>WBZM01000563.1_pt1 | contig 49549 bp, 40 predicted proteins | sample 5204271 | NCBI WGS metagenome assembly WBZM01 (sample SAMN12344346, study PRJNA552823) | activated sludge metagenome | biome: Activated sludge suspended growth; feature: Nitrification reactor; material: Wastewater; isolation source: activated sludge from nitrification reactor of wastewater... | reverse complement strand
TCGAGGACTTCCTCCGGCGCATCGGCCGCGCCGAGTACGCGCGCTGCCCGCACTGTCAAGTCGGGCGCTTCGTTCTCACCGCGGTGATCTTGCCGCAGCGTTCGGCGGCCCCACCGATCGCGAGCGTTCGAGGGCCGCCGTGAGAGCGCAGCCGATTGCTTCCGACGTGCTTCTCGTAGGCCATGGCGCTCCGGGTCGCCAGGAGGCGGCTCGTCGGTCATCGTCCGAGGGCTCGATTTCGGCGCTGTCCGAGGCGCACGACAGCGTTCCGTGGTCTCCTGCCGCGGGCCTTCAATCTGCCGGGCCAGGGTGGCGCAGCCATTGTCCTGCCATGTGACCGACGTGATCGGCCTCGAGTGCTTGACCCGAGGGCCGGGAAGCTTACAATCCCCATAAGTACCGCCCCCATAAGTACCGCCGTCGAGGCGCTTCAGTCCAACGAGGTTTATCTGCCGCGGAGTCGCTTGCGGCTGGACCTGGTGCTTTCGGCGCGGCAGATAAACGCTATTAGGCGTCTCAAGTGACAGCGTCGCAACCATCACATCAGTTGCAGGCAGGCGCAGATATCCTGCTAAAGCGCCTAGGGCCAAGTGGCTTCGCATTTGTGTCTCGGGGCGCTGCAGTTGGCTCCGGTGGATCGTTCGCTTGGGGAGAGTTCATCCGGAATGACAGGCGCCTCGAAGTGCACTTCCGCCAAAGCTTGGGCCTGGTCCAGTACCACCTCGGCAACCACTCGGTCAGGCACGAGCCATACATGCGAAGACTTGGTGTCTGGTCGCAGTGCAGATACCCAGGCTTCTCGAACGAGCCGCTTCAGGTCTTTGAAGACTTGTCACACGACTTGGCTTTCGCCAGCGACTTCACCACCGGCGATGGAACTGCCCTCGTCGCCGCAGCCGAGGCTCAGGAAGTCGAAGACGATGGCAGGAACGAGGCCATACTCGCCGGCTACCAAGGGCAAACTAGGCAGCTCGCTGAGATGCGATCGTTGTTCAAGCAGGCGAAGTACGCCGAGGTCATGAAGGTCTATCAATCGCTACCATCCCCGCACCTTCTTACCGACGCAGAGCTTCGCCTTGTGCACATTGCGCAGCGCAGAGACGCCTAACGAATAAGCAACTGTCTTTCGAGTTGTCAATGGCGGCCAAAAACCGCCGAAATCTGGCGCGGCCGAAAATTCGGGCACGAAAGTTGCCGGCCCGGAGCCAGGTCAAGGGCAGGCGCCAGCCCGGCGCAGCAAGCCCTTGACGCGGGGGAGGGACGGGTACGCTGGAGCATGGCTGTAAGCGCGGCCGTTCCGCGCTTACAGCCATGCTGACCTGCGCTTTTCTGCGCCAGATTGCCGCGGTTTCTCACCGCCATTAACACGAGTCAAGCGGTATGAAGAGAATCGTCCCAGGCTTGACCGGTTCCGACCGTGGCGGTGAGGATCGTCAGGAGCCTACGTATGCAGATGTCGCTGGCGGTGAGGAACCGCCGGGATCTGGCGGGGAAAAGCGCGAGTCGGCATGGCTGTAGGCGCGAAGATGCCGCGCTCACAGCCATGCCCCTGCGTACCCGTCCTTCTGCCGCGTCAAGGGCTTGCTGCGCCGGGCTGGCGCCCGCCCTTGATCCGGCTTCAGGCCGGCAATTTTCGTGCCCGATCTTTTGGCGGCGCCAAATTTCCGCGGTTTTTGGCCGCCATTGACAGCTTCTTGTCCTGCACAGCGAAGGTGGGTCCTGAGTACGGCGACGGGCCTCGAAAACGGGCGGTGAAGGCCAGAAGGAGGCCGCGAACGCCAGAGAAATCGACCCGAACGGCGCGGCGCTGAGCGGAAGTGCTCGTTTCCTAGCTTGTAGCAGCCTTGGCGCGCTTGGACCTCAATTGATCAGCGCTTGCCCTGTCGAAAGGCGCTGAAGAATTTTGCCTCACTCCCACTCGATCGTTGCTGGCGGCTTTCCCGAAATGTCGTAGACCACCCGGTTGATCCCGCGCACCTCGTTGATGATCCGGTTGGAAACCCGTCCGAGCAGGCTGTGCGGCAGCTCGGCCCAGTCGGCGGTCATGAAGTCCTGCGTATCGACCGCGCGTAGTGCGACGACATATTCGTAGCTTCGCCCATCGCCCATGACGCCGACCGATCTTACGGGTAGAAAGACGGCGAAGGCTTGGCTGGTCTTGTCGTACCAGCCGGCCGCCCGCAGTTCGTCGATGAAGATGGCGTCGGCGCGTCGGAGCAGGTCGGCAAATTCTGGCTTCACTTCGCCGAGAATTCGTACGCCGAGACCCGGGCCGGGGAAGGGGTGGCGGTAAACAAGGTCGTGTGGCAGGCCAAGCGCGATACCGAGTTCGCGCACTTCGTCCTTGAACAGCTCACGCAAGGGCTCGAGTAGAAAGAGATCGAGCGTTTCGGGCAGGCCGCCGACATTGTGATGGCTCTTGATCGTATGCGCTTTCTTGGTTTTCGCCCCGGCAGACTCGATCACATCGGGATAGATCGTTCCCTGGGCCAGCCACTTGGCGTTCTTGAGTTTGTCCGCCTGGCTACGGAAGACTTCGACGAACTCATGGCCGATTGCCCGCCGCTTCTCCTCGGGGTCGCTGATTCCCTGCAGACGGTGCATGAAGCGATCAGTCGCATCGACATGGATCAGCTTGACGCCGAGATCGCGGGAAAAGGTCGCCATCACCTGCTCGGCCTCATTCAGGCGCAGCAGGCCGTTGTCTACGAAGACACACGTGAGCTGTTCACCGATCGCTCGATGGATCAGCGCCGCGGCGACTGCCGAATCGACACCGCCCGACAGGCCCAGGATCACCTCGTCGTCGCCGACCTGACGACGCACAGCGGCGATCGCTTCGGGAATGTAGTCGGGCATGTTCCAGTCGTGTGCGCAGCCACAGATTTCGTGCACGAAGCGTCCGATGATCTCTTTTCCTTTGATCGTATGCGTCACTTCGGGATGGAACTGCACGCCATAATACCCACGGGTCTCGTCGGCCATTGCTGCGATGGGTGATGACTCGTTGCTGCCGATGACGGTGAAGCCCGGCGGCAAGCGGCTGACCTTGTCGCCGTGACTCATCCAGACTTCGAGCAGGCCGTGGCCATTCTTCGTCCGCTGATCTTCGATTCCTTTCAGCAGGCGCGAATGTCCATGCGCCCGCATCACCGCAAATCCGAATTCGCGCTGCGCTGAGCTGTCGACTTCTCCGCCGAGCTGCACCGCCATCGTCTGCATGCCGTAGCAGATGCCGAGGACGGGTACGCCAAGTTCGAAAACGGCTTGTGGTGCGCGAAAGTCGTCGGCCTCGTAGACCGAGTTCGGCCCGCCGGAAAGGATGATGCCGCGTGGTTTGAAATCCCGAATGAACTCGTCGGGTACGTCGTAGGGGTGGAGCTCGCAGTAAACCTGCTGCTCACGTACTCGCCGGGCGATCAGCTGTGCGACCTGTGAGCCAAAGTCAAGGATCAGAATCTTCGTGTGCGACATGGCGAGACCTCGATAAACGGTGGCAAGCATTGGCCGGCAGCCGACCCGTCGGTCAACACCTTAGTCTATATGGTAATTGGGTGCTTCCTTGGTGATCTGTACGTCGTGTACGTGCGACTCACGGACACCGGCTGCGGTGATTTCGACGAAGGTCGCTCTTGCATGCATCTCGTCGATCGTGCGGCAACCGAGATAGCCCATCGACGAACGCAAGCCACCCATCAACTGATGAATCACGGCGAGGACGGAGCCCTTGTACGGGACGCGTCCCTCGATTCCTTCCGGCACCAGCTTGTCCAGGTTGGCGGTGCCGTCCTGAAAGTAGCGGTCGGCCGCTCCTGCTGCCATGGCGCCGATCGAACCCATGCCGCGGTACGACTTGTACGAACGGCCCTGGAAGAGTTCCACCTCGCCGGGCGCCTCTTCAGTGCCGGCAAGCAGGCCGCCGAGCATGACGGTGTCGCCACCCGCAGCGATTGCCTTGGAAATGTCGCCGGAATAGCGTATGCCTCCGTCGGCCACCATCGGCACGCCGCTGTCGGCGAGGGCCTCGCGCACCATCTGGATGGCGGTGATCTGCGGTACGCCGACGCCGGCGACGATGCGGGTGGTGCAGATCGAACCCGGACCGATGCCAACCTTGACGGCATCGGCACCGTGATCGATCATCGCGCGCGCAGCTTCGCCGGTGGCGATGTTGCCGCCTATGACTTCCACCGTGAAGTTCTTCTTGATCCAGGCGACGCGCTCGAGGACGGCTTGCGAATGCCCGTGCGCAGTGTCGACGACCAGCACGTCGACACCGGCTTCGGCAAGAAGCTCGATGCGCTCCTCAGTTCCTGGGCCGACGCCTACCGCCGCGCCGACGCGCAGCCGGCCGGCCGCATCCTTGCTCGCTTCCGGGTGCTCGGTCGTCTTGATGATGTCCTTGACGGTGATCAAGCCGCGCAACTCGAAGGCATCATTGACGACGAGCACACGTTCGAGCCGATGCTTGTGGATCAGCGCCTTTCCTTCTTCGACGGTCGCTCCCTCCTGCACGGTCACCAGGCGCTCGCGCGGCGTCATGATGTTGCGTACCGGCTGATCGAGATTGGTTTCGAAGCGAAGGTCGCGGTTGGTGACGATACCGACGACGATCTGGCCATCGAGCACCGGGAACCCCGAAATTTTGTGCTGGCGGGTGAGTCCGAGCACGTCGCGCACCGACATGTTGGGCGATACGGTGATCGGGTCCTTGAGCACGCCCGACTCGAAGCGTTTGACCTTGGCGACTTCGGCTGCCTGCAGCTTTGGGTTGAGGTTCTTGTGTACGATGCCGATGCCGCCCTCCTGGGCCAGCGCGATGGCCAGGCGGCTCTCGGTGACCGTGTCCATCGCGGCCGATACCAGCGGAAGATTGAGGCTGATATTGCGCGTCAGGCGCGTCCGCAGGGCCACTTCACGCGGCATGATGGCAGAGTGGGCGGGGACGAGGAGCACGTCATCGAACGTGAGCGCCTTGGGTATGAAACGCATCGCCTATAATCCGAGGTCACAAAAAAGTATTATACAGCCTGCCCACCTTTGACGAATCGACGATGATGAAGCTGATCAAGCGCTTTACCTTCGGTGTTGCCCTGCTGGTTGCGACTGCTGTCGCGCAGGCGCAGATCTACAAGTGGCAGGACGCCAACAAGAAGACAGTGATCTCCGATCGGCCGCCCCCGAGCAGTTCGGCGCAGCAGCAGAAGAAGTATAGTGCGGAGACGCCTGAGGCGGCGGCAGCAAACGCTCCCTCGCTGGCCGATCGCGAGATGGACTTCCGCAAGCGGCAGAAGGACGCGCGCGAACAGGCCGAGAAGAGCGAGGCCGAGCAGCGCGCTGCGAACGATCGCCAGGAGGCCTGTGTCACCGCGCGACGCGCGTTGCAGGTGCTCGAGTCCGGCGAGCGTGTTGCTCTGCGCAACAGTGCCGGCGAGCGCTACTATCTGGACGACACGCAACGCGCAGCGGAAATCGAGCGTACCCGGCAGGCTGTGCAAACGAACTGCCGGGCAAATCCGGTGCGCTGAGGTGCGCTAAACTGTTTCCGCATCGCCGGCGCCTTTTTTCATCACCTTGCCGGCGGCGGCGCGTTGCTTGCGGACCTCTTTCGGGTCAGCCAGTAGAGGTCGGTAGATCTCGATCCGGTCGTGGTCGCGGAGGACGGCGTCGAGTTTGGTCAGCTTGGCAAAGATGCCGACCTTGTTTTTTGTCAGATCGATTTCCGGATGTTTGTCGAGCAATCCGGAGAGTTCGATCGCCTGACGAACCGAGGTTCCGGCCGGCACCTTCAGGGCGATCAGTTGTTGTCGTGCGGGCAGGGCATAGATGAGCTCGATGTTGATCGCTTCAGACATGCGGTGCTCTCTGCATCTGGTTGGCACGCTTGACGAACGCATCGATGAAGGTGTTTGCGATCTGGCTGAAAACCGGTCCGATCGCCTTTTCCAGCATTCGGCTGGAAAACTCGTACGACAACTGGAAGTCGATCTTGCAGGCGTGTGCGGCGAGCGTGGTGAAACGCCACAAGCCGTCGAGCCGGCGAAACGGCCCGTCGACCAGCGTGATTCTCATCCACAACGGAGACTCCTTGTCGTTTGCCGTCGTGAAGTGAGACTTGACGTTGCGATAGTTGATATGCACCGTCGCTACCGTCTTGCTGGCATCGCGGTACTGGCAGAGCGTCTGGCTGCACCAGGGCAGAAACTCTGGATAGTCTTCGACGCGGTCGACCAGGTCGAACATTTCCTGCGATGAACGTTCGATCAACACCGATTTCTTGACCGTGGCCATCCTTAGCCGAGCCTCGTGTTTCCTGTAGAATGGGCCATTCTAGCATTCTCGCGGAGTGCTTTTCAGAGAAACCGGACCATGACCATCGTTGCCAACAAGAAGGCTTTTCATGACTATTTCATAGAGGAGAAGATTGAAGCCGGGCTGGTGCTCGAGGGGTGGGAGGTCAAGGCGATTCGTGGTGGGCGAGCAAGCGTCAAGGAAGCCTACGTTGTGCTGCGTGACGGCGAAGTGTTTCTCTTTGGCATGCACGTTACTCCCTTGCTCGCCGCCTCGTCGCACGTCAGGCCGGAGCCCTTGCGGACGCGCAAGCTGCTCTTGCATCAGAGACAGATCAACCGGCTGATCGGGCAGGTGGAACGTGCCGGGTACACGCTGGTGCCACTGAATCTGCACTTCCAGCGCGGGCGCGTCAAACTCGAAATCGGCTTGGCCAAGGGCAAGAAGCAGTACGACAAGCGTGAGTCGGAGAAGGAACGTGACTGGCAGCGCGAAAAGGCGCGCCTGCTGCGGGTCAAGGCCTGAGCCGGCGCTCAGTCGACGTTCGGCCGGGGTTTGCCGATGTGGTAACCTTGAGCGTAATCGACGCCGAAAGTGCGCAACATGTTCAGCGTGCGCTCATCTTCGACGAACTCGGCAACCGTCTTCTTGCCGAAGCCCCGCGCCACTTCGGCCAGCGCGCGCACGAACACCTGGTCGTCCGGGCTGTCCACCAGAGTGCGTACGAAGGACCCGTCGATCTTCACATAGTCGATTGGCAACTGTTTGATATAGTTGAACGATGAGAAGCCGACCCCGAAGTCGTCGAGGGAGAATGCACAACCCAGTTCGCGCACCGCGTGAATGAAGCTGCGGGCCGCCGGGAAATCGGAAACGGCGGCCGTTTCGGTAATTTCGAAGACCACGTTGGCAAGCAGCAGCGGGTTGCGGGTGAACTCGTCGCGGATGAACGCGAGGAGGCGGGGATCGTTGATGCTGAGGCCGGAGAGATTGATCGAGAACTTGAAGTGCCGGCCGACAGCCGACAAGGCGTACATCCGTCGTCCGACCAGCCGGATCACCTGGCGGTCGATCTCGCGAATCAGGCCGCTGTTCTCGGCTACTTCCATGAAGGCGCCAGGGAGTATCAGCGAGCCGTCGCTTCCCTGAATACGGACCAGCGCTTCGTAGTGGCTGACTTGCCGGGCGTGAATGTCGAGTATCGGCTGATAATGGACGATCAGACGGTTTTCGCTCAAGGCGCGGTTGATCGCCTCTTCCCAGTATAGGCGGCTCTGCATCTTTTCCTGCACGCCTTCGCCTTCCGAGTAGAGGTGCCAGCCGGCACCCCCCTTCGACTTCGCCTGGTACATCGCAATGTCGGCGTTGGCGAGCAGTTGCTTGACGTCCATGCGGGCGCCGGAAAATACGACGATGCCTATGCTGGCGGATACGCGGTGCTTGGCGCCAAGGCCGGCAAATCTGATCTCCGCCAGGCGTTGATTGATCTTCTCGGCGACCTGAACGGCACCTTCGCGATCACATTCGTGCAGAAGAACCCCTAGTTCGTCGCCGCCAAGTCGGCCCAGCAGGTCGCTGGCGCGTGCCACATGGCTGACTTCAGTGGCCACGATGCGCAGCAGCGAGTCGCCGGCCTGGTGCCCGCTGAGGTCGTTCACGTACTTGAAGCCATCCAGGTCGAGGTAGAGCAGCGCACCGTCCAGCCCGGTGAGCCGTGCGTTGACCAGAGCCTGATCGAGTTCGTGTTGGAAGTGTTGGCGGTTGGCAAGTCCGGTCAGCGGATCGTGCTCGGCGAGGTAGCTGACGTGCAGCTCGGCGCGCTTGCGCTCGGTGTGATCGATGCCGACTGAAAGAATCATCACGGGTTCGCCGGGGCGGCCCGACAGGCGCGAGTGATTCCAGGTGATTTCGTACGATCGGCCGTTCGTTCCGATCAGAATCGACTCGAGCTGCACGTGTTGACGATCACCGGCGGCGATGCGTTGCAGCGCCTGGTGGATGACCGTTCCGGCCGATCCTTCCGGGCAGACCAGCTCGAAGAAACGCTTGCCGGGAAGATCATCCTCTTGCCAGCCCGAGAGCAAGCGCCCGTAGCGATTCAGGGTGACGATGCGGCCATCGGCATGCTGGGTGAGAATGATCACCTGTGCTGTGTCGAGCAGGCTGCGGCTGAAGTCGCGCTCGATCGAGATGCGTTGCAGCATGCCCTGCATGTCGGCCGAGTGGGCCTCGACCTCACGTTCGAGTGTTTCCAGACGATAGGAAAGGGCGATCGCGGCTTCGTCCAGGCTGTCGATCTCGTCATCGACGAAACGGCGACCGCGCGGGATGATGCGCGCGCGCGCTTCGGCGAAGGCGCTGCGACCGAGCAGGGGGATCGCGCGTACGGCGCGTGTCATTCGCTGCAGCGGTGCGTTGACCAGCAGGGCGAGCAGGAGCAGGGCGAGGACAGACGCCAGGAACTCACCCTGCAGGCGGTTCCAGACCGACTTGCGAATGTTCGCCAGCGCGTCGGTAACGTCGTCGATGATCACCAGCAGGGCGGGCGATGGCGCCACATCGGGAGCGTCGAGCGAGAGGAACGACACCTCGAACTGGCTGCTGTCGTGCGCGACGAGGCGCCAGGAGCTGCCCCCGGCGGGCACCGTCGGCAGCGTGGCAAGTTCTTCGAGTAGCGGCAGATTGCGTTCGGCGCGACTCAGCCCCACGACCCGCAGGCCGAGTCTGGGCAGCGCATTCTTGTCGGTCGTTTGCGACATCCGGGTGAGCACGCCGAGGTCGGCGCCCGACAGGCGGTTGAACGAGACGACCACATCGGCCAGCGAACTGCCGAGAACGACGGCGCCTGCTACCCGGCCTTGAGCGAGAATCGGTGCTGCGGCGAATTGCGTACAGAGACTTCCGCAGCGTGTCCAGTGCATCGCTCGTTCGTGCGCGATGACCGTTCGCACGTGGGCATCAAGGTCTACTTCGGCGAACGACGAATTTCGCCAGTCTGCCAAGGGCTGGCCACTGCGTGCATAAACCTGCATCGAGTCGATGCCGAAATCCAGTTGCAGGGCCGACCAATAGCTATCGAAATGTTGCAACACGAGCAGGTTGCTCCCTTCGTTCTGGGTCAGTCCCGAGCGCAGATCGTCGAGTGCCGCGAGCATGCCGGCCAGCGCCTGCAGGCGCTGGCCGAACTCGCTGCGCAGGGCGAATGCCTGCGCCATCAGGCGCTCGCGCGTCGCCGCTCTCTGCAGTTCGAAACGGCTGGTCAAATCCTGGAAGTGCAGCCAGGACAACGCGCTGTTCACCGAGAGCAGAACTCCCCCCAGCATCAGCAGCACTTTCCACTTCAGACTGAGGAACCTGAGACCGCTGCGGGCGGGTGGGCGGTAGCGATCGACGGCCATCAGGCAGGCACGCGTCTAAAAGCGAAACGATGCCAGGAACATCACCATGTCCCAGCGACGACGCAGGGCATGTACGTCGGGGTTATCCTGCGCGGCGAGAAAACCGGTTCCATTTACGCGATGATATTCGGCGCGCAGCATGAACTCCGGTGTCACATCGAAGCGGATGCCGGTTGTCCAGTCGCGCGCGAAGCGTGAGAACGCCGGTTGTCGGGTTGCTGCAGCGAACGCCTTGCCGTCCCGGTCATGCATGTCGGCGTAGAACGCGTCGTAGCGCAGAAGTAGCTCCCACTGCGGAGCGAACCGGTAGCTCGCCTGCAGATAGTAGCTCTGGCCGACCGCGTGGCTATCGGGAAAGTAGGGTCCGAAACCGCTCACCGACGTGCGCCGGATCGCGTATTCGCCGGTCAGACTCCAGCGCTCGGCATTGTATTGCCCGGAGAAGATCAACGGCGTCAGCTTGAATCGGCCGGCGCGCAAACGATCTACCGTGCCCGGTCGGTAGCTGAGATCGAGTTGCAAGGCGGTGAACGCCAAGCGGTAGCGGTTGCCGGCGCCTTCGTAGAGCAACTGCAGGTCAGGTGCCAGTCGGGCTTCGAGCTCGCCCGGCGGACTCGAGAGAAACAGCGCTACTTTGGCCGCTTCCGTTTGTGTCTTCGGTTCACCCAGGGCGAAACTGGCGGTCAGGCTCCCTGTCTCGCCGTAGCGCTCGGCGTACAGTTCGACGCCGTCCGCCGAAACGGTCAGATTGCGCGTCCGCTCGAAATAGATCGACTGCGGAAGGATGATACTCGGCCGGGTAAAAGCCACATCTCGGGTCTTGTTATACAGTCCATACGCGGTCTTCAGGCGGCCAAGGCGGAGTCCGGCCCGCCCATGCTCGCTGGACAAGGCAGTCCAGTCGACCAGGCCGTAATCGAGGCGCACGCTGCCGTCGTCGGTTCCCCCGGCGCGGTGCGAAAGCAACTCTGCCGATAGCTGGATGTCGGGAACCAGCCGCCACGACGCGTTGACACCGATTTCGCGGAAGTCGTGGCTGACTTGGCCATCGCTCTCGCCAAGAAAGTTGTTGTCGGTCGTGTGCACCAGACCTTGCGAAACGAAGCCGTGTACCTTGAGGTCGCCCCCGGCCAGGTCGAAAGCATCTGCGGTCAGCGTCGAGAAGAAGGACGCGACGAGCAGAGCGATGCGCAGCGCAGGCCTAGCGAACCTTGAGAACACGTACATTCTGGTTAACCTCGCTCGCTTTGACGTAACCAATTGCTCCTGGGGTAGACGCCACGCGCACCAGCATTTCCTGGGCAGAAGCGACCTGCTCAGGGTATTGGCCCTGCCCGGAAAAGACCTGACGATCCCACGCCATGCGCAGTTGGTGCGGAAACACCTGCAGGACCGTCTTGCTGAATGTCGCGTGGTCGGGAGCATCATCCCTGAGGACAAAAACCTTGACCGGTGTATCCCCTGGCCATTTCTGCAGGAGCATGCCAAAGATGGCGCGCAGCGATGCGCGCGCGAGCGCCTCCTCGCTGGTCGCCGGGAAAGCAATGGCGACCATCGACGGCTCGCTGGTCTGCGCCTTTACGCTGGCGATCAGGAGGACGAGTGAGAGCGCGTACAGCGCCACCGCTCGCACGAGAAAACTAACGAATTTAATGGAAAGACGCTCGTCCATCGGGGCGCATCGTACCAGACAAAGAGCCTGGCGACGCAGGTTTCGCGTGTGGCGCGGCGCCGCGCGCAGTGGCGCTCAGATTCCGGAACCGCCCTCTTCCAGGGATCCAGAGGGTGCCGCAAAGACCTTAATCTGGCGTGGTTTCAGCCAGACCTGTTGGCCCTTTGCCAGGGTTAGCGCAGCGGCGCGGTCGCGCGTCAGCTCGACCTCGATGAGCTCGCTGCCATGCGCCAGTTCGACTCGTACGAGCGGGCCGATTGCGTGCACTTCCTGCACCGTTGCCTGCAGGCTTCCGCTGACCGGCCGATGCTCGATTTCGATGTCGTGCGGGCGGACGAAGGCCATTGCCTCGCTCGACGTTGCGCGTTCGGGGACGCTCCGTTCGACATCAGCCCAGGCGCCGTGCAGCCGGCTGTGGAAGACATTGACATTGCCCAGGAATTGGTAGACGAAAGGTGATGCGGGGTTGGAATACACTTCGTCGGGCGAGCCGATCTGTTCGATACGCCCGTGGTTCATGACGACCACCCGGTCGGCGACCTCGAGCGCCTCCTCCTGGTCATGCGTGACGAAGACGCTGGAAATGTGCATTTCATCGTGCAGCCGGCGCAGCCAGCGGCGCAATTCCTTGCGCACCTTGGTATCAAGTGCGCCGAACGGCTCGTCGAGCAGGAGGACTTTCGGCTCGACGGCGAGGGCGCGGGCAAGGGCGATTCGCTGTCGTTGTCCGCCCGAGAGCTGCGAGGGGTAGCGGTCGGCGAGCCAGTCGAGCTGGACCAGCTTGAGCAGTGCATCGACCCGCCGGCGGATTTCGCTTTCCACCGGGCGCAGCTTGCGTGCCTTGACGCGCAGGCCGAAGGCGACGTTCTCGAAGACCGACATGTGGCGGAAAAGCGCATAGTGCTGGAAGACGAATCCCACGTTGCGTTCGCGCGCGTGCAGGTGGGTTGCCTCCTCACCGGCAAACAGAACCTGGCCTGTATCGGCCGACTCCATTCCGGCGATGATGCGTAGCAGTGTCGTCTTGCCGCAACCCGAGGGACCGAGCAGGGCGACGAGCTCGCCACCTGGAATGTCGAGGTTGATGTCCTGGAGCGCTACGAAGTTGCCGAAGCGCTTTCCGAGCGAACGTATTTCAATGCTCATGGCTTCCCATATGGATAGATAGCCTCGCACCCGGCGGCGGCCACGCTGGTCTCGGCACTTGCCTTCATGGTCGCTCGGGAGTCAGGCTGGCGGCCAGCATCTGCGTCTCACGGCGAATCCGCCACTCGACGATGCTCTTCGCGGCAAGCGTGACGAGCGCCAGCAGGGCGAGCACCGACGCGGCCGCGAAGGCACCGACTGCGTTGTATTCGTTGTAGAGAATCTCCACGTGCAAAGGCAAGGTGTTGGTTTCACCTCGGATGTGCCCGGAAACCACCGAGACCGCGCCGAATTCACCCATGGCACGCGCATTCGCCAGGATTACGCCGTAAAGCAGGCCCCACTTGATGTTGGGCAAGGTGACCCGGCGAAACATCTGCCAACCGCTGGCGCCGAGGGATATGGCGGCTTCCTCCTCGTCCTTGCCCTGCGCCTGCATCAGCGGGATCAGTTCGCGTGCGACGAAAGGAAAGGTGATGAACATCGTGACGATGATGATCGCCGGCAGGGCGAAGACGATCTTGATCTCGTGCGCGGCCAGCCAAGGTCCGAAGATGCCCTGAGCACCAAAGATCAGAAGAAAGACGAGTCCGACGACCACCGGCGAAACCGCAAACGGCAGGTCGATCAAGGTGATCAGGAGGCTCTTGCCACGGAAATCGAACTTGGCGATGGCCCAGGCGGCGGCGATACCAAAGAGGATGTTGCCGGGCAAAACGCACAGCGCGACGAGCAGGGTCAGGCCGATCGCCGAGCGCGCCTCGGGGTCGGAAAGCGCGTCGCGATAAGCTGGCCAGCCGGCAGCCAGCGCTTCGACGAACACGGCTAGCAAGGGGAGCGCCAGGAAGAAGAAGAGGAAGCCCAGGGCAAGCGTCAGCAGAAGGTAGCGCAACCAGCCGGGTTCGCTGTTTGCGCGCCGGATTCCGGTGGTCGTCATGGCTTGCCTCCGGTGCTCGGGCGGGTGTTCCCGTGATGGCGGTTGGCCGCCCACCACTGCAGCGTATTGACGGCGAGCAGCAGGGCGAAGGAGATCAGGAGCATGACGACGGCGAGCGCGGTTGCGCCAACGACATCGTACTGTTCAAGCTTCGAGATGATCAGCAGCGGGGTAATCTCCGAGATCAGGGGCATGTTGCCGGCGATGAAGATAACCGATCCGTACTCACCAATCGAGCGCGAGAAGGCGAGTGTGAAGCCGGTCAGCAAGGCGGGAAAGAGGCCCGGAAAGACGACCCGGACAAAGGTCTGCAAGCGCGATGCGCCAAGCGATGCGGCGGCTTCCTCGACTTCCGGCTCGATGTCCTCGATCACCGGTTGCAGTGTGCGCACAACGAAGGGCAGGCCGATGAAGGTCAGCGCCACGACGATGCCGAGTGGCGTGAAGGCAACCTTGACGCCCAACGACTCGGCGTACCGGCCGATCCAGCCATTGCTCGAATAGAGCGTGGCGAGCGTGATCCCGGCGACCGCTGTGGGTAGCGCAAAAGGCAGATCGACCAGCGCATCGATCAGCCGCTTGCCAGGAAACGAGTAACGAACCAGAACCCAGGCGACGATCAGGCCGAACACCGCGTTGATCAGAGCGGCGAGCAGCGAGGCGCCAAAGGTGATTCGGTACGAAGCGAGCGCCCGCTCGCCCGTGGCCATCTCCCAGAACTCGTCAAAACTCAGGTGACTGGCCTTGAAGCCAAGGCCGGAGAGCGGCAATAGAACGAGGAGCGACAGGTATACCAGCGCGCAGCCGAGCGACAGCGAAAAACCAGGCAGGACGCGTGCGGGGTGCGAGCGGGTGGAAGGCATCGTAGGTATCGTTCGCGAAATCGGCGCCGCCGGCGAGCGAGCAGGCGGCAGCGCGCGCTGGCAGGTGGTCTACTTGAGCTGGTAGATCTGGTCGAAAGTGCCGCCATCCTTGAAATGCGTCGGAAAGGCGCGCGCCCAGCCACCAAAGGTGTCATCAACAGTGAAGGTCCTGATCGGCGGAAACTGCTGGGCATACTTCTTGAGCAAGGCTGTGTCGCGGGGTCGCAAGTAGTTTTGTGCGGCGTTCTCCTGGCCGGCCGGTGACCAGAGAAAGTCGAGGTAAGCCTGAGCCTGCTTGCGCGTTCCCTTCTTGTCGACGACCTTGTCGACGATGGCGACGGGAAACTCGGTGAGTATCGACCAGGACGGGTAGACGACCTCGAACTCACCTTTGCCGAACTCACGGGCGATCAACTCGGCCTCGCTTTCGAAGGAGATCAGCACATCGCCGATCTTGCGCTGCATGAAGGTCGTCGTTGCGTCGCGTCCGCCGGCAGCAAAGAGTGGCGCGTTCTTGAGCAGCCGGGAAACGAAGTCCTGTGCCGTCCGCTCGCTGCCGCCCGGCTGTTTGAGCGCATAACCCCACGCGGCCAAATACGTGTAGCGCCCGTTGCCGGTGTTCTTCGGGTGCGGAAGAATCACCTGTACCCCGGGCTTGACGACGTCCGGCCAGTCTTTCAGCGCCTTCGGATTGCCCTGGCGGACGATGAAGACCATCGTCGAAGTGTAGGGCGATGCGTTGGTCGGAAAGCGCTTGGCGTAATCGCGGGCAACCAGACCCTTTTCGGCAAGAAAGTCCACGTCCGAGGCCTGATTCATCGTCACCACATCGGCTTCAAGCCCGTCAGCCACCGCCCGCACCTGTTTGCTCGACCCCGCGTGCGACTGCCTGAGCTCGATGGTCTCGCCGGTCTGGGCCTTCCAGTGCTTCTGGAACAGCGGGTTATAGTCCTTGTAGAAGTCGCGCGCAACGTCGTACGAGACGTTGAGCAGGTTGCTTTGCGCAGACGCCGTCAGGGCCAGGAAGGCGCAGGTCAGCGCGGCCGATAGCCGGCGAAAACGATTGGCGAATCTTATCCACATGCGTCTAGTCTCGAGCGATTCGGGAAGCGCGTCACTATAGCCAATGTGGATAGAACTGCAAAGTATCCTTGTCTATTTGTTTATAGCTGAAACGTATATAGGCGCAGAGCGCCTAGCGGCGCTGCCGAGCGGGAAGGCTAGCGCGGCGCGCCTCTATCGCCGCGTCTGGCGGCGCTCGCCGGGCAACGTCCCATGTGCGCAAAAAAAAAGCCACGGCAAAGCGTGGCTTGGGGTGATGCATGGGGTGACTATCAGACGCGCGTCGGTGACCTCCCGCTGGCCGAAGCGCTCTCCATCCAGCGCTTGATCCTGTTCGCATCGCCGATGCGCGTCTGCTTGCCGGCCGCGTCGAGCAGGACAATGACCACTGGCTTTTCCGCGACGCGCGCCTGCATCACCAGACACTTTCCGGCTTCCTGGATGTAGCCGGTTTTCGACAGACCGATCTCCCAGGTCGGACTGCTGACCAACTGGTTGGTATTGTGAAACTCGATTTCCCGACCGTTGACCTCAGCGCGCGCACCGGTCGTCGTCGAGAATTCGCGAATCAGCGGGTAGCGATGTGCTGCGGCGACCATCCGCGCCAAGTCGCGTGCGGTGGACACGTTGTTGCTGCTCAGGCCGGTCGGATCCTCAAAGCGCGTGCTGCTCATTCCGAGTGAGGCAGCCTTGCGATTCATCGCGGCAACGAAGGCGGCAAGGCCGCCCGGGTAGTTGCGGCCGAGCGCGTTGGCGGCACGGTTTTCCGACGACATCAGAGCAAGCAGCAAGGCCGTTTCACGTGTGAGCACGGTACCCACATGCAGGCGTGAGCGGCTGCCGCGCAGATAGTCAACATCTTCTTCGGTGATCGTGATTGGCGCCTGCAGACTGGGCATGCTGTCGAGGACGACCATCGCGGTCATCACTTTCGTGATCGACGCGATCGGCAGGACGGCCTGTGAATTCTTTTCGTAGAGCGCCTCGCTGCTGTCTTGCGCGACGACCAGCGCAGAGCCGGAATGGACGGCAAGCTGGCCCGGCTCCTGCCAGAGATCGGGAGGGCTCGCCAGGGCATGCCGGACGCTCTTCTTCGGCTCGGCCAGCGCAAGGCGGTGGCTGGCTGGCCCCGGCTGCACCTTCTTCGCGGCTTGCGCCAGGCTGCGACTGGGCGCTTTCGCCGGCGGTGCTGCCAACTGGCTCGCGTGGCGCGAGCTCGTGCGCGACGTTGGCGCGGCCAATTGGCGCGCAGCGTTTCGGGCCGCGGTAGTCTGGGGCTTGCCGGCACTGGGCGCCGGTTTGGCGCTGCCCGCCTTGGCCAGACTCTTGCGGGCGGCAGGTTCGGCTGCGCCGGCTTGTCGAGAGGCTGGCGCCTTGCCCTTGTTTACGGCTGGTGCCGCCTGCTTGGCGGCTGCTTCGGCTTTGCCCTTGGGCTTGCCGGCCGCCTGCGCGAAGTCGATCGAGAGCACCGTGGCACTCAGCAACACGGCCAAAAACACGGCTGCCCGCAGCACGCTGCGCATAGTTAACCTCCTGCTCAATTCATATCCTACTCCATTCTACACCAGTCCTCGGATGAGCTACAAGATCCCAATTAGAAATAACAGGATATCCATCGTTTATGAGGTTCAACCTGAGGAGCATTCCTTACGCGTCGAAAAAGGCCTTCAGGTCGTCTACACGGTCCATTGCGTCCTTGTAACCGAGCGCGATCAGGGTCTCGGTGTAGGGTTTTTCGAAAAGCAGATAGCTGGTCAGCGCTCCTCCGCGCCGGTTCATCGCGCCCAGGCTGTGGAGCAGCGTGCGCACCGGCCAGGGCAGGGCGTGCGCATTGCGCGCGGCGAGGTAATCCAGCCGTTCCGACGGCGAAATGATCAGCGAGCGCAATGGTCGTAGCCCGAGCGCCGACTCGCTGTTCCGTTCGTGCGGGATCAGGGCAAGCGTGCGATTGACACGCTCGATTCGTTCGGCATCGATGGCCAGCCCATCGAGGAAGATCGAAGAAAGCACGTGGCCGATGATCTGTGCTGGCGTCGGGTAGCGACGCGAACTCTGGCGCGGCAGCGAGTCGACCGTCTGCGCGACGCCGATGATCAGAACCTTCCTTGCGCCGAGGTGGATCGCCGGCGAGACGGGCGCCAGTTGGCGCATCGAGCCATCGCCGAAGTGCTCGCGGTTGAGGTGAACAGCGGGAAAGATGAACGGAATGGCGCTGGACGCGAGCAAGTGATCGACCGTCAGTTCGGTTCGACATCCGGCCCGCTGTGCCCGCCGCCAAGTCTGTACTTCCGGATGGGCCTGGAAGAAGCTCACACTGTGTCCAGAGACGTAGCCGGAGGCGGTAATGCTGGCAGCATAGAGTGTGCCGCGATCGATGCTACGTGCGATGCGGGTGAAATCCAGGCGTTCCTCGAGCAGGCGACGCAGGGGCTGATTGTCGAGCAGCGAGCGCGGGCTGCTTTTGAGCGCCCAACCCAGGAGCAGCGCAGCCAGCCACTTGAGCGCGGTACTGCCGATGCCGAGCGCGTCGGCGCGATAGATCTGGTCAGCGTGCATGTTGCGCCAGACATCAGCCAGTGCATCCACTGCGACACTGAAGTTGGCCGAGTAGCAGGCGAGTGTTGCCGCATTGACGGCGCCCGCCGACGCGCCGCAGACGATCGGAAACGGGTTCGGATGGCGCGGCCCGAGCAGATCGCGGATGGCCTGCAGGACGCCAACCTGGTAAGCCGCGCGAGCCCCGCCACCGCCCAGAACCAGCGCCGTACGCTCGTTTGGCATGGCGCGCGCCTACTCGTGTCCGGGCAGCGGCCGATGCGCTTGCGGGTGCGCGCTGGCGGCGGCCAAGCGGCGAACGGTGGGCGCTGCAGCAAACATCCTTAGCGTTCGCTCATCAGCTTGTCCACGACGGTCAGCGCGGTCATGTTGACGATTCGCCGTACGGTGGCCGTCGAGGTCAGGATGTGTACCGGTTGCGCGGCGCCGAGCAGAATCGGTCCGATGGTCACGTTATCGCCGGCCGCGACCTTGAGCAGGTTGAACGAAATATTCGCCGCATCGAGCGTCGGCATGATCAGCAGGTTGGCCTGGCCTTTCAGGCGCGCATCGCCGGGAAAGACGCGCTGCCGAATCTGCTCGTCGAGCGCCGCATCGCCGTGCATCTCGCCTTCCACTTCCAGGCGCGGGGCGCGCTCCCGGAGCAGGCGCAGGGCTTCGCGCATGCGGTTGGCGGTCGGCGTGTTCTCGGAGCCGAACGAGGAGTGGGACAGCAGGGCAACGCGTGGAGCAAGGCCGAAACGGCGCACCGCGTCGGCGGCAAGCAGCGTCATGTCGACCAACTGCTCGGCCGACGGCTCATAGTTGATGTAGGTGTCGGCGATGAACAGCGTCCGGTCGGGTAGCAGGACCAGGCTCATGGCATACAGATTCCGGACCCCGGGCGCCAGGCCGATGACGTTCTCGACATAGGTGCGATGCACGGCATGCTGACCAAAGGTCCCGCAGACCAGTCCGTCGGCGTCTCCCATGCGCACCATCATGGCGCCGAAGAGCGATGCGCGGCGGCGAACTTCGCGTCGGGCGAAGTCGCTCGACACGCCCTTACGCTCCATCAGGCGGCGGTACTCGCGCCAGTAGAGGTCGAAGTGCTCGTCGAAGAACGGCTTTTCGTCCGCGTGGACGATCTCGAAATCGGCGCCGGGGCGTACGCGCAGGTTCAGCGCCTCGAGTTTGCCGGCGATGTCACCCGGGTGGCCGATCAGGATCGGCCGCGCGATTCCCTCATCAACGATGACCTGCACTGCGCGCAGCACGCGCTCGTCGGTTCCCTCGGCGAAGACGACACGGCGCGGCGCCTGCTTGGCTTGCGAGAAGACCGGTTTCATGATCAGCCCGAAGTGGTAGACGAACTCGTCGAGGCTCTCGCGATACGCCTCGATGTCCTTCAGCGGGCGTGTGGCGACGCCGGAGGCCATCGCCGCCGCGGCGACTGCCGGCGCGATCTTGCCGATCAGCCGCGGATCGAAGGGATTCGGGATCAGGTAGTCCGGCCCGAAGCTGCTGACCTGCTCGCCGTACGCCCGGGCGGCAACTTCCGATTGTTCGACCCGCGCCAGTTCGGCGATCGCCTTGACGGCGGCCAGTTTCATCGCTTCGCTGATCGTGCTGGCGCCCACGTCGAGCGCGCCGCGAAAGATGAACGGAAAACACAGCACGTTGTTGACCTGGTTCGGGTAATCCGAGCGGCCGGTGGCGATGATCGCGTCGCTGCGCACCGCGCGCACGTCCTCCGGCTTGATCTCCGGATTGGGGTTGGCGAGCGCCATGATCAGCGGCTTTGCTGCCATCCGGGCGACCATCTCCTGTTTCAGCACGCCGCCCGCTGACAGGCCGAGGAATACGTCGGCGCCGTCGATCACTTCGCCGAGCGTCCGCGCCTCGGTGTCCTTGGCGTAGCGCGCCTTGATCTCGTCCATCTCTTCGACGCGCCCGACGTAGACCAGGCCATGGATGTCGGTCACCCAGATGTTGTCGACCGGAATGCCGAGCATCACCAGTAGATCGAGGCAGGCGAGTGCGGCGGCGCCGGCACCTGAGGTGACCACCTTGACCTGGGTCAGATCCTTGTCCTGCAGGTGCAGGCCATTGAGGACCGCCGCGCCAACAACGATGGCTGTTCCGTGCTGATCGTCGTGGAAAACCGGGATCTTCATCCGTTCGCGCAGCTTACGTTCGATGTGGAAGCACTCTGGCGCCTTGATGTCCTCCAGGTTGATGCCGCCGAAGGTCGGTTCGAGCGAAGCGATGATTTCCACCAGACGGTCAGGATCGCGTTCGTCGATCTCCAGATCGAAGACATCGATGTTGGCAAACTTCTTGAACAGGACGGCCTTGCCTTCCATCACCGGCTTGGCGGCCAGCGGTCCGATTGGCCCCAGGCCGAGTACCGCGGTTCCGTTGGTGATCACGCCGACCAGATTGGCCCGCGCGGTCAGCGCGCTGACGGTCGTCGGGCTGGCCACAATCTCTTCACATGCGGCAGCCACTCCGGGCGAGTAGGCCATCGAAAGATCGTACTGGTTGGTGAGCTGCTTGGTCGGCTGTACGCACAGCTTGCCCGGTTTCGGGTTGCAGTGATAGAAAAGCGCTGCCTTGCGCAACTGTTCCTTTTCGTGGCTCATACCTTACCCTCCTGACGGATTACCTGGTCGGCAGCGATGGCTGCTGCGGGCTTGTTCTGGATGATCGGCGGGCCTGCGTGGCGCGCTCGGGTCGCCTGTTCACGCGGCGCGCAGCGCTCGCACGATGAGCAGCGCAGCCTGAACCTGTGGCATAATTACACAAACTCCGTCATCCTTGTAGCACCGCCGCCTAGCATGCTGATTTCAACCAGTTGCACCGGGCTTGTTTCTCGCCAGCCGCGACCGCCGCGTCGCCCCCGACTGGGCTGGACCGACCCCTTCGTCTCCCCGCCTTCTCGGCCAGGCATTGCGCCTGCCGCGCTACGATAACACTGCGTTTCAACTTACCTCGAGAGTGACCACCATGAACCAGACCGTTTCCATCAATGCCCCCGATTACGTCAAACATGAAGGCCTGAAGCAATGGGTTGCCCAGATCGCAGCGCTCACCGAGCCCGCCAGCGTGGTCTGGGCTGACGGTTCGCAGGAGGAATACGATCGTCTGTGCAACGAACTCGTCGAAGCCGGAACCTTCATTCGGCTCAACCCACAGAAGCGCAAGAACTCGTACCTCGCCTTCTCGGATCCCTCCGACGTTGCACGCGTCGAAGACCGCACGTACATCTGCTCGGAAAAGCAGGAAGACGCCGGTCCGACCAACAACTGGGAAGATCCGAAAAAGATGCGCGAAATCCTCGGCGGCCTGTTCAAGGGCTGCATGAAGGGGCGCACGATGTATGTCATCCCGTTCTCGATGGGCCCGATCGGTTCGCCAATTGCGCAGATTGGCGTCGAGATCAGCGACAGTGCGTATGTCGTCGTCAACATGCGCATCATGACCCGGATGGGCAAGGCGGTGTTCCCGGTTCTCGGTACCGACGGTGCCTTCGTTCCCTGTGTGCACACGATCGGTGCGCCGAAGGAGCCTGGTCAGAAGGATCCGCGCTGGCCGTGCAATCCGACGACCAAGTACATCGTTCATTACCCCGAGACGCGTGAGATCTGGTCCTACGGCTCGGGCTACGGCGGCAACGCGCTGCTCGGCAAGAAGTGCCTGGCGCTGCGCATTGCCTCGAACATGGCGCGCGACGACGGATGGATGGCCGAACACATGTTGATCCTTGGCGTCGAGTCGCCGGCAGGCGAGAAGCGCTACGTCGCTGCGGCATTTCCGTCGGCCTGCGGCAAGACCAACTTCGCGATGCTCGTTCCGCCGGCCAGCCTGAGCGGCTGGAAAGTGACGACGATCGGTGACGACATCGCGTGGATCAAGCCGCGCAAGGACAAGGATGGCGTTACCCGCCTCTACGCGATCAACCCGGAAGCCGGCTTCTTCGGCGTTGCCCCGGGGACGAACGAAAAGACCAACTTCAACGCCATGGCTTCGTTGTCCGAGAACACCATCTTCACCAACGTCGCGCTGACCGATGACGGCGACGTGTGGTGGGAAGGCATGGGTCCGCCTCCGGCGCACGCCATCGACTGGCAGGGCAACGACTGGACGCCCGAGATCGCCAAGGAGAAGGGGACGAAAGCGGCGCACCCGAACTCCCGCTTTACGGCTCCGGCGGCGCAGTGCCCGTGCATCGACGAGAACTGGGAGAGCACCGAAGGCGTGCCGATTTCGGCCTTCCTCTTTGGTGGACGACGCGCCTCGACGGTGCCGCTGGTTTGCCAGACGCGTGACTGGGATTACGGCGTCTACGCTGCCGCCACGCTTGGTTCCGAAACGACCGCAGCGGCATTTGGTCAGCAGGGCGTCGTCCGGCGCGACCCCTTCGCCATGTTGCCGTTCTGCGGCTACAACATGGCCGACTACTACAGCCACTGGCTGAAGATGGGCAAGGCAGTCGACAAACCCCCACTCATCTTCATGGTCAACTGGTTCCGCATGAACGAGAAGGGCGAGTTTGCCTGGCCTGGTTTCGGCGACAACGCGCGCGTCCTGAAGTGGATCATCGACCGCTGCGAGGGTCGGGTGTCGGCGCGTGAAACCACGCTCGGCTGGATGCCGAATTATGAGGACATGGACTGGAGCGGCGCCAACTTCTCGAAGGATGAATTCGCCGGTGTCACCAGTCTCGACAAGCAGGCCTGGGTGAGCGAACTCGAAGGCGTCAAGGACTGGTTCGGCAAGATGGGCGGCAAGCTGCCGGCCAAGCTCGCCGCCATCCGGGACGAACTCGAACAGCGCTTCCAGGCGGCCTGATGACGACCATCTGGTAAACGAGAAGGCCGCCTGCGGGCGGCCTTTTTTCTTCAGCCTGCGGCTTTGTCCCAGGTTTTCCGCCCGACTTTCAGACCCGCTCGACGACATGCCGACCTTTCCCGCCAGCCGCCTGGCCGACATCGCACCCTTCCATGTGATGGAGCTCCTGACCCGCGCCAAGGCGCTCGAAGCCGAGGGCCGCGATGTCATTCACCTCGAAGTCGGCGAACCCGACTTCCCGACACCCGAACCGATCATTGCGGCCGCGCAGGCACACATTGCCAGCGGCCGCGTCTTCTACACGCCGGCGCTTGGCCTGCCCGAGCTGCGTCGCGCCATCGCCGCTTTCTATGCCACGCGTTACGATCTCGATTTGCCGGCTGAGCGCATCGTGGTGACTGCCGGTGCTTCCGGGGCGCTGCTCCTGGCGCTTGCCTGTCTCGCCGAGCCGGGCAGCGAATGGCTGGTCAGCGATCCCGGTTACCCGTGCAATCGTCATTTCGTCCGGGCTTTCGAAGGCGTTCCGGTGGGCATCCCGGTTGGCCCGGAAGACAACTTCCAGCCGCACACCTCGGCGCTGGCCGCATACTGGAGCGCCCGCACGGCCGGCGCCTTGCTCGCGTCACCGGCCAATCCAACCGGCACGATGCTTAGCGGCGATGAACTCGCCGATCTGGCAGGCTTCGTTCGCGAACGCCAGGGGCAACTCATCGTCGACGAGATCTATCACGGACTGACTTACGGAGGCAGCGCCGAGACCGCGCTGAAGTATGGCGACGACATTTTCGTCGTGCAGAGCTTTTCCAAGTTCTTCAACATGACCGGTTGGCGGCTCGGCTGGCTGGTCGTTCCCGAGCGCTTTCTGCGCGACATCGAGAAGCTGGCGCAGAACCTCTTCATTTCCCCGTCAAGTCCGGCTCAGCATGCTGCGCTCGCCGCGTTCGCGCCCGCCACGCTCGACATTCTCGAAACGCGCCGGCAGGAATTCCAGCGCCGGCGCGATTTTCTCGTTCCGGCGCTGGAAGACCTCGGTTTCCGCGTCGCAGCCAAGCCGGCGGGCGCGTTCTACGTTTATGCCGACTGCCGAAGTCTTGCCGAGAACAGCGATCGCTTGGCGCGCGAGCTTCTGGAAGCAACCGGCGTCGCCGTCACCCCTGGCCGCGATTTCGGACAGCATGCCCCGCAGCATCACCTGCGCTTTGCCTATACCACACGCGTCGAGCGCTTGCGCGAAGCGATCGAGCGCATCCGGCAGTTTGTCGGCTGAGGACGCTTGCTAGCCGGCGAGCATACCCGGCAGGCGGCCGAGCGCAGCCAGCGCATGCCAGTCGAAATGCGGACCGGGGTCGGTCTTTCTGCCGGGTGCGATATCGCTGTGGCCGACCACGGCATCAATCGGGAAATGCTTGCGCAAAGTGCCGATGAGGCCAAGCAGGCAGGCGTACTGGGTGGCGGTGAAGGGCAGGGTATCGCAGCCCTCGAGTTCGATTCCAAGCGAAAAATCGTTGCAGCGCTGGCGGCCCTGCCAGGTGGAGACGCCGGCGTGCCAGGCGCGCTGCCGGCAGGGGACGAACTGGGTCAGACTACCGGTGCGGCGAATCAGGAAGTGTGCCGAAACACGCAATTGGCTGATTTCTGCGTAATACGGGTGGGCGTTGGCGTCGAGCCGATTGGTAAACAAGCGCTCGATCGCGTCGCCACCAAACTCCCCCGGTGGCAGGCTGATCGCGTGGATGACGACGAGCGACACGCTCGCGTCGGGCGGGCGGAGGTCACAGTTTGGCGAAGCAAGCTGCTGCGCGCCGCGTAGCCAGCCGACATCGTCGATCGCCGCTCGCCGCTCGCGCCGCCTCATTCTTCGATGCCGAGCCGGTCGATGCGATAGCGCAGCGAGCGGAAGCTGACTCCGAGCAGGCGGGCGGCCGCCGTGCGATTGAAGTTGGTCTTGCTCAAGGCGTCGAGGATGGCCTGCCTTTCGAGCCGATTGATATAGTCGTCGAGCGTTTCGCTGGTTCGCCCGAGGCTGCTCCCGATGGCAATTTCCGAAACCAGTCCGAGATCGTCGACCAGTACGGTATCGTTGGTGCACAAGGCGACTGCGCGTTCGAGAATGTTTTCCAGCTCGCGCACATTGCCGGCAAAGCTGTAGTCCTGCAGCGCCTGCATGGCGCGCACGTCCATGCGCGGGGGTTTGCCGGCGCAGATGCGACGCAGCAGCGCATCGACCAGCGGCGCGATGTCTTCCTGTCGTTCGCGCAAGGGGGGCATGCGAAGTTCGATGACGTTCAGTCGGTAGTAGAGGTCCTGGCGGAAGCTTCCGGCGTCGACACAGTCCTTCAGCGTCCGGTGGGTGGCCGAAATGATGCGCACGTCCACCGCCTCTTCGACCGCACTCCCGACCTTGCGTACCCTCTTTTCCTGGATCGCGCGGAGAAGTTTGACCTGCATCGGCAGGGGCAGATCGGCTACCTCATCGAGGAACAGCGTGCCCGTTTTGGCCGCCTGAAAGAAGCCGTCGCGGTCGCTCTCAGCGCCGGTGAAGGCTCCCTTGCGGTACCCGAAGAACTCGCTTTCCATCAAGGTTTCAGGAATCGCGCCGCAGTTGACCGGAATGAAGGGGCCTGTCTGGCGGGCACTGCGATCGTGGATCAGGCGTGCGGCGAGTTCCTTCCCGGTACCGGACTCACCGGAAATGTATACCGGCGCCTGGCTGCGCGCCAGCCGCTCGATCATCTGGCGTACGTGTTCGATAGCGGCTGACTGGCCGATCAGTTGCTCGACCGCATGGCCGCCAGTGTGGGACGCCTCGCCCGCCCAGTTGCGTGAAGGAAGGCTGAGTGCCGACCTGATCAGGCTGCGTAGCTGGTCGAGCGCCATCGGCTTGGCGACGTAGTCGAAAGCGCCTGCCTTGAGCGCGGCAACGGCGTTCTGCGCGCTACCATGCGCGGTCAGGACGGCAACCGGCGTTTCGCCATAACGCTCGCTGATCAGGCGAACGATTTCCAGGCCATCACCATCGGGCAGACGCATGTCGGTGATGCACAGCTTGTAGCGCTGTTGTTCGAGGAGTCGTTTCGCTTCGTTGACGCTCCCTGCGCAGTCGGCCGAGAGCCCCATGCGCGCCACGGTCAGGTCGAGCAGCTCACGAATGTCCTCTTCGTCATCCACCACCAGAACCCGCGCCAGTTCGCCGCGCGGCCGGCGCTCAGTTCGACCTACTGACATCCGACAGACCTCCCCGTGATGCGAAAACTTGCCCCAGGTCCGCAGCCGATCAGCTCGAGCCTGGCCTCATTCGCCTCGCACAGCTCGCGCGCAATGTACAGCCCCAGGCCAGTGCCGCGGTGATGGGTGGTAAAAAATGGCTCAAAGATCTGTTCGCGCAGATTTTCGCTGACCCCCTCGCCGTCGTCGCTGATGTGGATTTCTACCGTTCCGGGGAGTGGGCCGTCGCTGACCGCAAGACAGACGCTGCCGGGCAGACGTCGGCAATGGCGCAAGGCGTTGCCGAGCAGATTCCAGAGAACCCGATGCAAGTGCGAGCGATCGAAACAGAGCGTACCGTCGCCAGCGATCTTGATCTGAACGATTTCGGGCGCCGCGGCCTCTTGCTCCAGGTATTCCTCCAGAAAACCCGGCAGCACATCGCGCAGCACGATCGACTCGCGGTAGGTGCGATCGCGTCGCCCCAGATCGAGTACATCGCGCACGATCCGTTCGAGCCGCCGGGCATTGTCGAGAACGATGCGCAGCAAGCGTTCGTAGATCTCGCCACGCCTTTCCTCACGCAACAATTCCCCAGCGTGGGTAATCGCCGAAAGCGGGTTGCGGATCTCGTGCGCGATATTCGCCGTCAGGCGCCCAAGCGCGGCCAGCTTGAGCTGCTGTGCCTGATCGCGCAGGCGGCCCATATCCTCCAGAATGACCAGCACGTCGCTCTCCGTGCTGGCGGTTCGGATGAACCTCGCCTGAATGTCCATCCCGGTCGCCGGCACGGTGACTGGCAGTGCTTCGTCATACGGGTTGCGACACCAGTCGATGAAGCCCTGGAGCAGGCCGGGCGAGCATTCGACGAGTAGGCGCTGCTCGCTGCGATCGAGCGCGAGCAACTTGGCGGCCTGCGGATTGCTCTGCTTGATCTGTCCGGCGCGGCTGAGCACGAGAACGCCGTCCTGCATCTCCTCGAGCACCCGTTGGCTGATCAGCATCTGGTTGTTCAGCGCCAGCCCGCGCTGGCGGGCGAGTTCCTCGTTGGCAATTACTCGGCTGGCCAGCAGGCGAGCCAAGATAGCAATCGCGAAGAAGCCGGCGCTGAAGACGCCGGCGTGGAAGAAGGCTGCCGTATCGAAATCGCCGAGCAGCGCCCGAAACGACTGCTCGATGAGCACCGCCAACGACGCCATCGCGGCATAGAAGAGGACCAGGCGACCCTCGCCAACCAGACCCGCTCCGGCCAGAGTGACCAGCAGCATGGACCCGAGCCCGCTGCCGAGACCGCCACCGATGTGGATGAGCAGCGTCATCACGGCGATGTCGGTGAGGACGCTGGCGGACAATTGCAGGTTGGAGCGTTGCCGGTGGCGGTACGCCAGGACGACGGCCAGGGTGGTCGCCAGAAGGTAAGCAGCGGCCAGGATCAGAGGTTGCAGACCCTGGTGCGATGTTAGCAGCGTGAACGCCGACGGGTAACGCAGCGCTGAGATGAACAGAATCGCTGAAACGGCGAAGCGATAGAGATTGAAGTAGCGCAGCGAGGTCCAGCGCGACTCCGAAAACTGCTCGGCGCTAAGCTCCGCCATCTTCAGTTCGCCGCATCACTGCCCGGTCGGCTCCGCCTCGCGCTGATGAGCCAGGCAGCAATAATATCGACCGTCGGCTCGCAGGCTTTCACTGATTGGGTGGTTGACGCCACAGTGGGCGCAGGCAACCATCGGCTCGACCTCTCGGATGCTTGCTCGCCGTTGCAGGGCGCGCTTGGTCGCTTGACTCTTCCGCCAAATCCACCAGACAACACAAAAGAAGGCGAAAAGCAGCAGGTATTTGCCCATCGTCGGATTATGCCTGCGCGACACCAGCGAATAACACAGGAGCTCCCGAGCAGACAGCCCCGATCGAGCTTCCTGCAGGCGCCGACAGTCTGCGCGGAGCTTGGCGGCATACCTGCCCTGCAGCGCCGGATGGCACGATGAAATGGTGGTCGGGGCGAGAGGATTCGAACCTCCGACTCCTGCGTCCCGAACGCAGTACTCTACCAGGCTGAGCTACGCCCCGACCGAAACAAGAAACACGCCTGACACCATTGCCGACCACACTGCCACAGCCGAGAACAGGGTCACTCGACATGGGCGCACTCGACGCCGGTGTCCTTGACACGAATCGCTAGTAGTTCCTGGCGACCGCGAAGAGGGCTAATTCTAGCAAGGAATCCTTGTATTGAGAAGCGGTCACCGGGGCGAGTGCGGCACTGGCAAGTTGTGCTTCGGTTTCTGCCCGGCGTCGCGTGTACTCCAGCGCCCCGCTGGCGCGAATGGCGGCCAGAACCTGCGGAAAATCGTCACGCCCGCCGCTCTCGATCGCGCGTCGGACGGCCGCCGCCTGGGCCTCGCTTCCATTGCGCAGGACGAAGATCAACGGTAGCGTTGGCTTGCCCTCGGCCAGGTCGTCGCCCAGATGCTTGCCGGTCTCGTCTTCAGCTCCGGAGTAGTCGAGAACGTCGTCGATCAACTGGAATGCCGTTCCCAGATGCAGGCCGTAGGCCGCCATTCCGGCTTCGACCTGTGGGCATCCGCCACCGATGATCGCACCGAGCTGGGCCGCCGCCTCGAACAGCTTTGCCGTCTTGTAGCGAATGACCTTCAGGTAGGCGGCTTCGTCGAGGTTGGCGTCGTGGCAGTTCATCAGTTGCAGCACTTCGCCTTCGGCGATGACGTTGGTCGCGTTCGACAACACCTGCATGACGCGCATGTCGTTCACCGCAACCATCATCTGAAAGGCGCGCGAATAAAGGAAGTCGCCGACCAGGACGCTGGCTGCATTGCCGAACAGAGCGTTTGCCGTCTCGCGGCCGCGCCGCAATTCCGAGCCGTCGACGACATCGTCGTGCAGGAGCGTGGCCGTGTGGATGAACTCGATGACGGCAGCCAGTTGGTGATGAAACGTTCCCTTGTCATAGCCGAGCGCCCCTGCCGCGAGCAAGACGAGGGCAGGGCGCAATCGCTTGCCGCCACCTTGCACGATGTATTCGGCAACCTGTCGGACGAGCGCAACATCGGAGTACAGGCTCTCGCGTATGACCGCGTCGACCGCACTCATGTCGGGTCCGATCAGACCATAGAACTGCTCCATTCTCACGACACGGCACCCGGGGACAAAAACCTCGGAATCTTAGGCGTCGCTCGAATCACAGTCAAGCTTGCTGCGTAGGTAGTGGTTTTCTCTGGAGATCGGCGCGCCGGATTACAATGTTGGCACGGGCAAGGGGAGGCGAGGAAGCGTTATGGCGATTACTGACTGGCCGGAAGACGAACGACCACGCGAACGCCTGCTGGCGCAGGGGGCAGGGGCGCTGTCCGACGCCGAGCTGCTGGCGATTTTCCTGCGTGTTGGCAGCCGGGGAAAAACGGCGGTTGATCTCGCACGCGAACTGATCAGCCGCTTCGGCAGCCTGAACCGTCTGTTCGCTGCCAGCCGGGAGGAGTTCTCGGCGGTGCCCGGAATGGGACCGGCCAAGTACGCGCAGCTACAGGCTGTGCTCGAGATGGCTAGGCGTGCCCTGGGCGAGGAACTCAAGCGGAGCGCGACACTGGCGACGCCCGGCGCTGTGCGCGACTACCTCCGCCTGCATCTGGCCGGCCTGGAGCACGAGGTGTTCATGGCGCTCTGGCTGGACGCACAGAATCGCCTGATTGCGGCCGAAGAGCTCTTTCGTGGCTCGCTGACGCAGACCAGCGTCTACCCGCGCGAGGTCGTCAAGCGCGCGCTGCGGCATAACGCAGCCGCCGTCGTGCTGGCGCACAACCACCCGTCGGGCGTCGCCGAACAGTCGCGCGCCGACGAACTGCTGACGGCCGAACTCAAGCAGACGTTGGCGCTTGTCGACGTACGCGTGCTCGACCATTTCATCGTCGCGGCTCACGCGACCCCGCTCTCCTTTGCCGAACGCGGACTCCTTTGAGCGCCTGCTGTTGGCGTTCCCGACGGGCTGTTCGCCGGCTCGACAGGTTTGGAAACGTGGCCGGCTGGCCGACTGGTCGCGCCAAGGGGTACGGACCTCCGGTTCGAGATCGCCAAAAGTCTTGAAAACGGGTAAGCCCATCGGCTAGAATGCCAGGTTTTACTCCCAACGATAACTGGAGCGACAATCATGGCGCGTGTTTGCCAGGTGACGGGCAAAGGCCCGATGGTAGGGAACAATGTTTCCCACGCCAACAATAGAACGAAGCGCCGCTTCCTGCCCAATCTGCAGTATCGACGCTTCTGGATTGAGAGCGAGAACCGCTGGGTCCGCCTGCGGGTGTCGAATGCGGGATTGCGAACGATTGACAAGAATGGCATTGACGTCGTGCTCGCCGAGTTGCGCGCGCGCGGCGAGATCTGATCAGGAGAGCAGGCATGCGCGACAAGATCAAGCTCGAGTCTACGGCAGGGACCGGCCATTTCTACACGACGACCAAGAACAAGAAGACGATGCCGGGCAAGATGGAAATCAAGAAGTATGACCCCAAGGCGCGCAAGCACGTCATCTACAAAGAGATAAAGCTAAGGTAGGAGGAGGGGCGGAGGGCGTGGTAGCGCAACGGCCCGGGTGGCGGGCCAGCGCGCTCCCGCCTGGATGCCCGCGCTGCAGGGCTTCTCGGCCCTGGGGTTCTCCTGGCCGCACAGGCACCACGCAGTTGGCCGCGGCGATGTAAGGCTGCGAAGAAGCAGGCGCTGCGCCTTTCGTTGGCCCCGCTTTTGTTCGCCTTGGTTGCCGTCTCTCGCGTGGTGTGAGGCGCGTGGTGTGCGTTGTCCGCTGCCTATTGCGCGGCGCCGACCAGGCGGCGCGCACGCACGGCGCGCGCCAGCGTTTCCAGAACCATCACGGAGTCGTCCCAGCCCAGGCAGGCATCGGTGATGCTCTTGCCGAATTCGAGTGTTTGCCCGGGAATCAAGTCCTGACGGCCCTCGACCAGGTGTGACTCGATCATCACGCCGATGATTCGCTCGTCACCCGCCGCCAGTTGCGCGGCCACCTCCTTCCCCACCTCCACCTGCTGTTGGTAGCGCTTGTTGCTGTTGGCGTGCGAGAAGTCGATTATCAGGCGTGCGGCCAGGTTGGCGCTGGCGATTTGCCGGCAGGCGGCGTCGACCGAGGCTGCGTCGCAATTCGGCCGATCGCCACCACGCAGGATGACGTGGCAGTCCTCGTTGCCGGCGGTCGAAACGATTGCCGAATGGCCTGCCTTGGTCACCGAGAGAAAGTGGTGCGGCGATTGGGCGGCGCGAATGGCGTCGATGGCGATGCGGATGTTGCCGTCGGTGCCATTCTTGAAGCCGACCGGGCACGACAGCCCGGAGGCCAGTTCGCGATGGACTTGTGATTCGGTCGTGCGTGCGCCGATGGCTCCCCAGGCGATCAGGTCGGCCGTATACTGCGGCGTGATCGTATCGAGGAATTCGGTCGCGCAGGGCAGGCCGAGGTCGTTGATCTCGAGCAGCAAGCCACGAGCCAGGCGCAGCCCTTCGTTGATGCGAAAGCTGTTGTCCAGCCGCGGGTCGTTGATCAGGCCCTTCCAGCCGACCGTCGTGCGCGGCTTTTCGAAATAGACGCGCATTACCAACAAGAGATCGTCGGCGAAGCGGGGCGCTTCCTTGGTCAGTCGTCTGGCGTATTCGAGCGCCGAATCGACATCGTGGATCGAGCAGGGGCCAAGGATCACGAGCAGGCGGTTGTCCGCACCGTGCAGAATTCGATGAATGCTCTGACGCGCGTTGTAGGTGGTCTGGGCAGCGCGCACGCCCACCGGGAACTCGCGAAAGACGTGTGCTGGCGGGACGAGCTCCTTGATTTCCCGGATGCGCACGTCGTCGGTGTTGGGTTTGCTCTGCAGACTCATCGTATCTTCTCTGGCACGGTTGCCGGCTGCGGGTCGAGGGCGCGATTCTAAAGCAAACGCCGATCCGATGGTGCACTGCAACGCTGCGAACCGATGTGCCGGGCGGCTTGCCGGGCGAGTGTGTGACGGGTGCGTGACGAGTCGGTCGGCGCGCGACCTCGCTCACCCGGCTTCGGCTGTTCCCGCGGGCAGTGCAACACGCCCGGCCAACGCTTCGCGCAGCGTCAACAAGGCCTTGTCGAAGGTGAAGTTGCTGATCTCGTCGGCAAGCCGGTTGGCGAGCGGTCCGATCGTTGGGGCAAGATTGGCTGCCGAATCGCACCACAGATCGATCGCCCGGGTATCGTCTTGGGCAAGCAGACGGTCGAGTTCCTCGATGAGTCGGCGTACGTTTTGCTGGTCTCCGCCATCGATTCCGATCGGGGCGGGTTCTGCCTGCTTGCCGTCGAACTGGCCGATCGCCGAAACCAGCGGCAACAACTCGGCTTCCAGTGCATGGATCGCTGCTTCCATCTGTTCGCTCGGAGCGCCGTCGTGTAGCGCCGTTTCCGCGGCGAACGAGGTGGCGCGGAGTTTTTCGGCGGCGATCGTCGCGGCGACCCCCTTCAGGCTGTGCGCCATGCGCCGCGCCCCGGTGAAGTCGCCGGCGGCGAGCAGGCTGCGCATCTGGCTCGCATCGCTGCCATGGTTCTCGGCGAACATGTGCAGCAGGCGCAAGTAGAACTCCGGGTCACCTCCCACGGTTTGCTGCCCGATTTCGCTGTTCAGCCCGGCGATGACTGGCAGGCGCGTCGATGCGCGCGGGCTTTCGCCGACGCTGTGCGTGTCCTGACGCAGCGCTGGTGTACTGCTGGTCGAGGTTGGCAGCCAGCGCAGCAGGGCTTCGTACAGCTTCTTTGGATTTACCGGTTTAGCGAGATGGTCGTCCATTCCTGCCGCGAGGCAGCGCTGCCGATCCTCGGCGAAGGCATTCGCCGTCATCGCCACGATCGGCAACGTTTCTCGACCGGGCAACTGGCGAATCAGTTCGGTCGCTTCGATGCCATCCATCACCGGCATCTGCATATCCATCAGGATCAGCGCGTAGTCGTCGCCGATCAGCTGTTCGGAGGTGCACAGGCGCAATAGCGCCTGGTGGCCGTCACCGACGACGTCGACCTGCAGACCGACGGCACGCAGCAGCTCGCCGGCCACTTCCTGATTGACTGGATCGTCCTCGACGAGCAGCACGCGCATGCCTCCGCACTCGCGCGCAAGCAACTGGTCGGCTGCCGATGCTTCTTGCTCCGGGGCGGGAGCCGCCAGCGCCACGTCCTGATCGGCATCCAGCGCGCGGCCGAGGGTGGCGGTTATCCAGAAGGTGCTGCCAACATCGGGTTTGCTGTCGACGCCAATCTCGCCGCCCATCATCGCCGCCAATCGTTTGGAGATGGCCAGGCCGAGACCGGTTCCGCCGAACTTGCGCGTGGTCGATTCGTCGGCCTGCGAGAAAGCCTGGAACAGACGTTCCTGCTGCGCTGGAGTCAGGCCGATTCCCTGGTCTTCGACTTCCAGGCGGACGACATACGTCGTTGCGCGCTGCTCGATCAGCCGAGCGCGGATCGTGATCCGTCCGCGCTCCGAGAACTTGATCGCGTTGGCAGCAAAATTGAGCAGGATCCGACCCAGGCGCAGGGGATCGCCGCGCAGCCGCGGCGGAATCGCCGGATCGATCTCGGTGTCGAGCTGCAGACCTTTCGCCCTGCTGCGCTCGCTGAGCATGCTCAGCGTATGGTCGATGACGCGGCGCAGCGAGAAGTCGCTTTCGTCTATGCACACCCGGCCCACCTCGATCTTCGAGAAATCGAGGATGTCGTTGATGATGCCGAGCAAGTGTTGTGCGGCATCGCTGACCTTGGCCAAGTGGGCGCGCTGCTTGGGATGGGTGACCTCGACCTGTAGCAGGTGAGTGAGGCCGATGATCGCGTTCATCGGCGTTCGAATCTCGTGGCTCATGTTGGCCAGGAAGGTGCTCTTCGCGCGGCTGGCGGCTTCGGCGGCCTCCTTGGCGTCGGCCAGCTCGATCGTCCGTTCGGCGACGAGTTCCTCCAAGTGGTGGCGGTGTTGCTCGAGTTCGGCAGCGGCGCGCTGGCGCTCGGTGATGTCGACCGCGTAACCAACGGTTCCCGCTATCCTTCCCGATAGTGTTACCGGTGAGCGGTACGTTTCGAACCAGCGCCGCTCGCCCCCGATCTCGATCAGTTCCTCGGTTCGCTGTGGTTGACCGCCGGCAAGAACGGCCAGTTCGGAAGCGCGGTACGCCCGGGCAAGCTCGGGCGGCACGACATCCTCGTCGGTCTTGCCGAGCAACCAGTCGACCGAAGGCTTGTCGAAGGCATCGGCAAAGCGTGCGTTGACCGCCAGGAAGCGACCTTCGGTATCCTTCAGCCAGACGAGAAACGGGAAGTTGTCGAGCAGCGCACGTTGATACTGGTCGCGTGCGCGCAATGCCTCGTCGGCGCGCGCCAGCGCGCGCAGCGGCAGCCGGCGCAGGGGAAACCAGATCAGCCCGGCCAACAACAGGCTGCCGACGAACAGCGGCAGGACGCCGAGCAATTCGCCGCTGATCTGCTTTTCGAAAGTGAGGTGGCCGACCGGATCGCCAAAGGCGTGCAGCGGGCGGCTGCGGCTGATCGTCGGGGCGGTGAGCGGGGCCGATTCGATCAGCAGTTCGCCGGCAGCGTTGAAGACGTGATAGCGCGTTTCGGCCGCCAGGTGGCGCTCGAGCAGGCTATGCATGCGGTCGGAAACGAGGTCCCACTGCTCGGGCTGCACGGCGATGAATTCTTCGAGGACACGCGCTTGAACGCGTAGCGCCTCGTCGACCTGGCGGATGGCGCTGGCGCGTACGTGCAGCAGGTAGGCGACATTGGGCAGCAGCGCGACGGCGAGCGCCAACACCCCGGTCAGGCGGGTGAGCAGCGTTACCAGCGGCTGGTGCGCTGGAGCCTTCATTGAGTCGCTGGCAGGTAGTCGTGGCGTTGCAGGACGTTGCGCGCCTTGCTGCTGCGCAGGAAGGCGGCGAAGCGCTCGGCGAGCGCGTCCGGCTGTTGCGGCAGAGCGACGATCAGCGGCTTGCGCCACGGATACGAGCCGTTCTTCAGCGTCGCCAGGCTCGGTGCGACGCCGTTGATTGGCAGGGGAACGGCGCGCGAATTGCCGGTGGTGAGCAGGCCGAGGGTCGTCGAACAGAGCGAGCCCGGCGTTTCGTTGATCAGTTTGAGCGCTTCGAGGTCATTGTCGGCGGTGACCATTCCGGGCCGTTGGGCTGCCGCGTCCACCGCTTTCTCCATCGCTGGCGACATACCCTTGAGCAGCGCCGAATCGCTTTCGAACCTGGGCCGCAGAATCAGCCGTATTGGCGAACCGTCACGCCAGGTTGTCAGCTCGCCGGTGTAGATGCGTGCCAGTTGGTCGAGCGTGAAGCCTTCTTTTTGTCGTGCGTCACGCGAGGCAACGACGAACGGCGTTTCCGCCAGCACGAAGCTTTGCCCGATGCGCTTGGCTTCCTCGGGCTGGACTGGGCGACCGATGAGCGCCACACCGATACGGTTGGCGGCCAGCGCCTTCAGCGCACCACCCGAACCAAGCGGTGGCGACAACTGGTTGAGCGTCGCACCCGGAACCTCCTTGCGGAACTCGTCGAAAAGCAGGCGAACGATCAGTTCCGACGAGCCGGTGCCACCTACCGAAAGCGTTTGTGCGACGGTCTCCGACGTTCCAACGAGGAGGTTGAGGAGAAGGACGAGCAGCCACCCGTACTTCCAATTCAGTTTCATCGTGGTCTCCCAAGGGGTCAGGAATGGGCTTTGCGCTGGTCAGTGGGTGACCGTGCTCGCTGGAGCGCTTTCGGCGTCGGCGTAGGCGGCGGCGATGCGCAGGAACTCGTCGACCCGGGCGAAGAAAGCGTCCACCACGTCCGGATCGAAATGGCTGCCTTGCCCGTCGCGGATGATGCGTAGCGCATCCTCGACCGGAAATGGCTTTTTGTAGCTGCGCTGAGCGATCAGCGCGTCGAAAACGTCGGCGAGCGCCATCAAACGGGCGGAGATCGGAATGGCGTCTCCGGCAAGCCCGTCCGGGTAGCCCGAGCCGTCCCAGCGCTCGTGATGATGATGAGTGATCTCTTTGGCCATGGCGAGGAAGGCGACCGGACGGTCGGCGTCGTGTTCGGCCTGCTCGATCGCCAGATAGCCAAGGCGGCAGTGTGTTTTCATGATCTCCCATTCATCGGCAGTTAACTTGCCGGGCTTGAGGAGAATGCTGTCCGGTATGCCGACTTTGCCGATGTCGTGCAGCGGCGCCGACTTGACCAGGACCTCAATGTTCGGCGGTGTCAGAAAGGCTGCAAAGCGCGGGTGCGTGCTCAGTTGCTGGGCCAGCGTGAGCACGTAGGCCTGCGTGCGGCGCAGATGGTTGCCGGTTTCGGGGTCGCGTACCTCAGCCAGGCGTGCTAGCGCATGAATGCTTACGTCCTGGATGCGCAGATTCTCCGCCATGCGCCGGGCGACTTCGGCTTCCAGCCCGCGGTTGCGGTCCTGCAGCAGGTCGCGCGCGGCTTTCAGCTCGAGTTGTGTGCGCACCCGAGCGACGACGATCGCCGGCCTGATCGGCTTGGTGATGTAATCGACGGCCCCCAGGGTCAGACCGCGCTCCTCGTCGTCGCTGCTTTCCAAGGCGGTGACGAAAATAACCGGGATATCGGCGGTGGCCGGGTTGGCGTGCAGTTCGGCGAGGACGCTGTAACCGTCCATCTCGGGCATCATCACATCGAGCAGGATGAGGTCAGGCGGTGGCTGGCTGTTGGCCACCTGCAGCGCGCGCCGGCCCGAGTTGACCGCACGCACGCGGTGCTGCGGACTCAGCACACCGCTCAAAACCGCCAAGTTCTCGGGGGTGTCATCGACGATCAGAATTGTTGCCATCAGGCTCTCAGTGGGCGGAGCGTGAGCCGCTTACCAATGAATTATTGCGCCATTTTGCGGCTGGCGCAATTTTCGACAGGTCGCCAAAGCCGCCCGTGCTTGGAACGAGCGGGAATTTTCGGCTACAATTCTGGTTTCCCGCTGCATTCATCTCCATGACCAAGTACGTATTTGTCACCGGCGGCGTGGTTTCCTCCCTGGGCAAGGGCATCGCGGCTGCGTCGCTGGGAGCGATCCTCGAGTCACGCGGCATCCGTGTCACCAATATCAAGCTCGATCCGTACATCAACGTCGATCCGGGAACGATGAGCCCTTTCCAGCACGGCGAAGTCTTCGTGACGCACGACGGCGCTGAGACCGACCTCGACCTGGGGCATTACGAACGGTTTACCAATGTGCGCATGGAGCGGCGCAACAACTTCACGACTGGGCAGGTTTACGACTCGGTCATCAAGAAGGAGCGGCGCGGCGAATATCTCGGCAAGACCGTGCAGGTGATTCCGCACATCACCGACGAGATCAAGGCGCAGATCAGACGCGGCGCCGAGGGTGCGGATCTGGCCATCGTCGAAGTCGGCGGAACGGTTGGCGATATCGAGTCGCTGCCGTTTCTCGAAGCAATCCGCCAGATGGGCCTGCAGGAAGGGCGTACGAATGCCTGTTATCTGCATCTGACGCTGGTTCCCTACATCCCCACCTCAGGCGAACTGAAGACCAAGCCGACGCAGCATTCGGTCAAGGAGTTGCGCGAGATTGGCATTCAGCCCGATATCCTGCTTTGTCGCACCGACCGGCCGATTCCGGAAGACGACAAGCAGAAGATGGCGCTCTTTTGCAATGTGCAGCGCGAGGCGGTGATCGAGGCACGCGACGCCGACTCGATCTACAAGATTCCGGCGATGTTGCACGATCAGATGCTCGACGGGATTGTCTGCCACAAGCTGAACATCCTCGCCAAGGCGGCCGACCTGACGCTCTGGAAGGACATCGTTTACGCGCTCGAACATCCCGAGCGCGAACTCGACATCGCTTTTGTCGGCAAGTACGTCGACCTCACCGAATCGTACAAATCGCTCAGCGAGGCGCTGGTGCACGCCGGTATCGCGACGCGCAGCAGGATCAGGCTCAGCTATATCGACTCGGAAGAGATCGAACGAAGCGGCTGTGGCGTGCTCGACGGAATGGACGCCATCCTCGTTCCGGGCGGATTCGGCCGGCGGGGTACCGAAGGCAAGATCAAGGCCATTCGTCACGCGCGCGAAAAGCGTATTCCGTATCTTGGCATCTGCCTGGGAATGCAGCTTGCGGTCGTCGAGTTTGCCCGCCACGTGGCCGGCCTGAGCGACGCGCACAGCAGCGAGTTCGAACCCGCTACCGCGCATCCGGTGGTCGGCCTGATCACCGAATGGCAGGACGCCTCCGGACGCCTCGAACGCCGAGACGAGACTTGCGACCTCGGCGGGACGATGCGCTTGGGCGGCCAGGTGTGCATCCTGCGCGAGGGCTCGCTGGCACGTTCGATCTACGGCCAGGCGCAGATCACCGAGCGTCACCGGCACCGTTATGAAGTCAACAACAGGCTGCTCGGCTGCCTGGAAGAGAGCGGGCTGATCGTCTCGGGCCGCGCCTTGGCCAGCGATCTGTGCGAGATCGTCGAACTGCCGCAGGCGGGGCCGAATGCGCATCCCTGGTTCATCGGTTGCCAGTTTCATCCCGAGTTTACCTCGTCGCCGCGTCGCGCGCACCCGCTGTTCGCCTCTTTCGTGCGGGCAGCGGCGGCGCACCGGGAACGGGCATGAGGCTGGGCGGCTTCAGCGTCGGCCTTGACCAGCCGCTGTTTCTGATTGCCGGCCCGTGCACCGCTGAGTCGCTCGATCTCTGTATCGAAGTCGCTGGCCACCTGCACGAGGTCTGCGCCCGGCTTGCCGTGCCTTACGTCTTCAAGGCTTCCTACGATAAGGCCAACCGGACTTCCGGTGGTTCGCCGCGCGGGCCGGGTCTCGACGAGGGCCTGCGCATCTTGGCCGAGGTGCGACGCCAGATCGGTGTTCCGGTGCTTACCGACGTGCACCGCGAGGACGACATTGCGGCGGTCGCCGAGGTCGTCGATGTCCTCCAGACGCCGGCCTTCCTCTGCCGCCAGACCGACTTCATCGAGGCGGTGGCGGCTGCCGGCCGGCCGGTGAATATCAAGAAGGGCCAGTTCCTGGCGCCGGCCGACATGCGCAATGTCGTGGCCAAGGCGCAGGCGGCTGGCGGGCGCGAGGCGCGGATCATGGTTTGCGAACGCGGCGCCTCTTTCGGCTACAACAATCTGGTTGCCGACATGCGCAGTCTGGCGATCATGCGCGAAACGGCCTGCCCGGTCGTTTTCGACGCAACACATTCGGTACAGTTGCCCGGTGGGCAGGGCTCCGTGTCGGGCGGTCAGCGCGAGTTCATCCCGGTCCTGGCGCGCGCAGCAGTCGCCGTCGGGATTGCCGGCCTGTTCATGGAGACGCATCCGCGACCGGAGCAGGCGCTGTCCGATGGGCCGAACAGTTGGCCGTTGCAGCGCATGGAAAGCCTGCTGAGCACGCTGGTTGCCCTCGACCGGTTGGTCAAGGACGCCGGTTTCGCGGAACTCGCCTGAGCGTCCGTTGGCCTGTGGACTGAACTTTTACACTTTGAAGACAAGGGGAAGATGATGAGCTCTGTCGTTGATGTCGTGGCCCGCGAGGTTCTGGATTCGCGTGGCAACCCCACCGTCGAATGTGACGTCTTGCTCGAGTCCGGCGTGATGGGGCGTGCGGCTGTACCTTCCGGGGCGTCCACCGGATCGCGTGAAGCGATCGAACTGCGCGACGGAGATTCGGCGCGTTACCTCGGCAAGGGCGTTCTGCAGGCGGTCGAGAACGTCAATACCGAGATTTCCGAAGCGATCATCGGCCTCGACGCGCAGGAGCAGGCGTTCATCGACCAGACGCTGATCCATCTGGACGCGACCGAAAACAAGTCGCGGCTGGGCGCCAACGCCATGCTGGCGGTGTCGATGGCGGTCGCCAAAGCCGCTGCCGAGGAGTCCGGCCTGCCCTTGTACCGTTACTTTGGCGGCTCCGGGCCGATGCAGATGCCGGTGCCGATGATGAACATCGTCAACGGTGGGCAGCACGCCAATAACAGCCTAGATTTTCAGGAATTCATGATCCTGCCGGTCAGTCAGACCTCGTTTCGCGAGGCGCTGCGCTGCGGCGCCGAGATCTTTCAGGCGCTCAAGAAGCTCTTGCACAAAAAGGGCTTCTCGACCGCTGTCGGCGACGAGGGCGGCTTCGCGCCCAATCTTGGCAGCCACGCCGAGGCACTCGAACTGATCATGCACTCGATCGAACACGCCGGTTATACGGCTGGCGAAGACGTGCTGATCGGCCTCGATTGCGCCGCTTCCGAACTCTATCGCGACGGTCGCTATCATCTCGCCGGTGAGAACCTGCAACTGAATGCCTACGAGCTGGTCGATTACCTGGCCAACCTGGCCGATCGCTTTCCTATCGTGTCGATCGAGGACGGCATGAGCGAGAGCGACTGGGACGGCTGGAAGCTGCTCACCAAGCGCCTCGGGAAGACCGTGCAGATCGTCGGCGACGATGTTTTCGTCACCAACACGCGCATTTTCAAAGAAGGCATCAAGCAGGGTATCGGCAATTCGATACTGATCAAGATCAATCAGATCGGTACGCTTTCGGAGACCTTTGCCGCCATCGAAATGGCCAAGCGTGCGGCCTACGCTGCGGTCATCTCGCATCGCTCCGGTGAAACGGAAGACAGTACCATTGCCGACATCGCGGTCGGCATGAACGCCTTGCAGATCAAGACCGGCTCGCTCTCGCGGTCGGACCGCATCGCCAAGTACAACCAGTTGCTGCGCATCGAGGAGGATCTCGGCGATACCGCGGGTTACCCCGGACGCGAGGCGTTCTACAATCTGTCGCGCTGACTGGCGAGAACCGGTCGATGGTGCCGACCCTCGCCGCTTGACTCGGGCAGCCTGATTCCGCCGTGCGCTGGCTTGCCGTTGCCTTGCTGGTTCTGATTGCGCTGCTGCAGCACCCGCTCTGGCTAGGCAAGGGCGGCTTGCTGCGCGTGCGCGAGGTCGACCGCCAGTTGCAGCAGCAGAAAGAGACCAACAAGCGGCTGGAGACGCGCAATGCGGGTCTCGTTGCCGAAGTGCGCGATCTCAAACAGGGCTTTGACGCGATCGAGGAGCGGGCGCGTTTCGAACTGGGGATGGTCAAGCAGGACGAGGTTTTCGTGCAGATCGCGGACAAGCCGGCCGTCGGCAAGGAAGCCGCAGCGGCCGCGCCAACGCGCGTTGGCGCGACAGACAAGGTGCGGGCGGCGACGGCGAGCGAAAAGCGCGGCCGGCCGTAGGCAATGGGCGAGCGGGTACTGCCGGCGTGTCGTGTCGCTCGGGCTGCTTGCCGATGCGGTTGCGGTGGGCGCTTGCGCGCGGCGAAGCAAAGTGAGGCTAGCGCGCGAGCAGTTCGATCTGCCCGCTGACCGTCGCCGTGATCTGCGTTTCGCCGGCCTCGATCGGCATCGGCGCAGCCTCGGCCGCCATCATTACCGCTGAGCGCATGATCGGTGCGATCGGCGGACGACCGCTGCTGTTGATCGTCAGGCTTCTGATCCGGTGTTTGCTTCCTAGAGCGGCTGCGACCACCCCGGCGCGCTCCTGAAAAGCCGCGATGGCATCGACCATCGCCTGGTTTTCGGCTTTCTTGCGCGTTTCCGGAGCGGGCAACATGCTCAGGCTGGCGACTCCCATCGTCGCCTGGAGTTTGCCGAGCAGCTCGGAAAGGGCTGCGGTATCGCCCGATTCGAGCGCCAGGTCGGAACGCATCCGCCAGCCCTCGATCCGGCTCGCTTTGCCGTGCACCGGATAGGTATGCGTCATGCCGCTTTGCGTGCGCACGCTGGGGTAAGCGCGCGCCGTCTTCAGCGCGTCGGCGAGCAGGCCGTTGACACGTCGGGCAAGTTCGCCTGGCGCGCTGCCGCTCGCTTCGGCAAAGACCGTCGCGCGCGCCAGATCGTTGGCGGCCGTGGCGCTTGCCTCGGCCGAGAGCTCGATCGTCGTCGCGCCATCCGGCGGTGCCGCGAGCAGCGAGGTGGCGAAAAGAAGGGCGGTGAGCGGCACTGAGTGCCGGCTGAGGGGGAAGATGGTCATGGGCTCTCCAAGTGTGCCGTGGCGGGACTGAATGGGCGCCCGAGCAGCCGATCGCGTGGCTGGGTGCGGACGCTGCAGGGCAAGCAAGACTGCCCGTCGGACGCATTCTAGCGCGCGCGCAGAAATTGTTTCTTGTAGTCACGCGCCGGAAGCTTGGTTAGAATCCGCCTGACCCGCTCGCATGCGGGCGGTCAGGGTCTTCGAGGTCTCCACATGCTGAAAGCAGGACAGGCAGCTCCGATGTTCGTCCTTCCGGATGCGGACATGGAACTCATCGATATTGCCGCGTTTCAAGGTAAGGCCAATGTGATTCTCTTCTTTTACCCGAGGGATGACGCGCCGTGCTGTACCTTGCAGGCAACCGACTTTTCGGACCATGAGGATGAGTTCGCGCGCTTCGATTGTCGGGTGCTGGGTGTCAGCCGAGACGATTGCCTGAAGCACGCCGAGTTCAGGGACAAGCACGGTATTTCGGTCTCGCTGCTGTCCGATGTTGAAGGTCAGGTATGCCGGGAATACGATGTCTGGCAGGCGAAGGAGGTCAACGGTATGCCCAGATATGGCATCCAGCGATCGACTTTTTTTATTGATAAGAAGGGTATCATCCGTTTAGCGCTGTACGGCGTGACGGCCAAGGGCCACGCGCTTGAAATGTTGCGCGCGGTAAAGGAATTCAGTTCATGAACATGCAAGTTGCCAGAAATACCGTCGTCACGCTGGATTACAGCGTGACCGATCTCGCGGGTGAACTCGTCGATGCCGGACAGGAACCGCTGATCTACCTGCACGGAGGTTACGACGACATTTTTCCGCTGATCGAAGAGGCTGTGCAGGGGAAGCGGATAGGCGAATCGGTGACGGTCAGCATGCAGCCGGACGATGCCTTCGGCGAATATGATGCGACGCTGGTGCAGGTCGAGCCGCGCGACAAATTCCCGCGTGACTTGCAGGTCGGCATGCAGTTCGAGGGTTTTGCCGACGAGGACGAGGACGACGAGGATGTGCTCGTTTACCGTGTCACCGAGATTGCCGACGATACGGTGATTCTCGATGCCAACCATCCGCTGGCCGGGATGGCGCTCGTCTTCACCTGCACGGTGACCAACGTCCGGCCGGCGACAGCCGAGGAGATTCGGCACGGCCATATTCACGACGACGAGTTCGACGACGACGAGTGAGCGGCTGGTGCGGGATGCGCCGGCCTCGGGGGCCGCTCTGCCGTGCCGCACGACGGGTGGCGCGGCGCTGCCTGCACCGGCCTTGCGTACACGTCAGATGTGGCTGGCGCTGGCGCGCGCTGCTCTCGCGTGCCGGCGTCGGATGCCGGTCGGCGTTGGGTGAGGCCATCCACTGAGCACAAGCGTATCGACGATTGCCTTGCCGGGAGTGCTGCTGCGCGGCGAACGACGGCCGCGCGTGGCGCTGGTCGGGCGTATGCTGACCGGCAAGAGCAGTATCTTCCGGGCGGCCTCCAGTGCCGCTCCGCAGCAGGAAAGGCTGCTGCGCGACGGCGATCGCTACGACGAATGCGTCGTCAAGCTCGGCCTTGAAGAAATCTCGTTGGTCGATCTGCCGGCCGTCGAGTCACTCTGCTCGCTCAGTCCGCACGACAGCGTCGTCGTCAAATACCTGCTCTGGGGCGACCGTTGGCCGCCGATTGCGGCGCATGAAGCCGCCCAGCCGGGTGCCGCCTTCAATGCGCCCGATGTCCTGATCCAGGTGGTCGATGCCACCGCCTTGCAGCGCGATCTCGAACTGACGCTCGAACTGAGTCTACTCGGCCGGCCGCTGGTGATTGCCCTGAACCGGGTTGACGAAGCGCGCCGGAAGGGCCTCTACATCAATGCGCGCGCGCTCTCCGAGCTGCTCGGGGTGCCCGTCGTGGCCACGGCTGCGCACATGGGCTTGGGCGTCGCCGAGCTGTTCGCTGCCGCGCTGAACGCCGCGCGCGGCGGCCACGCGCCGCGGCCACAGTCGCCCAGTGCGCCGATTGCCGAGCGCCTCGACGCGCTGCGTGCGGTGCTCGCACGGCCGGAAGTCGACGCGGCGTTTTGTGTTCCTGCTTCCTTTCTCCTGATGCACCTGGCCGCCAGCGAGGACTACTTTGTCGACGAACTGGTCAGTCACGTGCCGCATCTACTGCCCGAAGTGCTTGCCGCACGTGCCGAAGCCGAGCGTTACTTGCCGCGTTCGCTGGCGGAAGAACTGCACGCCGATCGCCACCACCGCGCTGCCGTGTTGTTCGAGAACGTGACGCAGTTCGGCGGTGCGGCCAACAGCGGGCGCTGGCAGCGCCTGCTCGATGGCGTTTTTCTGCATCCCCGCTGGGGCCTGCTCGGCAGCCTGGGGGTGTTTGCGCTGGTTCTGGTGATGGTTTTCGAGGTGAGCAAGACGCTCGATTCGTGGACCGCTGCGCCGCTGATGGAATGGGCGCAGCAGTGGCAGCCCGAGTCAACCTTCGGGGTGATCGCGCGCGCGGTGATCGATGGCCTGATCGGCTTGATCGGGATCGCCATCCCGTACATGCTGCCGCTCGTCCTGCTCCTCGTCGTGCTGGAAGAGTCGGGCATCATGCATCGGGTGGCCTTTGTCGTCGACCGCGCCTTTCACAGCATCGGCCTGCACGGCAGCGTTGCCGCTTCGTTTCTCGTTGGCCTGGGTTGCAACGTACCGGCCATCTCGCTCGTCGCGGCAACGACGCAGGGCAAGGACCGGCTGGTGGCGACGTTGCTGCTCGCTTTCGTTCCCTGTTCGGCGCGTTCGGCAATCATTCTCGCCATGGGCGGCAAGTACCTCGGGGCTGCCGGCGTCTTCGCGATCTTCGCGTTGACCTTTGCCGTTCTCGCGCTGCTCGGTCGCCTGCTTGCCCGGCGCTACCGCAAGCTGGCCGTCGGCCTGATCCAGGAGATTCCACCGTATGCGCTGCCCAACTGGCGCGGCCTGCTGGGCAAGACCTGGGAACGGACGAGCGACATCGTGACCATCGTGACGCCGCTGCTGGTTGCCGGCAGCGTTGTCCTCGCCTTGCTCAACCACTTCGCTGCCGATCGCTGGATCAACCTGCTCCTCGTGCCGATCACCGAATGGTGGCTCGGCCTGCCGGCGCTGCTCGGCGTGCCGATCCTGTTCGGCGTGCTGCGCAAGGAACTGTCGTTGCTGATGGTGTACCAGGCACTGGGGACGATGGAGATCGAGCCCTTGCTCGATTGGGTGCAGATCGCCACCTTTCTCGTCTTCCTGACCTTCTACATTCCCTGCGTGTCGACCTTTGCCGTCATGCTGCGCACGATCGGTTGGCGTCAGGCGGTGTTTTCCGCCGGACTCTCGGTCGCCGTCGCCTTGCTGATCAGCGGTGCGCTGCGCCTGGTACTCGAAGTGGCGCGGGCGCTCGCCGGGTGATCGCTGCGTTTGCCGTTCAGCGTCCGCCGCGATAGCGCTGCCAGACGTTCGAACGTTCGCCGTAGGCGCGCACCTCGAAGCGGAAAAGGCGTGTGTGCTCGCTGTCGATGATCACTTTCACCCAGCCCAGGAACGGGTAACCGAAGGTCTCCAGGCGCGTGAAGTTGGCTATCGGCCGGCCGTTGAGCGGATTGCGCAAGGGCTGATCGATGCGCTGCCAGTGCGTGTCGCCGTGGATCAGCAGGACCTGGCCAGGGAAGGCGACCGTTTCGCGCCGCAGCGTGTCGAGCAACTGGCGATAGCCGGCGTGCGCCAGCCCCTTGGCGTCGTGCGCAAAAGAGGGATTGGCCTGCATGACGATGACCACGCCGGCCAGGCGTTCCTGCCGGGCGCGCGCAAAGCCCTCGCTCAGCCACTCGATCAGGCGTGGATTGCGCGCCAGGAACTCGGCGCTCGGCTCGACCGCGTTGCCGTAGTTGCTGTTCGGCCCGGGTACGTTGAGCGTCAGAAAGAGCACCGGACCGAGTCGCCAGCGCTGGTGTTCCGGGTAGCTCCCGGCTTGCCGCTCGAGCGCCATTGGCGGCTGCCCGAGCGAGCGCGCTTCGGCAAAGAAGATTTCGCGCAGCTTGTCCAGGCGCTCGCGCGGGTCGTAGCCGCCGGCCAGCCCGAATCGGCAGTCGGTCCATTCGTTGTCGCCGGGAACGTAGATCAGCGGGGCGCGCGCCGCGTCGAGCAAGGCGCGCCGAGAACGGAAAAGCTCGTCGCTGCAGACCGTCGTGCTCGCCTTGAGGTCGCCGGCATGGACGATGAAGCTCGGATGTTCGGCGGCGATGACATCGAGCATGCGCGGCAGCTCGCTCGTCTCGTAGTCGTCGTAAGGCGTGTCGCCGATGACGGCAAAACGCCAGGTCTCCGCCGCGGCAAAGCCGCTCAGCAGGAGGCAGAGAAAGGCACAGAGCAGTGTCTTCATCGTCGGCGCGCTCCGGCTAGTCGCCGACGAGCAGCGAACGCAGCTCGTAAAGCGCCGCCAGCGCCTCGCGCGGCGTCAACTGGTCGGGATCGACGCAGCGCAGACGCTCGAGCGCCGGATGCAGATCCGGCGTTCGCCGGTCCTCGGCATCGGCCAGCGCGCTGGCGAAGAGATCGGGCTGCAGCGGATTGATCGAGGCGCGCTGTTCGAACTGGCGCAACTGTCGGCGCGCTGCCTTGACGACCGCAGGCGGGATGCCGGCCAGCGCAGCGACCTGAATCCCGTAGCTCTGATTCGCCGGGCCCGCTTCGACCGCGTGCAGAAAGACGATGCGCTCGCCGTGCTCGACCGCGTCCAGATGAACATTGGCCAGCTCGCGATACTCGTTGGCGAGCAACGTCAGCTCGAAGTAGTGCGTCGAGAACAGCGTCAGGCTACGATTCTTCTCCAGCAGATGGCGGCAGATGGCGAAAGCGAGCGCCATTCCGTCGAAGGTCGAGGTGCCGCGACCGACCTCGTCCATCAGGACCAGACTGCGATCGGTCGCATGATGCAGGATCGTCGCTGATTCGGTCATTTCGACCATGAACGTCGAGCGCCCGCCGGCGAGATCGTCGGCTGCACCGATGCGCGTAAAAATCTGGTCGAGCGGTCCGAGAACCGCGCGCGTCGCCGGGACATAGCTTCCGACGTGCGCGAGCAGCGCGATCAGCGCCGTCTGCCGCATATAGGTCGACTTGCCGCCCATGTTCGGACCGGTGATCAGGAGCAGCCGGCGGCCGTCGCCGAGCTCGGTATCATTGGCGATGAAACCTTCGCCGTCGGCAAACTGGTCTTCGACCACCGGATGTCGCCCAGCTTCGATCGACAGCCCCGGTTCGGGCGAGAAGAGCGGGCGGCAATAGTTGCGCTGCTGCGCGGTCTCGGCAAAGCCGGCGAGCAGGTCGAGCGTCGCCGCAGCCGTGGCGATCTGTTGCAACTGCGGCAGATCGTTCTGCAGCGTGTTCAACAGTTCGTCGTAAAGCAGCTTCTCGCGCGCCAGCGCCCGTTCCTGCGCCGACAGCGCCTTGTCCTCGAACGCCTTCAGCTCGGCCGTCAGGTAGCGCTCGGCGTTCTTCAGCGTCTGTCGTCGCCGGTAATGCTCGGGAACGCGCGCCGCATTGGCGTTCGATACCTCGATGTAGAAGCCGTGCACGCGGTTGTACTCGACCTTCAGATTGGCGATGCCGGTCTGCTCGCGCTCGCGTGCTTCGAGTTCGAGCAGAAACGCGCCGCAGTTGTCGTTCAGCGAGCGCAGCTCGTCGAGTTCGCCGTCGTAGCCCGGCGCGATGACGCCGCCTTCACGAATCAGCGCTGCCGGCTCGGTGAGCAGCGCGCGTGTCAGCAAGTCGATCGTCGCTGTCGGCGGCGTCAGATCGGCGTGGATCTCGCAGAGCAGCGCTGCTGCATTGTCGGCCAGCGGAGCGCGCAGCTCGTCGAGACGCCGCAGGCTGTCGCGCAGCGCCGCGAGATCGCGCGGGCGGGCGCCAAACAGCGCGATGCGGCCGGCGATCCGTTCGATGTCGGCGAAACCGCGCAGCGTCTGGCGCAGTCCACGCAGCGTCCGCCCGCCGTCGTCGAGCAACATGGCGACCGCCGCGTGTCGCGCGGCAGGAATGCACGGATCGCGCAAGGGGTGATGCAGGGCGTGCCGCAGCAGGCGCGATCCGGGCGAAGTGACGCAGTTGTCGAGCAGGCTGCACAGCGTTGGCGCCGGCTGTCCGCGCAGCGTTTCAGTCAGTTCGAGGTTGCGCCGGGTGGCCGTATCGAGCCCGAGGAAAGTCGCGTCGCGTTCGACGATCAGCGCGCGGACATGCGGCAGGGCGCGCACCTGCGTCGCCTGCGCATAACGCAGCAGCGCGCCGGCGGCGGCGATCGCTGGTCGCAGTCCGTCAGCGCCGAAACCGCCGAGCGAAGTCGTTCCGAAGTGCGCGCGCAATTCGCGCCCCCCCGTTTCCGCATCGAAATGCCAGTCGGCCCGACGAGTCAGCGCAACATCTGGCGGCAGGGCCAGCGACAAGCCTTCCGGCACGATGATCTCGGCCGGCGCGATGCGCTCGAGCGTCGCCGCCAGCTTTGCCGGCGCCACTTCGCACAGGCGGAAGTCGCCGCTCGCCAGATTCAGCCAGGCCAGTCCGGCGAGCTGGCGAGTCGTACTCAAAGCGAGCAACAAGGTGTCCCGCTTTTCGTCGAGCAGCGACGCGTCGGTCAGGGTGCCGGGCGTGACGATGCGCACGACGGCGCGCTCGACCGGACCCTTGCTCGTCGCCGGATCGCCCATCTGCTCGCAGATCGCCACCGACTCACCCAGTCTGACCAGCTTGGCCAGGTACTGCTCGACTGCGTGATAGGGCACGCCGGCCATCCTGATCGGCTGCCCGGCCGATTGACCACGCGTCGTCAGCGTGATGTCGAGCAGGCGCGCCGCCTTTTCGGCGTCGGCGAAGAACAGCTCGTAGAAATCACCCATCCGGTAAAAAAGCAGGATATCCGGATGTTGCGCCTTGATCCGCAGGTACTGCTGCATCATTGGCGTGTGCGGTGTCGGCGCGCCTGGCGGGACGCCCTGATCATCTGGCATGGTGAGTCGACTGCATCGCGTGGTTGAAGGACATCGGTGAGCTCGCCCGGCGGGAGGCGAACAGAGCAGCGCTGTCCCCGCCAACTGCGCTTGGGCGTGCAGTATAGCCTTCTGCCGTTGCTTGCGATCAGATGATGCTGGCGCTCCAGCAGTTCTCAATTCAAATCCTGTGGCAGGGTATGGTCAAAGCCAGGACTGTTGGATGGGGTAAGTCAGCTGGTGTCTGGGGCGTTGGGAGCGAGGCGCTGCTGCATGAAGCGCATGAGGTGATCCCAGTCATCGAAGGGCAGGTACTGTAGCAAGGCGCGCAGGTGTTCGAAGAAGGTGCGGCGTGAGGGTAGGAGGGCACGCACCTTGGCATAACGGGAGTCCATCCAGTCCAAGGCGGTATGGAGCAAGAAGGCCAAGAGGATCAGGGTGGCGAACAGGTTAGCCAGGAACTGTTTGCCGTGACCGAAGTTGTGGTCGAAATGGTAGCCCTTGGTCTTGAGGATGTTGTTGTTCTCGTTCTCGATTCTCCAACGCGCTCGGCCGGCGGAA
>WBZM01000562.1_pt1 | contig 49604 bp, 43 predicted proteins | sample 5204271 | NCBI WGS metagenome assembly WBZM01 (sample SAMN12344346, study PRJNA552823) | activated sludge metagenome | biome: Activated sludge suspended growth; feature: Nitrification reactor; material: Wastewater; isolation source: activated sludge from nitrification reactor of wastewater... | reverse complement strand
CACCGAAGCGGAGCGCGTTGGTGACCCGCATTGCGCGACCGACATCACGGGTCCAGACCGAGGAGGCCAGGCCGTACTTGGTGCCGTTGGCCCACCTGATCGCTTCTTCCTCGTCGGTGAAGCGCTGGACGGTCATGGCCGGTCCGAAGATCTCGTTCTGGATCAGTTCGTCGTCCTGCTGGAGGTCGGCGATAACCGTCGGTTCGACGAAGAAGCCGGGCAGGTCGGCCTGCTTGCCACCCGTCACCACCTGGGCGTGGGAAGGCGCGCGATCGATCAGTCCGGTCACATGCTCGAGCTGCTTTGCCGAGTTGACCGGGCCGAGCGTCGTCTCGGCCGAGTCGAGGTCGCCCATCAAATAGCCGCTCGCTTCCTTCGCGAGTCCGTTAACCACGTCGTCGTATACCTTCGGTCCGGCGAGGATCCGGGTCGCCGCGGTGCAGTCCTGGCCGGCGTTGAAGAGGGCGGTCCCGGCGATCGTCTCGTAGACCGCGTCGAGGTCCGCGTCGTCGAAGACGATCACCGGTGCCTTGCCGCCCAACTCGAGATGGACGCGCTTGAGTGAATCCGCCGCCGCCTTGGCGATCCACTTGCCGGTCCCGATCGAACCGGTGAGCGAGACCATCTTGATGTCGGGATGGGTGACCAGGGTCGATCCGGCCGGATCCCCGTGACCGCCGATGAAGTTGGTCACTCCGGGCGGGAAGATCTCGGCGCAGATCCGGGCCAAGGTGTGGAGGGTCGAGACCGGGGTCGATTCGGCCGGCTTGAGGACCAGCGTGTTGCCGGTGGCCAGGGCCGGGCCGAGCTTCCAGGCGGCCATCATCAGCGGGTAATTCCAGGGGGTGATCTGGGCGACCGGGCCGACCGGTTCCCGGCGAATGAATGAGGTGTGACCTTCCAGGTATTCCATCGCCGCCTTGCCTTCGAGGTTGCGGGCGGCGGTCGCGAAATACCGGATGTGATCGGCGGTGGTGTCCAGTTCCTCGTCGATGAATGCCTGACGGGGCTTGCCGGCATCGGCGGACTCGAGGTCGGTCAGCTCATCGCCGTTTTCGATGATCGCGTCAGCCAGGGCGAGCAGGCGGTCGGAACGTTCCCGGGGCGTGGTGGTCGCCCAGCCGCCCTCGAAAGCTGCCTTGGCCGCGGCAACCGCCCGGTTTACGTCCTCGACACCGGACAGTGGTGATTCGGCGATCACCTCGCCGGTCGAGGGGTTGATTACTTCCTCCGTCGCGCCGTCTGCCGGGTCGACGAATTCACCATTGATCATGTTCTGAAGCCGCAGCTTCCCGGTGATCGCCATGGAACTAGACCCAGCCGAGCGCTTCTTCTACGGCTACATACTGCTGGCCGGTACCTTCGGCAACGCCTTCGTGGGTGACCTTGCCGGCGGCCACGTTGATACCCGGTCGGAGACCGGGATCGCGCTGGACCGCCGCCTGGATGCCGTTGTCGGCGAGGGCGAGGGCATAGGGCAAAGTCGCGTTGGTCAGAGCCTGGGTCGAGGTGATCGGCACCGCGCCGGGCATGTTCGCCACGCAGTAATGGGTGATCCCGTCGACCTCGTAGGTGGGATCGCGGTGAGTGGTCGGCCGGGAAGTCTCGAAGCAGCCGCCCTGGTCGATCGCCACATCGACAAGGACCGCACCGGGCTTCATCAGCTTGAGCTGCTCGCGGTTTACGACCCAGGGAGCCCTGGCGCCGTGGACCAGCACCGCCCCGATGACCAGGTCGGCCTTGGGCAGGAGCTCCTCGATCGCCAGGGTGGTCGAGTAGACGGTCGAGGCCTCGCGGGCGTAATGGAGATCGAGTTCCCGCAGCCGGTCGATTGACCGGTCGAGGATGAAGACGTCGGCGGCCATTCCCATCGCGATGAAGGCAGCGTTGGTGCCGACCACGCCACCGCCGATCACGACCACGTTGGCGGCGGCGACTCCCGGCACGCCGCCGAGCAGAACACCGCGGCCACCCATTGGCTTTTCGAGCATGAAAGCGCCCGCCTGAGTCGCGATCCGGCCGGCGATCTCGCTCATCGGGGCGAGCAGAGGCAGGCGGCCTTCGGCGTCCTCGACGGTCTCATAGGCGACGCAGGTCGCGCCGGACTTCATCAACCCGGCGGTCTGGTCCGGGTCGGGAGCGAGGTGGAGGTAGGTGAAGAGCAGATGCTCGGGCTTCAGCATTTCGATCTCCGCTGCCTGCAGCTCCTTGACATGGATGATCATTTCCGATGCGTCGAACACCGAATTCGCGTCAGCGATGATCGTGGCGCCCTGCGCCTCGTAGGCGGTGTTCGAGATGGCGCTGCCTTCGCCCGCCCCGTCCTCGATGAATACCTCGTGACCGTGCTCGACGAACTCGCGCACCCCGGCCGGCGTAATCGCCACCCGGTACTCGTCCTGCTTGATTTCCTTGATGACGCCGACCTTCATCGCTTACCTCGTCCTCTCTGGTGGTCCGCTGGGGTGACTTTTCCGCCGGGCGGGGTGAATGGGTGAATGGATCAGTTCCTCATCATGGCCGCGGCCTCGGTGAGGACCGGCCGGAGAACATCGTGCATTTCCTCGAACTGCTCGGTGTCGCAGATCAGCGGCGGCGAGAACTGGATCACCGGGTCGCCACGATCGTCGGCCCGGCAGATCAGGCCGCGTTCATAGAGTTCGCCGGAGAGGAAGCCGCGCAGCAGTTTCTCGGACTCTTCCTTGTTGAAACTCTGCTTCGTTTCCTGATCCTTGACCAGCTCGATCGCCTGGAAGTAACCGGCCCCGCGCACGTCGCCGACGATCGGGATGTCCCGCAGTGATTCGAGCATGCCGCGGAACTCGCCTTCCTTCTCGAGTACGTGACCGCAGAGGTCTTCACGCTCGAAGATTTCGATGTTGGCCAGAGCGACCGCGGCAGCGACCGGATGGCCGGCAAAGGTGAAGCCGTGGGCGAAGGAGGCCTCGCCCTCCATGAATGGTTCGGCCACTTTGTCGGAGGCGATCATCGCGCCCATCGGAACGTACGAGGAAGTAAGCGCCTTGGCCGAGGTGATGATGTCGGGCTGGTAGCCGAAGCGCTCGCAGCCGAAGTAATGGCCGAGCCGGCCCCAGGCACAGATCACTTCGTCGGAGATCAGCAGGACGTCGTACTTGTCGCAGATCTCGCGGACCCGCTGAAAGTACCCGTCCGGGGGGACGAAGCATCCGCCGGCGTTCTGGACCGGTTCGAGGATGACCGCGGAAACCGTTTCAGGACCCTCGAAGAGGATCCGCTCTTCGATCGCATCGGCAGCCCAGATCGGTTCGCGTTCCTCCGGCCAGCGGTAGATGTTCGTGTTCGGCACATGGCAGCCGCCGGGAGCGAGCGGTTCGAACTGCGAACGCAGGTTTGTCACGCCGGTGGCTGAGAGCGCGCCGAGGGTTGTGCCGTGGTAAGCCACCTCGCGGGCGATGTGTTTGGCCTTCTGCCCGTTGCCCCGCATGCGGTGGTAGTTGCGGGCAAGCTTCAGGGCCGATTCGACCGCCTCGCCACCGCCGCTGGTGAAGAAGACCCGGTTGAGGTCACCCGGGGTCATCGACGCGATCTTGGTCGCCAGCTCGATCGCCCGCGGATGGGCGTAGCTCCAGATCACGAAGAAGTCGAGCTCCTCGTACTGCCGGGCCGCTGCCTCGGCCAGTTCGGTACGTCCATGGCCCGCGTTCACGCAGAAAAGCCCGGAGAGACCGTCGAGGTACTTCTTGCCGTGGGCGTCATAGACGTAGGCACCTTCTCCCCGGCTGATGATCGGGATCTCGTGCTCGTCGCTGTAGCCGCCCATGCGGGAGAAGTGCATCCACAGGTGTCGGCGCGCCTGCTCCTGGAGGTTGTCGACGGTGGACTTGCTGGGAATTACGGTGGACACGCGCTCCTCCTTTGCGGAAGACGGATTCGGGGTCTGTGGCCCCACACTATGTGGAGCGGCTCACATAGACAAGCCGACGAAACGTCACAAGAAGCTTCCGGACCTTCACGTCCCGTCCTGCCTTCACCACGACGCCGCGTTTGCGGCTAGGTTTACCGGCATGGAGAGCGCAGAGGTTCCTTCTCGTCCGGACCCCGCCTCGGCTTCCCCCGGCGACGGCCAGCCGCATCTGAAGGCGGACGCGATCAGCTTCACCGACGGGCTGGCGATCGCCCTCGCCTCGACGGCCCCGGCCTATTCGCTGGCGGCGGTGATCGGGTCGATCGTGGTCCTGGTCGGGCTCGAGGCCCCGGCCGCCCTGCTGGTCGCCTTCGTGCCGATGTTCTTCATCGCGGCCGCCTTCTATTACATGAACAAGGCCGACCAGGACTGTGGCACCTGTTTCGCCTGGGTCACCCGGGCGATCGGTCCGCAGTCCGGATGGATGACCGGCTGGGCGATCTGCGTGACCGGCATCCTCGTGGTCGGCTCTCTGGCCGACGTCGCGGCTTCAAGCTTCTTCGACCTGATCGGGGCCGACGGGCTGATGAACAGCACCGCCGCTGTGACCTCGACCGCCGTCCTCTTGATGGTGATCATGACCGGGGTCTGTGTCTGGGGAACGGAGATCTCGGCCAATCTCCAGAAATTCCTGATGGTCCTGCAGATCGTGCCGTTGATCCTCTTCGTCGTGGTTGCTCTGGTCAAGGTATGGGGCGGCGACGCCCCCGCCGGCTCGGTCGATCCCTCGCTGGCCTGGCTGAATCCGTTCAACATCTCGGCCGGCGCGCTCTCCGGCGCGATGCTGCTGGCGGTCTTCATCTACTGGGGCTGGGAGAGCGCGGTCAACCTGAACGAGGAAACCGAAGGTGATGTCGACAAGCCGGGACTGGCCGGAGTTATCTCCACCACGCTGCTGCTGATCACCTATGTCGGCGTCGCTTTCGCGATCGTCGCCTGGGGTGGAGTCGCAGGGGCCGAGCAGTTCGATGATGACGCGACGATTCTCGCCACCTACGCCAAGGAGGTGCTCGGCGGAACCCTCGGACTGCTGGTCCTGCTTTCGGTGGTCGTCTCGGCCCTCGCCTCGACCCAGACCACGATCCTGCCCTCCTCGCGCACTTCCCTTTCGATGGCCCGGGCCGAGGCGATGCCCCATGCCTTCGGCGAAATTTCCGGCCGTTTCTTCACCCCGGTCGTTTCGACCGTGACGATCGGGGCTCTCGCGATCATCTGGTACGTCCCCTCGAAGCTGATCAGCGAGAACTTCCTTTTCGATTCACTTTCCGCCCTTTCGCTGATGATCGCCTTCTATTACGCGATGACCGGCTATGCCTGCGCCTTTTACTACCGGCGGGAGCTCTTCAAGTCGGTAAAGAACCTGCTGTTCGTCGGCGTCGCCCCGGTGACCGGTGCCCTGCTGCTCACCTATCTCTTCGTCAAGTCCCTGGTCGACTGGTCCGATCCGGCCAATTCCTACAGCGGCTCATCCTGGTTCGGGTTCGCCCCGCCGGCGATCATCGGTGTCGGTTTCCTTCTGCTCGGTGCGATCCTGCTCTTCGTCTGGCGTCGCCACCAGGAAGAACCGTTCTTCAAGCTCCGTCGCCAGACCGCCGACCCCGGCCTGCTCGACGGCAAGCTCGAACCGGCCGCAACCCTCACCGGCGGAGACGGCTGACCAATGTCATCAGGGCGCTTCATACCCCCTGCGGAAGGGGCGGACATTGGACAACGGGATCATTCCCGCAATCCTTATTGGACAAAACGTGGTTGCGGACCCCCCCGGTTTTCGCATACGGTTCAAACCGAACTTGCCGGGGCAGGCAATTTGTCACTCCGGTACTTGTCCACCTGAGAGAGGGGTTCGATGGAAGGCTCGCCAGATCAACCACCGACCGATCCGGAACCGGATCAGGCGGGGGAACCAGCCGCAAGCGCCGCAGGATCTGGGAGCGGGGGAGTAACCCTCGAGGGTGTCACCAAGCAGTTCGGTGACTTCACCGCGGTCCACGACATGGACCTCGACATCGCCGACGGCGAGTTCTTCACCATGCTCGGCCCCTCCGGCTGCGGCAAGACAACGACCTTGCGAATGATCGCAGGCTTCGAGCAGCCGACCACCGGCAAGGTTCTGATCGACGGCTCCGACGTGGCCGGGCTGCCCGCCTACAAGCGGCCGACAAACACCGTCTTCCAGTCCTACGCACTTTTCCCCCACATGACGCTGGAAGAAAACGTCGGCTTCGGCCTCAAGCGCCAGAAGGTTCCGAAGGCGGAAATCAAGGAGCGGGTCGGGAGGGAACTCGAAAGGGTCGGACTCTCTCGCGAGGCGAAGCGCAAACCGAACCAGCTATCCGGTGGCCAGCAGCAGCGGGTGGCCCTGGCCCGCGCCCTGGTCAACCTGCCCAAGGTCCTGCTGCTCGACGAGCCACTCGGTGCCCTTGACCTCAAGCTCCGCAAGGGACTCCAGGTGCAGCTCAAGCAGATCCAGCGAGACGTCGGGATCACCTTCGTATATGTCACCCACGATCAGGAAGAAGCCCTGACCATGAGTGACCGGATCGCGGTCATGAACGAAGGAAAGATCGAGCAGTGCGCCGACCCGGAAACCGTCTACGACCGGCCTTCCTCCACCTTCGTCGCCGGATTCATCGGTGTCTCGAACCTGATGCCGGCGGTGGTCAGGGGTCCGGGTGAAATCGAGATCGCCGACGGGCCCGCCGTCCCGACCGAGGATGCGAGGCAGTTCACGACCGGCGAGAAATGCTTTGCCGTGGTCCGGCCCGAGAAGCTGACCGTTTCATTGCCCGGGAATGCCCCGGATGATCAGCCCGGCGTCGACGGCATCGTCGAGAGTTCGCTCTATCTCGGCACCTCGACCCAGATGGCGATCAAGGTCGCCGATGACGTGAACATGACCGTCCTGGTCCCCAACGCTTCCGAAAATGCCCGGCAGCACCTTCCCGGCGGCGGCGCGAAGGTCCGCCTGAACTGGCTGCCCGAGCACATGCACCTTGTCGCCGAATCCGATCCGGAGGAAGCGACCTCTGGCCCAACGCCCACCGACCAAATCACCGAAGGAGTGAACTGATGACCAACATCAAGATGAAACAGATCCGCCTGCTTGCTCTGGGGGTGTTGGCGCTGGTTGCTTCGCTTGTGCTGGTCGCCTGTGGCGGCGGCGGTGGCGGCCTCGGTGGCTCCGACAATTCCGATGTGACCACGGCCTCGGGCGGCGACCCCAAGGGATCGCTGAAGATCTCGAACTGGCCGCTCTACATCGATGGCGCCACGATCAAGAACTTCGACAAGGTGACCGGAACCTCGACCACCTACACCGAGGACGTCAACTCGAACACCGACTTCTTCGGAAAGATGCAGCCGCTGCTCAGCCAGGGCGACTCGGGCGGACGTTCGATCATCGTCGTAACCGACTGGATGGCGGAGAAGATGTTCAAGCTCGGCTACATCCAGAAGCTCGACAAGGCCAAGATCCCGAACGTCGAGAAGAACCTGATCCCGGCCCTGCAGAGCCCCTCGTTTGACCCGAACCGCGAGTTCTCGGTTCCTTGGCAGTCAGGCATGACCGGTCTCGTGGTCCGCAAGGACCTCGCCCCGGATGTCAAGTCGATCAATGACCTCTGGGATCCGAAGTACAAGGGCAAGGTGACCGTGCTCGACGAGATGCGCGACACGATCCCGCTGATGATGGCTGCCGACGGGATCGACCCGGTTGACGCCACCGACCAGGACTGGCTCGACACGATCGACAAGTTCAAGGGTCTCGTCTCCAGCGGCCAGATCCGCAAGGTGACCGGCAACGACTACATCCAGGACCTCGCCAACGGCAACGTGGTTGCCGCGATCGGCTGGTCCGGCGATGCGATCCAGGCTCAGGCCGACAACGAGAACATCGCCTACGTCCAGCCGGCCCAGGGTTGCTCGATCTGGTCGGACAACATGCTGATCCCGGTCGGTGCTCCGAACGCGGCAGCCGCCTACGAGTTCATGAACTACGTCTATGAGCCCGAAGTCCAGGCGAAGATCACCCAGTACGTGAACTACGTCAGCCCGGTCGAGGGGGTCAAGCAGATCCTTCTCAAGCAGGATCCTGCACTGGCCAACAACGAGTTGATCTTCCCGTCCGAACAGTTCACGGCGAAGTGCTTCAACCAGGTCTCACCACCCGGTGACGAGCAACAGGTCCAGGAGGTCGAACAGGCCTTCGAAGACGCGAAGCTCGGCTGACCCGGGTTCTCGTCCACTGAACAAGGGGAAAGCGCTGACGGAGATGAATCGGAATAAGGGGAAAAACCGATCATGAGTCTCCGTCAGCGCATGACCCCCTACTGGCTGCTGGCCCCGGGCCTGCTCTGGCTGGTCATCTTCTTCGTGATCCCCATGTACTACATGGGGGAGCTCTCGCTGAAGACCGGCACCGTGCAGACCGGCTACGAGCTGACCTGGGCCTTCAGCAACTACTCGGATGCGGTCTCCCAGTACAGCGAGCAGTTCATTCGCTCGTTCTGGTACGCCGGGGTCGCCACCGTTTTCTGCCTGCTGATCGGCTATCCGCTGGCCTACGCGATCGCCTTCAAGGCGGGGCGCTGGAAGAACCTGATGCTCTTCGCGGTGGTGGCGCCATTCTTTACCACCTACCTGATCAGAACGATCGCCTGGAAGACCATCCTCGATGATTCGAGCCCGGTCGTCTCGGTCCTGAAGTTTCTCGGGATGGCGCCTGACGGTCACGTCCTCGCTACCAGTGGCGCGGTGATCGCGGGTCTCACCTACAACTTCCTGCCTTTCATGGTGCTGCCCCTGTTTACGGCGCTGGAAAGGCTCGACGAGCGGCTGCTGGAAGCCGGTAAGGACCTCTACGCGTCGACCGCCCAGACCTTTTTCCGGATTACCCTTCCCCTGACCATGCCGGGGATCATCGCCGGCATCCTCCTGACCTTCATCCCTGCCGCCGGTGACTACGTAAACGCGACCTTCCTCGGCGGTACCGGCCAGGCGATGATCGGCAACGTCATCCAGTCGAAGTACCTGGTCGTCACTGATTACTCCGAGGCGGCGGCGCTCTCCTTCACCCTGATGGCAATCATCCTCGTCGCCCTGCTCGTCTACATCAAGTTCGCCGGGACCGAAGCCCTGATGGGCGAGGAGGAGGAAGCGACATGAGGGCCTGGCGCTGGCTGAGGGAAAACTCGGTGATGATCATCGGCCTGTTGGCGATCGCCTACATGCTGATCCCGATCGCGATCATCGCCCTCTTCTCCTTCAACAACCCGGAGGGCCGGTTCAACTTCGAGTGGGTCGGTTTCACAACCGAGTACTGGGGCAAGCCATTCGCGATAACCGAGCTCACCGACGCCCTGCTGACCAGCATCAGGCTGGCCTTCCTGACTGCGATCGGGGCAACGATCATCGGCACCCTGCTCGCGATCGCCCTGGTCCGCTACCAGTTCCTGGGCCGCCGGGCGGCCAACCTGCTGATTGTGATTCCGATGGCCACCCCGGAAGTCGTGATCGGGGCTGCGCTGCTCTCCTTCTTCCTCACCCTGAACATCTTCGAACTCGGTTTCCAGACCCTGCTGATCGCCCACATCATGTTCTCGGTCAGCTTCGTGGTGATCGTGGTCAGATCGAGGCTGATCGGTTTCGACCGGCGGCTCGAGGAAGCCGCAGCCGACCTCGGGGCCGACGCCTTCACCACCTTCCGCAAGATCACCCTGCCCCTGATCGCACCGGGAGTGGTCTCGGCCGCATTCCTGGCCTTCGCCCTCTCGATCGACGACTTCGTGATCTCGAACTTCAACTCCGGTTCGACCGTCACCTTCCCGCTCTACATCTTCGGTGCGAACCAGCGCGGCATCCCGGTCCAGGTCAACGTGATCGCGACCATGCTCTTCGCGGTCACCGTGATCGCGATGCTCGGGGTGATCATCCAGCAGAAGCGGGCCGAGAAGGCAGCGGGGCTGCGGCCGGATGAGGTGGCCGACCAGAAAGCCGTCTCCCTGCCCGTCTGACCTGCATCCCTGTCTGTTTGATCCGCGGGCTGGTGGTTATACGCCGTGGGGCTTGGCATGCATCCCCGGGGCCCGCTGCTCACGCCGCGGGGTCGGGTGAGCATCGCCGGGACGGACGCACGCGCGGCATTCAGCCGCGCTGGTCCTGGAGTGTCCCGGACGACGCTCACCCGACCCCGCGCCTGCACCAACCCGGCAACCGGACGCCGGTACCCGGGTGTATGCACCGTCCCGGTCCGGTACCCGAGCGATGGTGCCGCAGGTTTACCCCCGAACAAGGAGAAAACCTGCGACACCTCCTTCCGGGACTGGATCCATAAACCCGGAGATTCCTCAGGTCCGGTTTGGACCGGACCCTCGACTCGGGCCGGAAGCCGGATTACGTGCAGGTAGGTTTCAGTTATGGGATATGAGACTCGTTGTCTGATTGGTGGAGAGTTTGTTGAAGGGGCCGGCGACCCGATCGAAGTCGAGAATCCGGCTTCCGAGGAGATCGTCGCGAGCCTCGGGTCGGCCTCGCTCGAGCAGCTGGACCTGGCCGTGGCGAAAGCCACCGGGGCCAAGGCGACCTGGGGCACCATGCCGGCCGTTGACCGGGCACCGCTGCTTCACGGGATCGCTTCGGCACTGCGGGCGAAGGCCGACGAGCTGGCCCTGCTGATGACAACCGAGATCGGCCGGCCGCTTTCCGAGTCCGTCGACGAAGTCGAGTGGTGCGCGGCCTGCTTCGACTATTACGCCGAGGTCGCCCGGTCCGAGATCGGCCGGGTGATCCCGCCGATCGAGGCCTCGCAATTCTCGGTCGTGGTCAAGGAGCCGCATGGAGTCGTCGGCTGCATCGTGCCCTGGAACTTCCCCCTGCTGCTTCTGGTCTGGAAACTGGCCCCGGCCCTGGCGGCGGGCAACACGGTGGTGGCCAAGCCCTCCGAGCTGACTCCGCTTTCCACTCTCGCGATCGCGGAGGTCTTCAACGACCTGCCGGCGGGAACCGTGAACCTGCTCGCCGGCGCAGGCGACATCGGGGCCGGCATTTCCGGGCATCCCGGCATCGACTGCATTGCCTTCACCGGTTCCGTCGCCACCGGCCAGAAGGTGGGTGTGGCAGCCGCCTCGCGCAATGCCCGGGTCAACCTCGAGATGGGTGGCAAGGACCCATTCATAGTCTGCGACGACATCGGAAGAGAGGGACTGGAAGTAGCGGCCCGCGGCGGAGCCTGGGCGGCCTACCTGAATGCCGGACAGGTCTGCACCTCTTCCGAACGTTTTTACGTGATGGAGTCGGTTTTCGATGATTACGTGAATGCTTTCGTCGAGCACACCAGGACCCTGGTGATCGGCGACCCGCTGGAATCCGCCACCGACATCGGTCCGATGGTCTCCGCAGTCCAGCGGGGCAAGGCTCTCGGCCAGGTCGAGGATGCGGTAGCTGGTGGAGCCGAGCTGTTGACCGGGGGCGGCAACGCCGGGTTTAACAAGGGTCATTACCTGGAACCCTGCGTGCTGACCGGCGTCGCCCCGGAGGCCGATCTGCTGCGGGAGGAAACTTTCGGGCCGGTCGCCCCGATCGTCCCGGTCAAGGACCTCGACGAGGCGATCGCCCTTGCCAACGGACTCGACTTCGGCCTCGGCGCCAACATCTACACCCGGGATCTGAAACGGGCGATCCGCTGCGTCAAGGAAGTGAGGTCCGGATCGGTCTGGATAAACGACCCCCTGACCGACAACGACGCAGGACCATTCGGAGGCTTCAAGAACTCCGGCATCGGCCGTGAGCTCGGCACCGAGGGACTCGATGCCTTCCGGGAAGCCAAGCATGCCCACATCGACACCGAGATCGAAGTGAAGGAATGGTGGTACCCCTACGGCTGATAGCCGGTCAGGGAGTGGTTGCCGTGTCGCCCGTGGTACCGGTTGCGCCGGTGGTCCCGGTGGAACCTGTCGTGCCGGTTGATCCCGAGCTGCCACAGGTCCTGAAGCCGAAACCGTCGACCAGCTGGTAGTACTGCCCGGCCAGAACCGACCCCTTCTTTCCGGCGGCGATCATCGCGTCCTTGTCACCGGAGGCGATTGCGTCGGCCGCCTGTTTGGCCGTATCCACCCGCTGCCGCCCCAGGGCGATGATCTGGCTCATCGTCGTCTGATCGACCACCGGGGCGGTCAACGCCTCGAGCTGGTCGAGCATGGCGGTGAAGTCGGAGGCCTGGTCCTCGAAGTCCTGGGCGGCGCTCTCGAGGTCACTGGACTTCAGGGACTGGTTGAACTTCTGCTCGAGGGTCGCCGAATCCGGTGCGTATTGGGCGCAGATCGCATCGGCCTTGGCAATGAAGTCGTCCTTCGAGAGGTCGTCATCGCCCGAGCCGCCACCACAGCCGCCGAGGGCGAGCACGACAAGCGAGACAGCCGCCAGCGAAGCGACGGCCCCACGCTTTCGGCAACCGGGGCCGAGGCTCTTTCGGGATCTTCCGATTCCGGTTCTCACCCGCCGCAGACTATCTCCGGGACAGTCGCGACGCGTCAATAGACTCGGGTTCATGTCTTCAGGCCAGGATCGCACCCCCTACGTCGATGCCCTGCTCGAGTTCACCCAGAGCGACCCGGGCAGGTTCAACGTTCCCGGTCACCAGGGTGGCATCGGCGCCGATGAAGGCCTCCTGCTGCTCGCCGGACAGACCGGCCTTGCCGATGACATTCCGGCCCTGATCGAGGGAATCGACGTCGGGAATCAGAACCCCTTCCAGGAGGCCCAGCAACTCGCCGCCGAAGCCTGGGGAGCAGAACGGACCTGGTTTCTGATCAATGGTGCCTCCCAGGGAAACCAGGCGATGTGCCTCGCCGTGGCCCACATGGGTGGCGAACTTGTGGTTCAGCGAAACGTACATTCCTCGGTGATCGACGGAATGATCATGGCCGGCCTCAAACCGACCTTCGCCGCACCCGAACTCGACCCGGAACTGGGGGTGGCCCATTGCCTGACTCCGGATGACCTTTCCGAGGCGCTCGAGCGGTGCCCGGATGCGGCCGCTGCCGTCGTCGTTTCCCCGACCTACTTCGGCGCCTGTGCCGACATCGCCGGCCTGGTCGAAGTGGCACATGGCCGGGGTGTACCCCTGGTCGCCGACGAGGCCTGGGGTGCCCACCTCAGGTTCCATCCGGACCTGCCTCCGAGCGCGATCGAAAGCGGCGCCGACCTGGTCATCTCGTCAACCCACAAGATCGTCGGGAGCCTGACCCAGTCGGCGATGATCCACCTGGCTTCCGACCGTTTCAACGAGGCGATCATCGATCGCTGCATCTCGATGACCGAGTCGACCAGCCCCAACTCGCTGCTCTGCGGTTCACTCGACGCGGCCCGGAGGCAGGCCGCGGTCCACGGGGAACGGCTGCTGGGCGAGACGATCGCGGTCCTGAGCGAGGCGCGGGAAGAAATCAAGGCGATTCCCGGCCTCGATGTCCTGGACGAGAAGCTGCTGGAGAGAAAGAGCGTCGCCGGCTGGGATCCCCTCCGGCTTACGATCGACGTGCGAGGCACGGGTAGCACCGGGTACCACATCGCGGAACTGGCGCGGGATCTGGCCGGGGTGAACCTCGAACTGGCCTCCGACACTGTCGCGGTGGCCGTCTTCGGGCTCGGGACCGGCACTCCGCAACGCGCCCGGCGACTTATCGACGGGATCCTCACCGCCCTGGAAGCAATCGAAGCGGAGCCGGTCCACGAGAAGCCCGAATTCGCCCCGCCGCCTCTCTGGAGTGATCCCGCGATGACTCCGAGGGATGCTTTCCTTGGCCGGCAGGAAGTGGTGCCGTTTGCGGAGGCGGAAGGCCGGATCGCGGCCGAGCCGCTGGCCACCTACCCGCCCGGGATTCCCAATGTGCTGCCGGGCGAGCGACTGACCCGGGAAACCCTGGACTACATCACCGACTCGGTTGATCACGGAGGCTATGTGCGAGGGGCGGCCGACCGGGAACTGACCACGCTTCGCGTGATCGCCGAATGAGCCCCGATCTGCCCGCCCCGGGAACCGAAATCCCGATCCGGACCCTGCCTAATCTCCGGGACCTGGGTGGGTACCTGACCTCGGCCGGATCGAAAGTGAAGCGCGGGCAGCTCTACCGCTCGGTGCTGCTCGGCCGGCTGAGCGACGATGACCTCGCGAAGGTGAGGGAGCTCGGGCTGAAGACTGTCTTCGACTTCCGCACGGCGGCGGAGTTCGAAGCTTCCCCCGATCGCGAAGTGGGCGCCCGGATGATCAACCTTGACGTGCTGGCCGACCGGACCGGCGAAGGGCCGGCCAGCCTGCTGGCCAAGATGGACGATCCGGACGCGGTCAAGGCCGCCCTCACCGAGGGTCGCGGGGCCGAACTGATGCGCACGGCCTATCGGGAGCTGATCGATCTGCCCTCGGCCCGGCGGGCGTATGGAACCTTCTTTACCGAGCTGGCCGGCGGCGACCCGATGCCGGCGCTTTTTCATTGCACCACGGGCAAGGACCGCACTGGCTGGGCCTCGGCCGTGACCTTGCTCTTTCTCGGCGTGGACGAGGAGGATGTCTATCGGGAATACCTGCTGACCAATGCGCAATTGCTGCCCGCGCTAAAGCCGATCCTGACCCATATCGAAGAGGCCGGGATCGAGTTCGACCTGCTGCGCCCGGTGATCGGCGTCGACCGCTCCTACCTTGAAACAGCAATCGGGCTGATGAAGGAGCAGTACCAATCGATCGACGGCTACATGACCAAAGGCCTGGGACTCGACGACAGGACCCTGGAAGCCCTGCGGGACCGGTTGACCGAATCCTGATCCCGATCGTCGGGCCGGGCGGGCTTGCCGGTCACCGGCCCTCAGGCTAACGCCGTTTGCCATATCTGGCTAACTGTGTTAGCCTCGACCTGTGCCGACAATTCAGACAAGCGCAGAAATTGATGCCCGGCCGGAAACGGTCTGGAAAATGCTGACCGACCTGGGGTCCTATCCCGACTGGAATCCCTTCATCCTCCAGGGTTCCGGCGAGGTCCGGAAGGGAGAAAAACTCGAACTCAGGATGAAACCGCCGGGGGGCCGTGAAATGACCTTCCGGCCAACGGTTCTCCAGGCCGAGACCGGCCGGGAACTGCGCTGGCGAGGCAGACTGCTGATCCCGGGGATCTTCGATGGCGAGCACTACTTCCGGCTGACCCCGACCGGAACCGGAACCCGGCTCGAGCAGGGTGAGTCGTTCACCGGCCTGCTGCCCCGCTTCATGGGCAGGACGTTGAAAAAGACCGAACAGGGATTTGAAGATCTGAACCGGGCACTGAAGGCCCGGGCCGAAGCTGCAGGACCGGTGACTGCCGAACCAGTCGCTGCCAATTGAGTCGTCGCGAGGAAATCACCGCGGCCGCCAGGGCGCTGCTCGAAGAGGAGGGCGAAGAGGCGCTGACCATGAGGAACGTGGCCGACCGGCTCGGCATCAAGGCACCCTCCCTCTATAAACATGTGAGCGGGCGAAAGGAAATTGAAACCCTGCTGGCCGCCGAAGCCCTGGGCGAGATGGGCGAGACGCTCGCCAGGGAAAGCGACCTCGAAGGTATGGGCGATGCCTACCGGACCTGGGCCCTGGCCAATCCGGCTCTGTACCGGGTCGCGACCACCCGTCCGCTCGACCGGGAGAAACTCTCCCCCGGCGTTGAAGAGGCCGCGGCGGCTCCGCTGCTGGAAGCGCTGGACGGCGACCGCGACCGAGCGCGGGCTTTCTGGGCCCTGGCCCACGGCCTGGTTCTGCTGGAGATGGACGGCCGGTTCCCGGAGGACGCCGATATCGAAGCGGCCTGGGCCGCCGGGCTCGACTAGTCGGCGCGGCCCGGATCGCCTTCGATCAATTCGATCCGGTAACCGTCCGGATCCCGTACGAAGCAGAGCCTCGACCCGCCTTCGCTCACCGTGTACGGAGGCTTCTCGGGCGAAATTCCCTGCTCACCGAGTTCCTCCAGGGTGGAGTCGAGGTCATCGACCACGAAGGCGATGTGGCCGTAACCGGTGCCGATTTCATAAGGCTCCTCCTGGTCGTAGTTGAAGGTCAGCTCGAGGCGGGGCCCGTCACCCTCATGCCCCATGTAGACGTTCACCGCCTCATCCCCGATCGGAAGCCGGTGGTGCTCCTTCAGACCGAGCTTCTCGTAGAAGCCGATCGATTCGTCCAGGTCGAAGACGCGGTAACAGGTATGGATCAGTGAAGACATATTGGGAGCCTACCCTCTCTCGGTAGGCTGAATCCCATGAGCACCTACGAGCGAGTCGCGGAGCTGCCGGTCGAGATCGAGTCCTGGTCGATGGAGGGCCTGGCGATCAAGCCCGCCCCCGACTTCGAACGTTTGACCACGGTGATCAGAATCGAGGGCGCGGGTTCAGCCGGGTTGGGCGAAGACATCACTTACGAGGCGCTCGACCAGATCGCGCTTCAGGATGCGGGCCCGACCCACGACCTGACCGGGCCGAAGACGGTCGGTGAGTTCTGCGATTTGATCGGCAGGCTCGACCTCTTCCCCTCTCCCCCGGAACGGGAAGTCTCGCGGCTCTACCGCCGCTGGGCCTTCGAGTCCGCGGCTCTCGACCTGGCACTCTGGCAGGCAGGCACCTCGCTGGCCGAATTCCTTGACCGGCCACTCAATCCGCTCACCTTCGTCGCCTCGATGGGCCTTGCTGGCGGTCCGGGCAAGACCGGTTCCGACGTCGGCCGGCTGCGGGTGAAGCTGGACCGCTATCCCGAACTGAAGTTCAAGCTCGATCCCTCGCTCGACTGGGATCAGGATCTGATCGACGAACTTCACGCCACTGGTGCCGTCAACACCCTCGACCTCAAGGGCCAGTACAAGGGCACCGTGGTCGACATCGAAACCGACCCCGAGCTCTACCGGAGGCTGCTCGGCTCCTTCCCCGACGCCTGGATCGAAGACCCCGACATCACCCCGCAGACCCGCGAGGTGCTGAAGGACGACTGGCACCGGATCACCTGGGACGCACCGATCCATTCGGTCGCCGACATCGCCTCCCTGGAGCACAAGCCGACCGTGATCAACATCAAGCCGTCCCGGATGGGCGGGCTGAAATCGACCTTCGATGCCTATGACTACTGTGAGGCCGAAGGCATTGGCGCCTACGGCGGCGGGCAGTGGGAGCTCGGGGTTGGCCGGGATCAGATTCAGTATCTGGCCGCGCTGTTTCATCCCGACAATCCCAACGACACCGCCCCGGTCGGCTACAACGCCGCCGAACCGGAGAAAGGACTGCCGCTCAGCCCCATGAAGGTGCCCGGAAACGGCTTTGGCAAGCCGGATGTCAGTTAGAGCAGTCTAACTTCGAGTGCGGCAGGCCAAAGCCGCAGACTGCGCTAGGTTGGTGTCGGCGACCTGAAAACACCCTCGCAGAACGGAGCAGAAGATGGCCAAGAAGAAGAGTTTCGCCAAGGCGCTGAACGCCCAGATATCGAACGAGTTCGCAGCCTCCCAGCAGTACGTTGCGATGGCCGTCTACTACGACCGCGAGACCCTGCCCCGCCTCGCCTCCTTCTTCTACCGCCAGGCGCTTGAGGAACGCGAGCACGCGATGATGATGATCCAGTACCTGCTCGACGTGGACGAGGAAGTCGAAGTCCCGGACATCAAGTCCCAGCCGACCAGCTACGGGGACGGGATAACCCCGGTCAAAGAGGCCCTCGCCCAGGAGCAGCGCGTCTCCGACGAGATCTTCGGGCTCTTCGAGCTGGCAAGGGAGCTGAAGGACTACCGGGCCGAGCACTTCATGCAGTGGTTCGTCAAGGAGCAGGTCGAGGAAGTGGCCCTGATGGGTGACCTCCTGAACGTGGTCGAGCGCTCCAGCGAAAACCTGCTCATGGCCGAGGAGTACATCGCCCGGGAGAGCCTCGGGGAGGAAAGCGACGATCCGACCGCGCCCCCGGCGGCTGGCGAAGGCTGAACCAGACGCGGTGCTCCCGTTCACCCGGTCGGGGTGAATCGGAGTTTTCTGCCTGCGATATTCTCCTCGCAGGAGGGGTCGGCCGCGGGCCGATTCAAGCGTTGGGAGACCGGTGCCGAAGCACCGGTCGGGAGGAGAACACATGTACATGGGGAAACGTCACGGCTTCGCGCGCCCGGTCAGGGCGATGGCGCTGGCTTTCATTGCGACAGCCTGCTGCCTGGCATTGACCACGAGTCGTGCCGCGGCGGCCGATCCGGTCGTCTTCGACGTCGGTGCCGCATCATCCAGCATCAATCCGGATTCGCCCCAGTACGTTGCCGGTTACGGCTACAAGGTCGGCCCGATGCAGGCGACCCACGACGACCTCGAGGCCCGTGCCTTCGTGGTTGGCAAAGACGACAAGGCGCTCGCTTTCGTCTCGGTCGACCTGGTCGGCTGGTTCGCCGCCTATGACGGCGTCAATGCCCCCTACGGAATAGACGCAACCCGCGAGAAGATCGCTGATGCCCTCAAGGCACGCGGTTACGACGTCGGTCGCGAGTCGGTGATCATCTCCAGCACCCACACCCATTCCGCGCCCTCCGTGGTCGGCATCTGGGGCACGCTCGATCCGGCCTATCTGAAGAAGGTGAGCGAGGCGGCCGTGGCCGCCGCGACCGAAGCCGCCGACCAGACTCAACCCTCCGAGCTCTGGTCCGGAGTCGGGAACATCAAGTCTTTCATCTGGCAAAACGGCCAGGGCACCAACCACCCCGACGGCTTCGAGTACGACAACGCGCTCCCGATCCTCTGGGCGCGGGACCCCGAAACCGGTGCCACCAATGCCCTCTACGCCAACGTGCCGAACCATCCCGACCAGTTCAAGGCATCCGACAACAACGCGATGTCGGCCGACTGGCCCGGCTACGCCCGGCGCAAGCTCGATGACCTGAACGGCGGCACGGCTGTGCTCGCCGCCGGAACCCTGGGCCGCCAGGAGCCACCAGGCAGCGTCACCGCCTACTCCGAGGTGATTCCACAAGGCGAGATCGTCGCCAACGAGATCCAGCGGACCATGGCCAAATCAACGCCGATCACCGACGGGACGATCGCGGCAAGTGAACAGCAGATGCTCACCGTCGCCGACAACGATGACCTGCTCACCGCGATCGGCCTGAACCTGAACGACACCGGAATCTGCCTCGATGTCTACGAGAAATGCACGATCCCGAGGTCAAAGCAGGAGCCTTATTTCGGACCCGGCCCCGACGATGACACCAAGACCATCGGCACCTCTGTCGAGGCGGCGAGGATTGGCGATGTCGCCTTTGCGACCAACCCGGGCGAAGCCTTCCCGGAGGTCAACTTCGCAATCCGCGACGGGGTCAGCGGCCCCAGCCAGGTCAACGTGATCGGCCAGGCCGGGGACATGCTCGGTTACTACTACCAACGCGCTGATTACACCGACCAGCAATTCGGTTCTAGCGATTTCGAGGACTACAACGTCGGCCCGGACCTGGCCCAGGAAAATGCCGACAAGGCGCTGGCCGGCCTCGCGGCGATCGGATTCCCGACCACTCCGGAGACGGTCCACGCCCCGTTCGACAGCACCGTGCCCGACAAGCCCGGTGTCCAGTGGTACCCCGACCGGTACGAATCGGCGGACCCGACCTTCAACATTCTCGGTTCGGCCGCGAAATCACAGGACGGAACAGCGCCGGAGCCGGACACGATCGACTGGGACTTCGGCGACGGAACCACTGACACGACCGATCGTGGTGAAAGGTTCGACCACACCTTCCCCGGTCCCGGGAGTTACGAGGTGACCGCAACGGTGACCAGCAACGCGAAGTCCAGGACCTGGACTGACACGATTACCGTCGATCCGGTGCTGGTCGCGAAGGGTGCGTTGAACAGCCGCAGCCGGGACGGGGCGAAGCTGTCGGTGAGCACCACCGGCGGCCAGGGCAAGCTGGTCGCCGCCCGCTGGACCTGTCAGGACGGGACCGAAGTGAACGGGCTGTCGGTTACCTGTGATTCGACCGGCGCCGGTACGGCAAAGGTCATCGCGGTCGACGGAGCCGGCAACGTCGCCGAAGACTCGGTGACGGTCAGCAAGGCCCCGCCGAAGCCGGTCGCGAAGCTGAAGATCGTCAAGGCGAAGCTGAAGCCCGGCAAGGTCAGGCGCGGCAAGTCGGCCAGGCTGAAGGTGACCCTGAAGAACACCGGCAAGGCGACGGCCATTTCGGTCAAGGTCTGCGTCAGGGTGAAGAAGGGCCTGAAGTCCAGGCCCGCCTGCCGCAACCTCGGCAAGCTGGCCAGGGGCAAATCGAAGACGGTCGGCTACACCCTCAAGACCGGCCGCAAGGCCGGGGCGAAGCTGAAGGCCCGGATCGTCGCAAGCGCCAAGGGGGTCAAGTCCGTCAAGAAGACGGTGACCCTCCGCGCCAGGCGCTAGCGACGTAGCGTCTTCAGGGCTTCGGACCATTTCGCCAGCGAGCCGAGCATGGTCGCCACCCCCTTCTCGTGCCTTTCGTCACCCTGGAAGTTTCCTTCCTCGTCGATCAGCCCGGCCACGCCGGGGATCGGCACCATCTCGGGCACCGGCATCACCGATAGCTGGGTCAGGGTGGGCTTCAGGGCCTGAACCGCGCGGGCGCCGGCCCACACGCCGCCGTAGCTGACGAACGAAGCCGGTTTGTAGCTCCATTCGTGAAAGAGATAGTCGATTGCGTTCTTGAGGGCGGGCGCCGGGGTCGCGTTGTATTCGGGGGTGACGAAGACGAAGGCATCCGCCCCGTCGACGATCCCGCTCCAGTTCTTCGTGTGCTCCCTGGTGTACTCGCGCCGGCCCGGCATGTTCGGTTCGTCCATTAAGGGCAAATCCAGCTCCTTCAGGTCGGCCACCTCGACGTTGAAGCGCCCATCGGATACGGCCAGTGGTACGAACCAGTTGGCGACGGACTCGCCGACCCTGCCGGGACGGACGCTGGCGATCACAACGAGAAGTTTGGTCATGGACCGAGCCTACCCGCCGGTCAGGTGTGGCCGGAGGCCGGTTATCGTCTTCTCCGCCCTTCAGGGCCCCTCATGGACCAGCGCAACCGACCTGACAGCGACGAACGGATCGACCCGGAAGATCTGGAGACCGCCCTGCGGGTGATCCGCGAACTCGACCAATTGCCGGTCGAGCACCCCGATTCGATCATCGTCCAGCAGGCGGCAGCCGGTCTCTACAAGTCGGTGAAGATCCGGCGCCGGCAGGAGAAACGCCGCCAGGTACTGGAACATGATGCCGAAATCACCGCCCGCACCGCGACCGCCGCACCGGGCCGGATCGATGACGAAACCGCCGGCCTGCCACTCGTTTCAAACGCGAAAGGGGCCACTGCCGGCACCCTGATCGAAGCCCGCGCCTGTTACATCTGCAAGCAGCCCTTCCGCGAGGTCGACGCCTTCTACCATCAGCTCTGCCCGGACTGCGCCGCCTTCAACCACGCGCGCCGGGATGCCCGGACTGACCTGACCGGCAAGCGGGCGCTACTCACCGGCGGGAGGGCGAAGATCGGCATGTACATCGCGCTGCGCCTGCTCCGCGACGGTGCCGACACGACGATCACCACCCGCTTTCCGAATGATGCGGTCCGGCGTTTCCGGGCGATGGAGGATTCCGAAGAATGGTTCGATCGCCTTCACATCGTCGGGATCGATCTGCGCGACCCGGGTCAGGTTGTCGACTTGGCCGACTCGATCGCCGCCAGGGGTCCGCTCGACGTTCTGATCAACAACGCCTGCCAGACGGTCCGTCGTACCCCCGATGCCTACGGCCCGTTGATCCGGGCCGAACTGGAAGAGCTCGAACCCGGTCCGGTCCCGGACATCGAAACCTTCGCCCGACACGGCGAACACCACCTCGAGCCGGCCCATCTCGAGGAGGACAACCCCCGGCGGGTCGGAGATCCGGCAGGGAAACCGGAAAACCGACCCACCGCAGATCCGGCTTCACACTGGGCTCCGACGCCGCATGCGATTGCGGCGATGGCCCTGATCGCCGGTTCGGCCGACCTCGACCTGGTCGACTCCGGCCGGGCGATCGACGCTGGTGGCCTGGTGCCGGACGTGGTTGACACCAACAGCTGGGTCCAGCGGGTAAACGAGGTCGACCCGATCGAACTGCTCGAGGTGCAACTCTGCAACATGACCGCGCCCTTCATCCTCATCAGTCGCCTTCGCCATGCCATGGCCAATTCGCCTGCCCGGCGGACCTATGTGGTCAATGTCTCGGCGATGGAGGGTCAGTTCTCCCGCGGCTACAAGGGCCCCGGCCACCCCCACACCAACATGGCCAAGGCTGCCCTCAACATGCTGACCCGGACCAGCGCCCGGGAGATGCTGGAAAACGACGGCATCCTGATGACCGCGGTCGACACCGGCTGGATCACCGACGAGCGACCCCACACGATGAAGAAACGCCTCGCCGACGACGGCTTCCACGCTCCGCTCGACCTGGTCGACGGCGCCGCCCGTGTCTACGACCCGATCATCCGGGGCGAGCAAGGCGAGGACATCCACGGAGTCTTCCTCAAGGACTACAAACCCTCGCCCTGGTAAACGGACTCACCCGGCTCGGTCTCGAGAACCTCCCGGTTGAAGACGTACATGCCCGCGAAGAACAGGGCGCCGGCGAGGAGCAGCCCGCCGACGATCACGTCCGAGGTCTTCGACTCGGCCGGAAGCACCAGCACGCTGAGTGCGAGGGCGAGCCAGGCCAGGGCGCAAACCGCAACCGGAAGCTCGAACCGGCCGAGCGAGAAGGCCCCCTCCCTCGTTCCCAGTTTGCGGCGCACCGACAGATAAAGCACGACGACACAGAAGTAGATGAGGAGCGGCAGGATCGTCGACGCCGTGATCAGCTTGATCAGCGAATCCCCGGGCACGAAGACCATCAGGGCGACTCCACCGAGGAAGACCAGGATGGTCGCCGGGATCGGTGTCCGGGTTTTGGGGCTGACCCTGCGAAACAGCCGATGCGCGGGAAAGCGGGAATCGCGGGACATCGCGAAAACCAGTCGTGCCGTGGTCGCCATGGTGACCATGCCGACCGCAAAAAAGGCGATCAGAAAACAGACCAGCAGAACTTTCTCCATCGCCGCGCCCAGTTGCTCCCTCATGATCGTGGCGACTGGGGCCCCGCTGTCGGTTACCGCTTTGACGTCGGGGATCGCGACCGTGAGGGCGACCAGAAACAGGAAGCCGAGAATGGAAGCCGCGACCACCGAGAGCACGATGGCTCGCGGCACCGAACGGTGCGGGTCTTCAGCCTCCTCGGCGAGGTTCGCGGCCGAGTCGAATCCGACCAGGGTCACGAGGCCGGCGATCATCGCCAGGGCCAGTGGACCACCCAGATGAAAGTAGTCGTCCGCTCCTGCGGCGCTGCCCTGGGAAGTCAGGTTGCTGACCGAGCCGTCGCCGGTGATGATCACCGCACCGATCAAAGCGGCCGAGAGACCGAAGACGATGGCGACCTCGAGCCCGACCGCCATCGAAGTGATCACCGCAACAATCTTGGTCGAGTAGATGGTCAGGATGACCTGGACCAGGAGGATGCCCACCGTGATCAGCCGGGCCAGCGACTCGTCGGGAGCGATGTTGAACAAGGGCATGAAGGCCTGACTGGCCAGGGCGTTGTCCGCGGCAACCGCTGCGATCGCCAGAAAGCAGAAGCTCAGCCAGCCGAACCCCCAACCGACTTTCGGGTTCGCCAGGCGGGATGCCCACTGGTACGAGGAACCGCTGAGCACGATCCGCGCCGCGAACTGGGCCACGACCAGGGCGACCAGAGTCTGGCCGACCGCGGTCAACAGCCACATCCAGATCCCGGCCGGCCCCGCCAGCTGGAGCACGTCGTCGTAGGTGGCGAAGATCCCGACCGCGACCGAAATGAAGGCGAACGAAACCGCGAACATCTGGAAAGGCCCCAGCTGCCGCTTCAGTTCATTTCCGTACCCGGGCTCTTCGCGTTCCCCCACCGGACGAAGTTATCCGATCGACCCACGAAAAGGACTTCGGAAAGACGAAACCCCCGGAGACATCGAAAGCGGACGTGCACAAACGTCGTCAGCCGTGCGCCGGCAAGGAGCGAGCGAAGGAGCTGAACCTCAAGGGTGTCTGCACAAAGGCCTCCAGCCGATTCGTGGCGAGGAGCCAAGCGAAGCGGTGCAGGGGGCGTACTGGAGGTACGTTCCCAAGCCGTTGAGCGTGCGACGAAGCCACGGGTCGGGTGGTGGCCTCTGGGCACACCCGAACTCCGGGATAACGGGAGCGACGGGACTTGAACCCGCGGCCTCTGGCGTGACAGGCCAGCGCTCTAACCAACTGAGCTACGCCCCCGTGAGGCGATCGATCGAAACCGACCGGGCGGGCATTATCGCAGTCTCGATCGAATCTCGGCCGCTGACCCCGGGCACCGCGTAAGCTGACGGCCATGAAATTCGTCACCTACTCATCAGACCGGGGCCCGCGGGCCGGAGTTCAGACCGAAGTCGGGGTGATCGACGCCTGGGACCTGATCGGTGACACCGAATCGGCGAGTCTCAAGGACCTGATTGCTTCGGGAGGGATCGACCAGATCAGAGCCGCGGTCGAAGCCGGCAAAGGCGAGGCGACGATGGTCGGGGCCGGCGGGATTCTCGCCCCGATTCCGGATCCCGACAAGATCATCTGCGTCGGTCTCAACTACCGCTCACACGCCGAGGAGACGGGCATGGACCTGCCGAAGGCCCCGACCATTTTCGGCAAGTACCGGAACGCGCTGGTACCTGACGGCGCCACGGTAACCCTGCCGGCCGCCAGCTCGATGGTCGACTATGAAGCCGAGGTGGCTTTCGTGATCGGGCGCCGTGCATCCGAGGTCGGTCTCGACGACGCTCTCGATCACGTGGCTGGGTACACGCTGCTGAACGACCTTTCCGCGCGTGATCTCCAGGGCCTGACCATGCAGTGGATGGCGGGCAAGGTATTCGACGGTTCCGCCCCCTGCGGACCCGCTCTGATCACACCCGACGAGGCCGGGCCGCATGACGGGATCGGCATTTCGATGCTGGTCAACGGCGAGAAGCGCCAGAGTTCGTCGACGGGCGATCTGATCTTTTCGGTGCCGCAGCTCGTTTCGACCCTTTCGAGCTGGATGACCCTCGAACCGGGCGACATCATTGCCACCGGCACCCCTTCCGGAGTTGGTCTCGCGATGGATCCGCGAACCTGGCTCGAGGACGGCGACGAGCTGGTTGTCAGCTCGCCTCAGTTGGGCGAGCTGAGAACCAGGATCGCCCGCTAGGGGCCATTTGCACCGGCGATTTCGTTTCTGACCATCGGGTCGCCAGCCGAAAGGGGCGCACCGGGAGGCACCGTTGAAGCCGAGGCGCCGGCCGTCCGGCTGCGCCGGTGTGCGGCCGACCACCGGACCCGAACCGGGCGGATTCGCATGATCCGGTTCCAGGTTCGGGTGCCGACCACCCCGTCCGCGTTCAGCCCCCGCCTGGCCTGGAACTTCCGCACCGCACCGAAGGTCGCATTCGAGAAGATGCCGGTCGGCTGCATCGAATAACCAGCCGCGATCAGGTGCTGCTGCAGCCAGACCACCTGGTCGCCGCGATCACCCTTCTCCAGGGTTACCTTGCCAGCGTAGGCCCGGTACCGCGGGACCCGGCTGACCGGTTTGGAAAGGGCCGACCACTCGCCCGAATTGGTCTCCTGCCAGGACCACCAACTCGGCGCTGTCCCGTAATTGAGCATGAAACGGCGGAAGGCCAGCAGTTCCCGGCTGCCCGGGTTCTCGTAGGTCTGGCCCACCGGGTAGATACGCCGCTTGTAGATGCTGTTCTGTTCCCAGGTGATTTCAAGCGAGGCCCTGACCGAATCACCGATCGTGTGCCAGTAGACCTGCGGCACATTCGCGTTGGCCGCCCCGGGACCGAGGAAAACCGAGTAGGGGAAACCGGGGTGGTAGTTCACGTAGGGGAAGGAGGAAAGCCCGATCGGGAAACGCGGTCCGACCAGCGCCCGCAGCTTGCGGATATACCAGTCAGCCGACGCGTAGCGTCCCTCGTATTCGGCCTCGGCGTCGATCACGAAGCAATCCGCCCCCCTTCGCTTTGCGACGGCCGAGATCTTTGCCTCCTCGATCGGCCGCTTTCCGTACACGTACTGCCAGCCGCAGACCTTGAGGCCGGCTCGGTGGAAGCGCCGGATCACCGGCCGGTTGAACTGGCTCCAGGCGTCGGTGCCGTCACCCGATTTCACATAAAGGGTGCCGATTTTCGCCTTCTTGGCCTGACGGATGATCGAGCCGAGGTTCCCCCCGTTGGAAGAGTCGATGTACCAGATCCACATTCCCGGTCGCGCGAAGGGGTTCCCGGCCGCCCGCTTGGTGGTGGAAGGCACCGTCAGGCCGGCTTCGGCCTTCGGTATCAGGGACTGGAATGCGATGAAAAGCACCGGTAGCAGCAGGGCAAAAACCCCGATGCGCCGGCGGAAAGTCGTTGTCATCAGGTTCTGGAACACGTCTGGCCTCGAATCGGTGCGCATTTACCCTCGCAGGAGAAGGGATTAAGCACGGCGATCCGGGGCGCGGAAGCACGCATTATTTCAGTGGCAGCTCTAGGGAACCGGGCGGTAGATCATGCGGTTTCCCAGCAGCTGGGAAACGGTGACCAGCCGGTAGCCGCGGGCGCGAAGGCCGCTGATCGCGCCAGCCAGGGCGTCCACGGTCCCCTGCCGGGGCCCGCCGCCGTCATGCATCAGAACGATCGAACCGGGTCGCACCCGGTTCAGGATGGTCGACCGGATCGCCGAGGAGCCGGGCAATTTCCAGTCTGTGGTGTCCACGTCCCAGTTGATCACCTTCATGTCATCGGCCCGGGCCGACGCCTTCAGGGAGGAGCTCACGGCACCATACGGCGGCCGGAAGAGACAGGGCCGGAAACGGGTCACCTGGCGGATGGTTTGGGTGGCATGCCGGATGTTCGAACCGCTCGGCAGCAGGTCGTGGTCGTAGCTGTGATTGCCGATCTCGTTGCCCAGGGCCAGCACGCGCCGGGCATATGAGGGGTAGCTTGCGACCTGTTGGCCGAGCATGAAAAAGGTTGCCCTGGCCTTCTTTCGCCTGAGTATGTGGAGCACCTTCGGCGTGTAGTCGCTCGGGCCATCATCGAAGGTGAGGGCGACCCGCTTGCGACCCCGCGGACCGTTGGTCACGAACTGCCCGTTGCCGCCGGTGCAGCCGACCACCCGGACTGGCCGCAGGTCGTAGACCGCCCGCCGCTTCGGCGGGAAGTAGGAGAGGCAGCTACTGGTCGGCTTGGCTTCCGGGCCTTTCTGTGGGCATTTCCCGGAACTGTCGGCGATCCTCCACGCGTAATTGCCGGGGGGGAGACCGGCGGCCCTGGGGTCGAAGGTGGCGACCAGCCCCAACTCGTCCGCTCTCTTCACCTCGGCCCGGATCACCTTGCTCGACCTGACCTTGCCCGTATCCGAGGTTCGCGACACCCCGAGGACCTGGTAGGTGCGGGTCTTGCCGCCGAGGCAGATCCGGACGATGCTCGTGCCGCCGCGGGGGTTCATCTGCAGGCAGAGGTAGCGGTGATTGCCGCGGGTGAAATCGGGCCTCCGGTCAAGCCTGCTCATGTTGATCTTCTGGCTGGTCCGGATCTGGACGATCAGGGACCTTCCCTTCTGGCTCAGCCGACCGGACTGGACCGGGTTCTGATCGGCGCTGCTCGCATGGGAAGGAATCAGGATCGCCAGACCGGCGATGAGCAGAAAAAAGGCCAGCAGCGACAGTTGCTGGCGAAGCCGGATGCCCGACCGAAATGTTCCTGTCGACCGGGCAAACATCGATTCCCAGTATAGGCTCCGTCCCGGTCCGGATAGTTCCCGCCAAGGATCCCGATGAACACTTCGACAGCACTCAGATCAGGATTGGTGATGTTCGCCCTCGTGGCCGTGCTTGCCGTTCTGCTCGCGGTCCTGCTTCCGAAATCCTTCTTCGAGGAATGGGGCTGGCTTTCCGGCCCGGCAGCTCTGTTTCTCTGTGCGTTCGGGACGGCAAGAATTCTCGGGCTGCCCGTGGCCCGCACCCTGCTTGGCGTGATCATCGCCGGCATCCCCGGATTGCTGGGCGTGCTGGTCGGGGTGCATTGGCTGGGCACCCTGCTCGCCGTGATCACCTTCGCGGTGTGGTGCGGCTACGGTCCGGAACCCCGCCGGGCCTAGCGCGATACCGACGAGGACCCTACTTGCCGTTCCGCTCCCGGTGACTGCATCCGGGCCAGCAGCAGGGCCGCCGCATGCCTTCCTCGAGTTCCTCCCTGGTCCGGCGGATGCGGCGCTCCCTCGTCTCCTGCTTCTTCGCATCCTCGACCCAGCAGATGAACTCGTTTCGAGCCAGCGGCGTGATGTCTTTCCAGGCCGCGAGCGCTGCCTCGCTGCCGGTCAACTCGCCGCGCAGGTCAGCGGGCAGCCTGTGGACGACTCCTCCTGGCAGCCGTTGAGTTCCGGTAGTCACACGGCGATCGTATTGATGGCGGCGCCTCCCATCTCACCCGGCAGTCTTGGGCCGAACGGAGGAGTGGGCGGTGAGGGACTTGAACCCCCGGCATCCTGCGTGTAAAGCCCCCAAAGCGAGCTGAGTATGAGTCGGGATAGACCGGTTTCTCGCGGTAGACCCAAGTTGAGTCGGAATGAGTCGGTCTCGGTCGGCCTGAATCAGCCTGGGTCGGTACATCTCGCGGTACATCGGGAGCCGATCAACCGGCGGGGCATAACGGAAGGAAGCATCGAAACCCATTCAGTCAAACCAGAAGGGCGGTTTGACCATGGAAGCGAATTCGGAGCCGAGAGGTGCGTTGGTCGTTTACGAGACCAAGGGCGGAGAACCCCGCTACCGGGCGAAGTGGCGAGACCGAAACGGCAGGCAATGCTCGCCGACGATCGGCCCGGCGTGGCTGACGAAGAAGGGCGAGCGATGGACCCGACGAGCAGGCCGGGTCAGGCCGGGGTTCTTCGACGAGCAGCTGGCGTATCTACGGATGGCCGAGCTGATTGCGGAGCACGACGCTCTGCTGCCGCGACCTGGCGATCCGGAACCGGTGCTGTTCGAGGAGCTGGCCGAAGCCTGGCTCAAGTACATGTCCCAGGGCGGCCGAGCCAAGCCCTCGACCCTGATCGACTACCGAATCATGATTGCTCCTCCCGGGCCATCGACCAGAGGGAATGGGGAGCGCAAAGCCCGGATCATGCGCGAGTTCGCCGGGCGGGAGGCCGCCTCGATCACGACCGGCGAGGTCGCGACCTTCCTGGACCGGCTCGTGGTGGAAGGCCTCAAGGCCCGGAACGTGAACCGGCATCGCCAGACCCTCCACGCCATCTTCGCTTTCGGCATGAAGCCGGGTGCCTACGGTCTGGCTTGGAACCCGGTTACCGACACGGAGAAGCAGCGCGAGGATGGTCCGGCAGCGATCGACACCTTCACGACAGAGGAGCTGGCAGCGATCGAGAGGGTGACCAGGGAGGGACTGCATCGCGCTCGTCCTGACGGTTGTTACGGCCCGGCCGTGCACAAGGAGTGGCAACGGATGAATGACCAGGACGCGGCGATTTTCATGCTGGCCGCCTACACCGGTCTCCGGCAGGGCGAGCTGCGGGCACTCAGGTGGAGGCACGTCAAACTTGCCGAACAGCGTCTGTCGGTCGAGGAGGCGATCTCGGGTGGCGAGTTCTCCACGACCAAGAGCAGGCGGGTGCGTTCGGTGCCCTTGACGGAGGCAGCGTGTGAGTTGATACGCGGGCTACGAGAGCGAGGTCGGTGGCTCGAAGATGAGGAACTCCTCTTCTGCGCCAACGACGGAAGTCCCCTCAACGCCTCCGCCCTGACCAGAAGGTTCAAGCAGGCCCAGCGGAAAGCCGGGGCCAGAGTGCGACGGTTCCACGATCTCCGCCACACATTCGGTTCGATCGCGGTCCGCCGCTTCGACCCAGTAACTGTCCAGCGCCTCATGGGCCACGCAAACCTGAAGACGACGGAGCGTTACCTCCACAGCCGCCCCCGCGCCGATGACGCCTCCCGCCTCGCGGAGGCCTTTGCGTCAGACGCCGAGCCCAGTCGCAAACCAGCTCAGCCCGGACCCACCTCGCGCAACGGTCGTACGTCGAGGTTCCGGTTGAGGGTAAAGCTCGGACCTTGAGTGACTACGCGGTTGCGATCCGATCAATGAAGGCCTGAACTGCGTCAACTGCGGTCTCTACGTCGGTTGGATTCATATCCAACTCTTCGGCGAGCGCGGCATAACCTTCGGTCCAACTTGGCTGGGTGATCAGCCGAGGGGGCCATGCCTGACCGCCCCTGGCCGCGAAGACCTGTTCGCATGCCTGCCGTACCGCCGGCAGGTCTGCCTCCAGGGCCTCCAACAACTGAAGGTCTACGAGGTCACGGAACCTGGGGTTCTCGTAGCCATCGGAGTATTCCTCGGTGACAGCATGGAGTTTCTGGGCAATCTGCCACCGCGTATCGAGAACCAGAACCGTCTCCGGCCCGTCGAGCCCAACCGCATCAAGCGGCAAGCCCGGAACGGCAATGAACTTCTCATGGCCGGTTTCCGCGGGCGAGATCTCCAATTGTGGTGAGGAAAGAACTCGACCGGCGAATATGACTTGCACCTTCACTTTCCTGAATTCATCCCGGCGCGGAAGACTGGTGATCTCGCCCCGCCTGAAAGAGAAGCCCTCGTAAGGAGCCTTCAGCCCTTCATCGAGCAAATCTGCGAGTTGGCCCGGGTCGCCGCGCAGCACCAGGTCGATGTCGTTGGTAGCCCGGGCCTTTCCCCGCATCCTCAGCTCCATCGCGATCCCGCCTTTGGTGGCAAACGCAGCCCGGCCTTCAGGGTCGACGACTCGCGCCAATGCACCTGCGATCATCATCGCGGCGATTCGAAGATTCAAGCGGCTGACCGGATAGCCCGAGTCTTTCTGCCATTGGGTGATGAGCTGCTCCAGGCGAGCCTTCGTCTTCGGGCGCTTCGGACGAGCGGCTGGATCGCCCGTGTTCATGTTCGCCCAGCTGGTATCCGGCCCAGATCAAGATCTTGATTCAGGCGGTCGACAACGGCAGAACTCAATAAGCCCTTTTCGCGGCCCCGCCGCACGGCCTGCTCGATCAGATCGAGACCGAGATGGTCGGCAGCACATTCGCGAATCGCCCGCTCCAGGGAGACGAGGGGAACCCCCTCGATCGCGGTTACCTCGGCCTCATCCAGATCCTCACGATGGATCACATAAGCCTTCGGCACTTGCCGCTGCGGTCGATGTTCCCGCGGCACCGTGACATGAATTTTCGCCGGGTTTACATCGCTCACATCCCAGAGATCTAGCGCCGTGGCATGGCTCAAGACGCCGCGCACTCCAGCCGGCCATAGCGTCGCCTCCATATATCCGGCAAACGGACCGGGCGGGAGGAAAGGGATTCGGTAGACCCCCTGGCTCACTCTTTCGAGTCGACCGCGCCGCGCCATCTGCGCGACCGTGTTGTCCGCGTAGCCGACAGCACGAGCATCTGCCAGGGTGAAAAAACCATGCTGATCAGCAGCAAGCTCAGCCAGCTCTGCGAAGCGATCGGTAGGCATACGCTCAGAATAGCGCATTTTGTCCCCTTTCAAGAAATCCTCAGATAGGGCCAATACGTCGTACCTAAAGCACCATCAACCGCCTCGGAGAAGGTCGAACACCGCAATGTCTAGTCACCGATACCCTCGGTCTATGGCAACGACGGGGAATCCGAGCGAGTGGGCAACTGGAGATCCGCTGCACGCGCATCCAGACGTATTGCCACTAGACGAGGTTTGCCTCAGCCCCCAGGACCGGGCCTCGATCCGAACGGGTCGGGAAGATGTCGAAGCTGGCCGAACTACAACCCTGGAAGAGTTGCAGGTCAATTTCCCGCAATGTCACTGAGCGAAGTCGAGCAGCTAGTCAAGTCCAAGCAGCGCGTGGCCGATCACGGCGAGGTCTTCACGCCCGCTTGGCTGGTCGAAGACATGCTCGATCTGGTCAAGGATGAGTCCGCACGGATCGATTCCCGCGTACTCGAACCAGCCTGCGGCTCTGGCAACTTCCTGGTTCCTGTTCTGGCTCGAAAGCTGGCCACCGTCCAGCTCCGACACGGCAAGAGCGACTTCGAGAAGCGTCACTATGCCCTGTTCGCCCTCATGTGCACCTACGGCATCGAGTTGCTGGCCGACAACGCCGGAGAGTGCCGCGACAATCTGGCTGAGGTGTTCAACTCGTTCTTGGAGCTTGACGATCCAAGCGACGAGTGGGCGCGCGCGGCATCGGTGGTTCTCACAGCGAACATTGTCCAGGGTGACGCCTTGACCATGACCGTCTCGGATGGACAGTCGATCACCTTCCCCGAGTGGGGCTACCTCGGGAAGGGCAAATTTCAGCGTCGCGATTTCCACTTCGGGGATCTGGCACAGCGGGCGTCCTATTCCCGGGAAGGGAACCTGTTCAGCGAGTCCGATGACGATGACCTGTTCATCCCCACGAAGACCTACCCGACAATGACCGTCAAGCAAATCGCCGCGCAGGTGGACTCAGCGTGAGCGCACCGCTCGCCCTCAGGGCTCACAACCCGGATGTCCTGACCTGTATCGCCAACCTCTCCAACGACGAGGTCTTCACCCCACCGGAGTTCGCGAACCAGATGCTTGACACCCTTGAGGCGGCTTGGGCAGACGCCAACGAGGGCGCGGATCTCTGGGCGGACCCTGAAGTTACGTTCCTCGATCCGTTCACCAAGTCCGGTGTATTCCTGCGCGAGATCGTCCGACGCCTAACTGACGGCCTAGCGTCCGAAATCTCCGATCTGAATGAGCGAGTCGATCACATTCTCACCCGCCAGGTCTTTGGAATTGGAATCACCCAACTCACTGCGCTACTCGCGCGGCGGAGCGTCTACTGCTCAAAGTTTGCCGACGGCCCGCATTCGATTGCCAGCTCCTTCAACACCGAGAGCGGCAATATCTGGTTCGAGCGAACCGAACACGCGTGGGACGACGGAAAGTGCGTCTACTGCGGCGCCCGCCAAGACGACTATGACCGCGGCGACGATCTCGAAACCCACGCCTATGCGTTCATCCACACAGACGACATCAATACTCGGATCGGCGAGTTGTTCGGAGGCGACATGCAGTTCGACGTAATCATCGGCAATCCGCCGTATCAGCTCAGCGATGGCGGCCACGGCACGAGCGCCGCACCCATCTACCAGTTGTTCGTTGAACAGGCGAAGAGACTCGACCCGCGGCTCTTGGCGATGATCATCCCCTCGCGTTGGTTTGCTGGCGGCAGGGGGCTAGGGCAGTTCAGGGAGTCAATGCTCGGGGACGAACGGATCAGGGCAATAAACGACTACCTGAGCGCGTCAGATGTGTTCCCGGGTGTGGGGCTGAAGGGCGGTGTTTGCTATTTCCTCTGGGAACGCGATAACCCCGGTCTCTGCGCAGTCACGACCCATTTCAAGGATTGGCCTTCCACAACAGCTACGCGTCCCTTGCTCGAACCGGGTGCGGACGTTTTTGTCCGATTTAACGATGGGCTTCCGATCCTCAAGAAAGTCATAGATGCAGAAACCGGCCAAGACGAAGCCCTGGCCCTTCAAGATGGCCGACGATTCGATGAACTGGTTAGCAGCCTTCGGCCTTTCGGACTCAGAACCTATTTCAGTGGGAAGACTTCGAAGTCCTCAGGTGACTTGCTCGTGTATCAAAATGGTGGCACGAGCTTTATCGCTCGCGATGACGTACCAACCGGACAGGATCTTGTTGACTGCTGGAAGATTTTCGTCGGCCGCGCAGCTCCAGGGACGGGCAATAAAGACACCTACCCGCACAGGGTCATCAGCACGCCGTTTCTTGGTGAACCGGGCAGCATCTCCTCAGAGACGTACCTCTGCATCGCTCCGTTCAACTCCGAGGCTGCGGCCCGGAGCGCCCTGTCGTACCTTCGCTGTCGTTTGACCCGATTCCTGATCTTGCTGCATAAGCCCGCTCAAGACACAACGCGCAGGGTCTACACATTCGTGCCCGTACAGGAGTGGACGCACGAGTGGACTGACCAAGAGCTGTACGCAAGGTACGGCCTGTCCCAGGATGAAATCGCATTCGTTGAACAGATAGTCCGTCCGATGGAGATCGATGAATGAGTAGGGACATCGACGAGCTTCTTCCCGAGAAGCCCGCCGCACGGCTTCGTATCTACGCCTGGACTCCGAATGATCCACCTGCTGATTACGTCGGACTCATCAAGGTTGGTCAGACCACCAAGGCGGATGTCAACGCGCGTATCCGTGAGTCCCAAGGTCAGATGCAGCAGCCCTACACCCTCCACGTCAATGAGCTAGCCGAACGGGAAGACGGCACCGGGTTTCGTGATTCGGACGTGCGTCAGCGACTCATCGAGAAGGGATTCGAAAACCCGATCTTCGGGTCCGCCCGGGAGTGGATGCGCTGCACTCCAGAAGATGTCTCGACGGCGATCACCGAGTTGAAGACCGGGGCCGAGCTCACCGGCACCCATCATGAAACTTTCGAGATGCGACCCGAGCAGGCCCGGGCTGTTGAGAAAGCTCAGCGGTACTTCGAGTCGATCTGGGAAGAGGATCCGGAAGCGGCGCCGAGATTCCTTTGGAACGCGAAAATGCGCTTCGGCAAGACCTTCGCTTCGTATCAATTGGCCAAGCGGCTGGAAGCAAAGCGGGTACTCGTAGTGACCTTCAAGCCCGCGGTCGAGGATGCCTGGCAGCAGGATCTCGAATCCCACGCTGATTTCGATGGTTGGCAGTATCTGTCCTCGGCAACAGGCGGGGATCCGGCCCAAGCGGACAAGACCCGGCCATTGGTGTACTTCGGTTCTTTCCAGGACTTGCTCGGGCGGGACAAGAAGACCGGACTGATCAAGGCGAAGAACGAGTGGATCCATGGGATCAACTGGGATCTGGTGATTTTTGACGAGTACCACTTCGGGGCCTGGCGCGATTCTGCGAAAGAGTTGTTCGAGGGTGAAGATGAGCGAGTCGCGAAGAAAGAGATCGCGGCCGAGTACCACGAGAGCCTCGCCACCTTCGAAGAGGAACTCGATGAATTCGGTCACCTGGAGGACGCCTTTCTCCCGATCACGACCGACGCTTATCTCTATCTCTCCGGCACCCCTTTCAAGGCGTTGGCGACCGGCGAGTTCATCGAGGAGCAGATCTTCAACTGGACCTACACCGACGAACAGCGTGCCAAAGCCGAGTTCTCGACCGAGCACCCCGACGAGTGGAACCCCTACGCCGCCCTGCCCGAGATGCGGCTATTCACCTACCAGATGCCCGACGAGTTGGTCTCGGTCGCAAATCGGGGCGAATTTGACGAGTTTGACCTCAACGCGTTTTTCGCAGCCAAAGTCACAGGCGAGGAAGCCGAGTTCGAACACAAGACAGACGTCCAGAAGTGGCTCGACATCATTCGGGGTTCGCATCTGCCGACCCAGGTCGACGCGATGAAGATGGGCACTCGACCGCCGTTCCCGTATTCGGATGTGAGGCTGCTGCCGTATCTGCAGCATTCGTTTTGGTTTCTTCCGAATGTCGCCGCCTGCGAGGCCATGGCAAACCTGTTCGCCGAGAAGCAGAACACGTTCTGGCACGACTACCAGGTGCTCGTTGTGGCTGGTCCCAGCGCGGGTATTGGACTGGAGGCTCTACCGCCGGTCCGCGAGACGATCCGCGACGGTTTCGACACGAAGACGATCACGCTCTCCTGCGGGAAGCTGACCACGGGTGTCACTGTCAAGCAATGGTCCTCGATCTTGATGCTCCGCAACCTGAACTCGCCGGAGACCTATTTTCAAGCCGCTTTTCGTGTCCAGTCTCCGTGGTCAATTACCAACCCCGACGGCGACGACCCCAGCCATGAGGAGATCCTCAAACCCGTCTGCTTCGTCTTCGACTTCGCGCCGACCCGGGCACTCCGCCAGATCGCCGACTATGGGGCCGGCCTTTCACCGGAGAACCCCAACCCAGAGCAGGCAGTCGAGGAGCTGGTGAAGTTCCTACCCGTCCTCGCCTACGACGGCTCGAACATGACCCAGGTTGACGCCGGCGGCATCCTCGATATCGCACTATCTGGAACGTCAGCAACCCTGCTCGCTCGAAAATGGGAGTCAGCGATCCTCGTCAACGTGGACAACGACACTCTGCGTCGGATCATGGCCAACCAAGACGCGATGGACGCCGTGATGAACATCGAAGGCTTCCGCGCACTCGGCAACGATATTTTCGAGACGGTCGTCAACAAGAGCGAAGCCGTCACGAAGACCAAAAAGGAGTCGGGAGACGACCTCACCCAGAAAGAGAAGAAGGAGCTAACCGAAGAGGAGAAGGAGTACAAGACCAAGCGGAAGCAGATTCAGGAGAAGCTGGTCAAATTTGCCACCCGCATCCCGGCGTTCATGTACCTCACCGACTTCCGCGAGAACACCCTCCAAGACGTCATCACGAAGCTGGAACCGGACCTCTTCAAGGCCGTCACTGGACTAAGCGTCGAGGACTTCCACCTGCTCGTCAACCTCGGAGTCTTCAACGCAACCCACATGAACCAAGCGGTCTTCGCCTTCCGACGCTACGAGGACGCCTCCCTCTCATACACAGGAATCGACTCCCACGAAGACCTACGCCACTACGGCCTCTACAACACGGTCGTCGCGGTCGAAGAGGTGTCCGGAGACTGACGGGTCCCGCCTGGCCACGGGCACCTGAGCCTGATACGCCCGGCTAATCCGATCCGCGATTCGCAGCGCACTATGTCGGCAACAAGCCGACCCACCGAAGCACGTTTTCCAAGCTTGGTATCGAGTGGTTCCGTCCAAACTCGGCGGTCCTGGCAGAACCAACCTTGGCGTTCAGCCATACCGCGCTCCAAACTCGAAAGCTCCCTCCGCCACCAACCCAGCACCCATCCCACACAGTATCACCAGAACATACGTTCGCGAAATGAGTGAGCGCCGGCTATAACTGTGGTCCACGTCACCTGGCTACCGGCGAGTTTGGCCGCATGCGAGCCCCGAATCTCGCCTCTCGCCATCTCGCGCCTGACATGTTGATACCATAGTCTCATTACAAACTGACAATGTCAGGCGGGTCTGATGGCGGACGGAGACTATTACTCGAAAAGATTGCCCCCGAAGTGGGCGAAGGTGAAGAACCTGATTGCTGGTGGCTTCGATGCTGAGAACGTGGCTGGATTCGCGTCGCTGGCCATGGGGGAAGCCATGCGCCGCACCGATGGCGTCCCCGGGTTCGCCCGCATTGAGTCTGCATTCATTGCAGCCGCAACGGGGGACCGGCAAGTCTGGGGGGAAGCCGGGGAACAAGTATTGCGTGATGTCAAACACCACGTGAACACCGAAAAGTTCGTGGAGGCCGGCACGGCCCTTCTCGAAACTCAGGGGCCAAGTATGCGGAGTTTGGACTCAACCGAACTGGCCCAAGAACTCACCGAGGCAGGACTCGAGAGAATTGTGCGACACCATCTTGGCCGGTGTTACCTCGATGGGATGGCGGATCGGTTCGAGACCCGGGCGGACCTTTCCACTTTCGAGCAGCAGGTCGTGGAGAACATGCCCTTGCATCAATTAGCAACGCAACTGATCCGGCATCCTGACGGCCAGGGTTTCCGAACTCCGCGACGTGCCAAACCGGCAGCCGGCACCGCGGCCCTGCTCAACAAACCGCTAGGTAGCTCATGAATGCCGCAGAGGGATCCGTTTGGTCTTCGGAAAATGTGCGGCTCTTCTTTTCAGACGAAGAGCGATTCCACATAGACGACCGCGGCATCGCGGACATGTTCCGCACGAGGATGCCTGAACGGGTGGCGGATTTACTCGACATCGCCATGGAATGTCAGTCTTGTGATCGACTGACTACCCGGCAGATGGGCAGCTACGGCCTCGGATGGTGTCGTGAGTTGCGGCCCGTAATCCACGTGCGGGATCTGAATTTCTGGCGTGACCCCGAAGTTGCCGGGCTACTCGTCGGGGTACTCGACTGGCTAACCGACGACCATTGGGATCCAACCTTCCTCCGCCTAAATCCCCACCCTCAACCAGCCAACGGGCAAGACCCGCTCTTCAAGTTTCCGATGGACGATCCGGCCGTAGTGGCCTGCCACTCGGGTGGTCTGGATTCTTTCGGAGGTGTAGCCGCAGACCTCGATAGTGACTCTGAGCTCAACGTGGTGCTTGCTGGCACCAGCAGTGCGACCCGAGCCACCAACGTGCAGAAAATACTTGGGGACGCCTTCACCACCATAAGTGGTCGGACTCTGCCGCTGATGGTTCGCACAGAGCTGATCGGTGCCACCGGACAAACCCAGGATCACCATCAGCGCTCTCGCGGCCTGCTCTTTCTCTCCGTCGCAGCCGCAACTGCCATTGTCGGAGAAGTCGCCGAAGTTCGCATGTACGAAAACGGAGTGGGAGCAATAAACCTTCCCTATTCCGACGGACAAGTCGGTGCTCAGATGTCTCGCTCGGCGCACCCCAAGACCTTGGTGGGAATGCAAGCCCTCCTCGACGCCATGGAGGTCGGACCAGTTCGCTTTCGTGCTCCACAAGCGTTGCGCACTAAGGGTCAGCTGGTGTTCGACATCCCCAAGTCCTACTCACACCTCATAAACAAGACCATCTCCTGCGACAGGTGGGCTTCCAGACGCAAGTCCGTGCCTGATGGGGACTATGCGCTGCGCTGCGGTCATTGCACCAGTTGCTTGTTACGTCGCGTCAGTCTTTGCGCAGCCGGATACAAAGAACTCGATCGATTGGAGAACTATGAACAGGACGCTTTTGCTTATTCCAAGCCGCCGGAAGAACTGCATCTGATGGTGGACCAGGTAGCGCGCCTGGACAGCGCAACTAAATCCGAGCACCCTTGGTATTCGATAACCAAAGTCTTCCCGCAACTCGTTGAAGCGCGCGACGCTCTACGAAAACTCGGTGAGTCGCAGATAGAAGAAGGCTTGGTTCAGCTCTACACCAACTACGTTCAAGAGTGGCACCACGCGCCTACTCCATTGGTTCAGCGCTACTTAGGAGCAAACAGGGCGTGAGCATTAGCAACCAACAACTGACCGAGCAGAGCGTGCGTGCAAGGCTACGCAACGCGCGGCGCGATAAAGGCCTGACCCAAGAAGAGGCAGCCGCAGCCCTAGGCATGTCTCGCACCACCATGGTGGCAATCGAAAAAGGCGATCGTGTGATCACCGCCCAAGAGTTGACGGCGGCAGCTGAGCTATACGACCGACCAGTCAGCGAACTGCTGAGACCTGGTCCCCCGATCGAAGACTTTGTCGGCCAGTTTCGCACCTCCCTTTCCCGCTCGCCGGAGGCGGAGGACCTAGAGCACGCGATCCGCGAAATAGAGAAATACGTTGACGATTACCGTGAACTTGAACGACTGACCAATTCTCCCGCTCCTTCATATCCACCTGCGTATTCGGTCGGACGACTCGACCCTGACGCTGCCGGAGCCGACGTTGCCGCTACCGAACGCAACCGACTCGGCCTGGGCGATGGACCAATCGCCAACCTGCGCGAGATCCTGGAAGTTAAGCTCGGCATCCGAGTCTTCTTCATCCCGCTTCCATCAGAAATCGGCGGCTTCTTCGCCTTTACCGAGACCATGGGCGCCTGCATGGCAATCAACGCCAACCATCCGGCCGAACGCCAACAGTGGACTATGGGACATGAGTTGGCCCATTTTCTCAGCCGACACCTGAAAGCCGATATCAACATCGCTCGCAGGTATGTGAGAGTGCCCGCGAGCGAGCGTTTTGCGGAGGCGTTCACCAAAGATTTCTTGATGCCGCCTAGCGGCATCCGCCGAGATTTCAACCAGCTGATCCAGGAAAACGAGAATGGAGCGACTCCAGCGGCACTGGTAGAGATGGCCACGTTTTATCGAGTTTCGTTCCAAGCACTAGTGCTCGTACTTGAAGGCCATCGCTTGCTGCCACGTGGCACTTACGATCACCTGGAGCATGAAGGTTTTCGTGTCGGGGAGGCGCGGGGGATGTTGGGGTTGACCACCCCCGAACCAGATCAGCGAACGCTTCCACGTCGGTACATGTCGTTGGCAATAGATGCATACCGACGAGGATTGATCTCCGAAGGCTCCTTCGCCCAGTTCATGCGACTAGACAGGGTGGCGGCCCGCCGGGCGGCTGGCACCTTGGACGTCGTCGCAACTGATCAGGCCACCGCCTGACCGATGGCACTCTTGCTTTTGGACGCCTGCACATTGATCAATCTGCTCGCTACCGAGCAGATTGACGCGATCGCCAAGTCCGGCGCCCATGATTTTCGCGTGGTCGAGAAAGTGGCTGATGAAGTGTTCACCTTGCCTGACAGCAATAACCCGGATATTCAGCGTCAAATCGATGTCCGGAACCGCAACGAAATCAAAGTTCTGAGTGGCATTACCAAAGAAGAGACCGAGCTTTACGTCTCACTTTCAGCAACTCTTGACGCAGGCGAAGCAGAGACGTTGGCCGTAGCCCTCAACCGTGGCATGAATGTCGCCACTGACGATCAGGCCGCCCTACGGTTACTCCGAGAAGAGCACCCCGAAGTTCCCGTGATGCGTACGAGCCAGCTGATCCGTACGTGGGGAGAAGCTGGTCACCAACACGAAGTGGCAGCCGTGCTACACGCCATTGAGACCCGCGCGAGCTTTCACGTTCCTCGCCAGGACCCAGAACGAGAATGGTGGCTCGGAGCTCGATGATGCCTAGACGGCCAGCTCCCGCGGTACATTCCCTGGTACATCGAAAGCGCCGAGCCGCTGCGTGCGTGACTCCCAGAGGGTGAGCTTTCAGCGGCACAGGCGTAAATCAGACTGGATGGGCGGTGAGGGACTTGAACCCCCGGCATCCTGCGTGTAAAGCAGGCGCTCTACCAACTGAGCTAACCGCCCCGGGATTCGCGGACCAGGGACGGGCGCGAACCAGAATTGGCAATTATGCCCGGTCAGTCGATGGGCGGTAAGTTCGCCGGTCGCCTATATCCTGGCTGACGGGGCTTGGCTGCCGGGCCTCAGTCCGAATCGTCACAGGTGAGCTGCTGGTCGGTGACCGGCACCATCCGGGCCGGCGGCACCGGGGCCTTCACTTTCGACGGCTTCTTCCCCGACTTCACATAGGCACCGAAGAAGCGGGCGATCGCGGTTCGCTGTGAGCTCACCGATAGATCCGGGTCGAGGTTGCCGGTGATGATCGAATACAGGCCGGCAAAGGGCCAGTCCGGCTTGCGCTCTGCGATTTGCGGGGCGAGTGGAAGGAAGTCGCTGAACGAAAGGTGTTTGGAGTCGGCCAGCTGCCAGCTGATTTTCGGCGGGTTCGCATTGCCGAAAAAATGGCAGGACTTGTCGAGGGGAAGCACCGAGCCGAGCCCGCCATCGGCCATCAGCAGCAGAAAAGGCTTGTGGCTCCTTGCCGTCAGAGGCCATTTTCCGAACAGGGATCCGTCGACATCGGCGGAGGCCTTGAATCGCCGGTCGACCAGGCCAACCCGGGTCGCGGTCGCACCGCCCAGCGAATGCCCGAAGATGCCAATCCGCCGTGGATCGATCCGTCCCTTCAGCCAGGCACGTTTGGTCCGGTTCTGTTTGAGCAGCCAGGTTGTGAAGAAGCGGACATCCCGGGTCCGCACGTTGACCAGCCTGACGAGCTCCGGTTCCTTGATCGGTTTCGAGGAAAGCGGGCTGCCGTAGATCCCGTCGACCACCTCGCCGCCCGGGAACTCGACCGCGAAGGCGTCCCCGGTGTGATCGATCGAGGCGACCATGTACCCCCGGCTGGCGAGGTCGTTGATCAGCGAGGTGTAAACCGCGCGGTCGGCGGTGTAGGCGTGGGAGAAAATGATCAGCGGCAGCGCCTTCCGGGTTACTGCGCCGCCAAGACAGGCGCGGGTGTCGATGTCAACCGTCGCATCGAGGTTCAGGTAGGAGAGCAACCGACCGGCAGTGCCCGGCGGCAGGTAAGGAGCTTTCCGGCAAGCTCCCGCCCCTCGCTTGCGGGGATAGGTCACCTGGACCATCAACCGCCTTTTCCCCGTCATTTCGAAGCCGGCCGGGCGAGACCTGTCGATCAGCTCGAAGGAGCGGGTGCCGATTTTCAACTTTCCGGTCAACGCCGGAATTTCAAGGTTGAGCGTCTCATCCGCCCGTGCCGGAACGACCGCTGCGAGCAGCGTGAGCAAAGTCAGTCCAAGCCCCGCCAAGCCTCTCCCGAATCCCATGCCTTCAGATTAGCCGGGAACGTCGGCGGCGCTCATCTGGTCGGCCGGGCGGGCCAGGCTGCCGTAACGGTTCCTGACGACCAGGATCCAGATCGCCCCGCCGATGACCATGGCCAGACTCTCGAGCTGGGCCTGAGTCAGCCCGAGGAAGACATCGGTGTTGCGGCGCAGGAACTCGACCAGGAAACGCTCCGCACCGGCATAGATCAGGTAGATCGCGAAGAGGATCCCGAGCCGGAATCGGTCCCGAAGCCGCCAGAGGATGAAGGCGCCGAGCCCCATGGTCAGGGTTTCGTAGATCGGGGTCGGGTGAACGCTCACCCCGGGCGGGGTCGGCACGGTGCCGTCCGGATAGCCCATTGCCCACGGTCCGTCCCATGGCTTGCCGTAGTCACCGTCACCCGAGAGCTGGCAGCCGATCCGGCCCACGGCGTATCCCGCGGCGAGTGCAGGGGCGGCTGCGTCAAGCAGCCAGAGATTGAGGAACTTCCGCCACCAGGCCCAGAGGATCACCCCGATCGCCCCGCCCACGGCGCCGCCGTACCAGGTCAGGCCGGAACCGGAGAAGATATTGCCGAGGAGATCGTCCTGAACCTGGGAGTAGTTGTCGACGATGAAATAGAGCCGGGCGCCGATCAGGCCACCGATCAATGCGGCGAAGACCATCTCGTAGGCCCAGTCCGGGGGTTTGCCGATCTCGCCCAGCCGCATGTGCATGATCCAGCCGGAAACGATGAAAGCGGCAGCGAAGGCGAGACCGAAGGTCTGCAGGGTTATCGGCCCGATCGAGATCTCCGGAATCACTCACCGGACCCTACCCAAAGGCGACAGTGCGGACCGCGCGATCAGGCGAGTAGCCCCGGCGGGAGTCGAACCCGCGCTTCCAGGTTGAAAACCTGGCGTGCTAACCGTTACACCACGGGGCCGCGCGGCGGACATTCTCTCAGTTGGCCGCCGCCTGCGGCGTGCCGCCCGCTTTCTTCGCCTTCGAGATGGCAAGAGTCAGTCATAACGACTGACTCTTGCCATCTCGCTCCGATCAAATCTCAGGGGGCAAGCAGGTACTCGAGCAGGGCCTTCTGGGCGTGGAGGCGGTTCTCCGCCTGATCCCAGACCGCGCTGCGGTCACCGTAAAGCACATCGGCCGTGATCTCCTCGCCGGGATGGGCGGGCAGACAATGCATCACAATCGTCTCGCGCCTGGCATGCGAAAGCAGATGGCCGTCGATCCGGTAGGGAGCGAGATCGGCCCGGCGCTGTTCGGCGGTTTCCTCGTCACCCATGCTGACCCAGACGTCGCCGTAGATCGCATCGGCGCCTTCCACCGCGGCGATCGGATCATCGGTCAGAAGCGCGGGGACATCGCCTTCGAGCTGATAGCCGGAGGGGGCCGCGACCACGACTTCGACCCCGGTCAGGGAACCCGCCACGGCCAGCGAACGGGCGACGTTGTTGCCGTCACCGACATAGGCGACCTTGAGGCCGTCGAGCCCCCCGAAGCGCTGCTTCAAGGTCTGCAGGTCAGCCAGGGCCTGGCAGGGATGGAAAAGAGGGGTCAGCGCATTGATCACCGGCACGCTCGCGTGTTCGGCCAGCGAAACCACGTTCTCATGGCTGCCGGAGCGGATCACGATCGCGGCGACGAAACGGGAAAGCACCCGGGCCGTGTCCTCCACCGACTCGCCGCGGGAGAGCTGCATCTCGCTGCCACGCAGGACGACGGGGTGGCCGCCGAGTTCAGCGGTACCGACCTCGAAGGAGATCCGGGTCCGGGTGGATGGTTTCTCGAAGAGCATCGCGACCGACTTTCCGGCGAGCGCCGATCCTCCCTCCAGCGGGCGTCCTGCCTTCAGCTGCTCGGCCCGGTCGATCATTTCGACCAGGCGGCCGCCGGAGATCTCGTGGCCGTCGATGTAATGCCTGGGGCGTGATTCGGTCAAGGGGGAAATACTAAGGCCGCTTTCAGCCTGAGATAGTGGTGGGTCCAATGTCTGCAACACAGCCCTCCAGCCCTCCGACCCGTTTGCGCCGCGGTGAAACCTTCGAAGCCGAGATCGAGACCCTCGCCTACGGTGGCCGGGGAATCACCAAGCCCGGCGGCTACGTCGTGTTCGTAAACGGCGGACTGCCAGGCGACCGGGTGAGCGCCGAAATCACCAAGTCGAAGAAGGGCTACGCCGAAGCCAACGCGCTCGAGCTTCTCGCCCCCGGCCCGGACCGGCTTCGGGACACCGATATCCATCAGGGCGAGGCCTGTCCCGGCGCCCCCTGGCAGGCGCTGGGCTACGACAGGCAACTCGCCTTCAAGGAGGAGCATGTCGCCGATGCCCTGACCCGGATCGGCAAGCTCGGGGACATAAACATCGACCCGATCATCGGGGCCGACGAGCAGTGGCGCTACCGCAACAAGGTCGAGTATTCCTTCGGCGAACAGGACGGTGAACTGGTCCTGGGTTTCCACCCCCGCGGACGCTGGGACGAGGTGCTTGACATCGAGGATTGTCACCTTTCCTCCGAGGCGACCAATGCTGCTCGCAACGAGGTGTTGGCCTGGGCCCGTTCCGAAGGTCTCAACGCCTACGACCCGCATGACCACCGCGGCATCCTGCGCAACCTGGTTATCCGCGAGGGCCGCCGTACCGGTCAGATCCAGACCCGTCTGGTCACCTCGCGGGCCGAGTTCCCCAGGCCGCCGGTCGACCTCCACACGGTGATCGACGGACCATCCGGTTCGACCTCCGGCCCGACCGGGGTACTCGGCGAGGAAACGCTCCGCGAACGGATCTTCGATCTCGACATCGAGCTCTCTCATGACTCTTTCTTCCAGACCAATACCGAGATGGCCGAGAAGCTCTACGGCCTCGCCGCCGAGTACGCCGGCCTGACCGGCACGGAGAAACTCTTCGACCTCTACTGCGGGGTGGGGACGATCGGCCTCAGCATGGCCCGCGAGGCCGGACAGGTCTGGGGCCTGGAGATCGTGCCCGAAGCGATCGAAAACGCCAAGCGAAACGCGAAGGCGAACGGGATCACCAACGCGCGCTTCCTGGCGGCCAATGCCCGGACCGGCATGCGGCCCCTGATCGAGGAAGCCGGCCAGCCCGATGTGGTGACGATCGACCCGCCCCGGGCCGGGCTCTCGGCCAAGATCGTCCGCCGGCTGATCGAATGCGAGGCCCGTCGCATCGTCTACATCTCATGCAACCCGACCACACTCGCCCCGAACGCGGCCCAGCTGGTCGAAGCCGGTTATAGGCTGACCCGCGTGAGACCGGTCGACATGTTTCCCCAGACTCCCCACATCGAGTGTGTCGCCCAGTTCGACCTGGTCGGCGAGGTCAGGTACGTCGAATCCCCCAGCGCGGCCAAGCGTCGCGAACGAGACGAGCGGCGCCAGGCCGCGAAGGAGGCAGGTCAGTGAGCCGTCCCGAACAGAAGCGCGCCTTCGGTGTTGCCGCCGGTTTGCCGGAAGAGGTTTGCGAACCCCTGGCTGCCGCCTGCGAAGAGGCCGGCTATGCCTCGGTCTGGGCCAATGATCATCCGCTGGCCAAGGGCCTCGAGACGCTGGCCGAATTCGCCAAGGGTGCGGACAAAGTCGAGCTCGGCGTGGCCGTGATCGCCCTTGATCGCCAGAGCCCGGCCGACATCGCGGCCGACATCGAACGGCTGGGGCTCGATCCCTCCCGCCTCTGGATCGGAGTCGGGGCCGGGTTCACGAAGAAGCCGCTGACTTTCATGACCGAACAGATCGGCGAGTTGCGGGAGAAGCTGCCCGGAATCCGGGTGATCATGGCCGCGATGGGGCCGAAGATGTGTGCCCTGGCCGGTTCGCAGTACGACGGCGCCTTCTTCAACTGGATGACACCGGAATTTGCAGCCGGTGCCCGGACCAAGGTCGAGGCGGGTGCCGCCGAAGCCGGTCACGATGCTCCCCCGGTCTTTGGCTACGTCCGCACCGCGGTCGGGCCCGACGCGGCCGAGCGCCTGGCCAAGGAAGAGTCCTTCTACCGGGATCTCCACGACGGCTACCGCAACCACTTCGCCCGCCTCGGCGAGCCGGAGGGAACGGTCGGCGTGGCGGCCGCCGATTCGGCCGAAGCCCAGGAGAAGCTGGCCGCCTACGACGCGCTCGACGTGATCGTGGTGCGCGGTCTCGCCTCGGCGAAGGTCGAGCCGATGGTCGAGCTCGCCAGGGCCGCGGCGCCCGCCCCATAAGCCCCCGCAAATCCCCATAAAGAGCGGTTTTCCGCCGGTCGCTCTGGTTGGATTTGCGTCGATGTCCGCACCTCCGCTCGACCCTGCGCCCAGTCCCTCCCCTCCCTCCGATGAACGTCCCGGCATGGACGTGACCCGCCCCCGCACTCCGGCGGGGATGATCGGATGGTCGATTTTCGCCAGCCGCTGGATCCAGGCCCCGCTCTACCTCGGCCTGATCGTCGCCCAGGCGGTCTACGTGGTCAAGTTCTGGAAGGAACTGGTCCACCTGATCACCGACTTCAGCAGCTTCGACGAAAACGCCGTCATGCTGACGGTTCTCGGTCTGGTTGACGTGGTGATGATCGCCAACCTGCTGATCATGGTGATCATCGGCGGCTACGAGACTTTCGTTTCCCGGATCAAGGTCGAGAACCACCCCGACCAGCCGGAGTGGCTTTCGCATGTGAATGCCAACGTGCTCAAGGTCAAGCTGGCGATGGCAATCGTCGGCATCTCCTCGATTCACCTGCTCAAGACCTTCATCGAGTACGGAACCGAAGAGACGGGCCTGACCTCCACCGAGGTGATGTGGCAGACCATCATCCATTTCACCTTCGTCCTTTCGGCGATCGGTCTCGCCTACATCGACCGTTACCTCTCGCCGACCAAGGACGACGGGCTCTGAGCGGTCGCGGCTTGGTCGCCGCGATTCGCGGGTAGAGTCCGGACATGCCCGACCGAGAGAAGATCTCCCGCTACGCCAAGGCAACCGCGAAAGCCGGCAAGGGAGGTGAACTCGCCGACCTGCTGCTTGAGGCAGCCGAGGTCAACCGCGCTTCCGAAGGCTGCCTCCAGTACGAGGTGCACCAGTCCGTCTTCGACCCGGACACGATCTGGGTGACCGAGGCCTGGGTTGACCAGGATGCGGTGAAGGCCTCGCTGGAGGATGAGGAAAACAAGACCCTGATCGACCGGGCGCGCCCCCTGATCGAGGACATGGAAGTGATCGAGCTGCTGCCGCTCGGCGGAATCGAGGCCAGGCTGGACGACCCCCGTGCCGCCACCCCGAAGCCGGGATACAAGCTGGTCAACGTCGCGGAAGTAAACGACGGGGCAAAAGACCACGGTCTCGGCGAGATCCAGGAGGCCCGCTTCGCGATCGGTGACCTCGAAGCAAGCCAGGTGGGCGTGGCCTGGTTCCGCATGCATCCGAACCAGCGCCAGCCGTTCGGCCACGTCCACGACCGGGCCGAGGAGGTCTACTTCGTGGTTTCCGGCTCGGGCCGGGTCAAGCTGGACGATGACATCGTCGAGCTCCGGGAAGGCGACCTGATCCGGGTCGCTCCGGAAATCACCCGCTGCTTCGAAGCCGGACCCGAGGGAATGGTCTACTACGCCGCCGGCCAGCACATGTCAGGCGACGGCGACGTCAAGCCCGGCTGGTGGAGCGACTGAACCTGCCCCGGCCGGGGTGATCAGTCAACCCCGCCCTCGCCGGCGAAGCTGAAGGCGAGGAAGAGGGCCATCACCAGGAGAACGGTGATCGCGAGCAGGATCAGTCCGGCCGCGACGCCACCGAGGATCGCGCCGAGCTGGGCTTCGAAGAGTCGGCGGTCGGTGATGCCACGGCGGACGTCGATCCAGCCGAGCGATCCGAGAAAAGCCGCGATCAGGCCGGCGGTGAGGCCGAAGAACGGGAGCAGCATCCACCAGGCGCCGCTGTCGTCAAGCGTCTCGGCGCTCAGGGCCATGAAGAGGGCCAGGACGACCACGTTGGCGATCGCGAAGACGCCGAGGATCATCGCCGCGAGCGCCTTGCCGTTCGCATGGCCCTCGCGGGGACCGATCACCGTTTGTTCGACGGTTCCCATGCCGGAATTTTAGTCCGACATCCCCTAAAGAAGTCACCGAGTGCCCGGTTTGTGCCGGTATGTGGCGCAAAGTGGAATCTCGCGGGGCCGGAGCGGGCCGGCGGGGCGGTGAAGGCGGGGCGGTTTCCGGCAGGTGCTGGTGCCGGGCGGGTTAGTACGGGGGGAGGTCGTCGTGCCAGCGGCCGAGGGTGCGGAAGGCTCGCCAGAAGCGGCGCTTGGCGGTTTCTTCGTCGAGGGCACCGTCGATGTCCGGGGTAAAGAGGGCGTCGCAGGCGGGGCTGAAGGCCTGGATCTCGCCTTCGCGGGGCTCGAGCGGACGGGCCAGCGGCAGGGCAAGGCTGTTGATCGTCTCCAGGGCGGGCTCACCCATCACGACGACGATGCGGGGCTGGACGATGCCCATCTCGTCGGCCAGGCGGGCCACGCATTCCGGGTCGGCCCGGGTCGGATCCTCGACCGGGCACTTGGCGCAGACCGTGCCGTAGATAACGGTCGGGTCGATGTTGAGTCGTTTGAAGGACTTCATCAGGGCGTTGCCGGCCCGGCCGTAGAACGCCACGCCCTCCTCCACCTCGGCGGTGGTCGGGGCGAACTTGACCAGCATCACGTCAGCCTGCGGGTGACCGGAGCCGAGCACCGGCATCACCTTCGTGGTCAGACAGGCGTCACAGCCCTGCAGATCCCGGTTCAGCTGATTCAGCTCCCGGATCGCGCGTTCCAGATACTTCTCTTTGATCTCGTTTTCGGTCGCAGGCATCGCTGATGCCTTATTAGACGCCCCCGGCGGGGCTCCTGCCGGATCCCGGCTGTCACCGGGTCCGTGCATCAGCTCTTGCCTGCTGCACGTTTTGGCCCACGCGCCTGCTTCGAGCCACGGGCCTTGCGCCGGCCGCCTCTGACGGCCTGCGGGTCATCGACCTGACGCTTGGCCGCCTTGGGCCGCCCGGTGGTCTGAATGAACTTCAGCGCCTGAACGTAAACGAGGTTCTTGTGGCGGCGGGTGATCTCCGCCTCGCGCATTGCTTCGAGGAACTCCTCGGGCCCGTCGAAATCATGGAGGCGGTTGCGAACCGCCCCGAGACCCTGGGCGACATGGCTGTCGGAGCCGGCCGCCGGGATGATGTTGTACTTGCGGGCAAACCGTTCGGCTTCCTCGTTGAAGACGGAGATCGCGACGCGGGGGTTGAAGACCTCCATCAGGTCGATGTCCTCGACGATGTCGAGCAGGTTCTCGTAATCGGGGACCGAGTGGAGGCGGTCGAAGG
>WBZM01000561.1_pt1 | contig 49749 bp, 47 predicted proteins | sample 5204271 | NCBI WGS metagenome assembly WBZM01 (sample SAMN12344346, study PRJNA552823) | activated sludge metagenome | biome: Activated sludge suspended growth; feature: Nitrification reactor; material: Wastewater; isolation source: activated sludge from nitrification reactor of wastewater... | reverse complement strand
CCAAGTCGCTGGAGCAAGTGCGCGAGTACGCCAACCAGATCCTCGGCATGCAGCTGATCACCCACCAGACCGGCCCGGAAGGCCAGAAGGTGCGCAACCTGCTGGTCGAGGAAGGCGCCGACATCAAGCATGAATACTATTGCGCCGCGCTGACCGACCGTGCCACCCAGTCCGTCGCGATGATGGCCTCGTCCGAGGGCGGCATGGACATCGAGGAAGTCGCGCACAAGACCCCGGAAAAGATCATCAAGGTCTTCATCAACCCGCTGGTCGGCATGACCGACGAGCAGGCGCTGACGCTGGCCGACGGCATCGGCGTTCCCGAGGCTTCGAAGGCGCAGGCGATGGATACCTTCAAGAAGCTGTACACCTGCTACATGGAGACCGACGCGTCGCTGGCCGAGATCAACCCGCTGATTCTCGAGGGCAACGGCAACATCAAGGCGCTCGACGCCAAGTTCAACTTCGACTCCAACTCGCTCTTCCGTCAGGAAGAGATCGTCGCCATGCGCGACCTCGACGAAGAGGATCCGGATGAACTCGAGGCGTCCCACTTCGACCTCACCTACATCTCGCTCGACGGCAACATCGGCTGCCTGGTCAATGGCGCCGGCCTGGCGATGGCGACGATGGACACGATCAAGCTGTTCGGCGCCGAGCCGGCCAACTTCCTCGACGTCGGCGGTGGCGCGACGACCGAGAAGGTCACCGAAGCGTTCAAGATCATGCTCAAGAACCCCAAGGTCAAGGGCATCCTGGTCAATATCTTCGGCGGCATCATGCGCTGTGACACCATTGCCGACGGCGTCGTCGCCGCCGCCCGCGAAACGCATCTCTCGGTGCCGCTGGTCGTCCGCATGAAGGGTACCAACGAACAAATCGGCAAGCAGATCCTCAAGGATTCCGGTCTGCCCATCATTTCCGCCGATTCCATGGCCGAAGCCGCCACCAAGATCGTCGCTGCGGTCCAGTAAGGAGCTATCGAATGTCGATTTACATCAATAAAGACACCCGAATCATCACCCAGGGCATCACCGGCAAGACCGGCCAGTTCCATACCGAGAAGTGCATCGAGTACGCGAACGGCAAGAACTGCTTCGTCGCCGGGGTGAACCCCAAGAAGGCCGGCGAGTCGATCTTCGGCGTGCCCATCTTCGGTTCGGTCAAGGAAGCCGCCGCCCAGACCGGCGCCACCGTCTCCGTCATCTACGTGCCGCCTCCGGGCGCGGCTGCCGCGATCTGGGAAGCCGTCGAGGCCGACCTCGATTTCGTCATCTGCATCACCGAAGGCGTCCCCGTGCGCGACATGCTGATGGTGCGCAACAAGATGAAGCAGAAAGTCGCCGCCGGCGGCAAGGAAACCCTGCTGCTCGGCCCGAACTGCCCCGGCCTGATCACCCCGGACGAAGTCAAGATCGGCATCATGCCGGGCCACATCCACATGAAGGGCCGCATCGGCGTCGTCTCGCGTTCCGGCACGCTGACCTACGAAGCGGTCGGCCAGTTGACCGAACTCGGCCTCGGCCAGTCTTCCGCGGTCGGCATCGGCGGCGACCCGATCAACGGTCTCAAGCACATCGATGTCATGAAGGCCTTCAACGACGACCCGGAAACCGACGCCGTCATCATGATCGGCGAGATCGGCGGTCCGGACGAAGCCGAAGCCGCGCAGTGGTGCAAGGCCAACATGAAGAAGCCGATCGTCGGCTTCATCGCCGGCGTCACCGCGCCGGCCGGCAAGCGCATGGGCCACGCCGGTGCGCTGATCTCCGGCGGCGCCGACACGGCCAATGCCAAGCTCGCCATCATGGAAGAGTGCGGCTTCACCGTGACGCGCGACCCGTCCGAAATGGGCAAGCTGCTGAAGGCATTGCTGTAAAATCCGAGCCTGGCTCAACCGGAAGAGGCGGGCCGCGTGCCCGCCTTTTTCATGACCGGACCCCATGGAACTCGATCTCACTTCCGCCGCTTTCTGGATTGCCGTCGGCCAGATCATCCTGATCGACATCGTCCTGTCCGGCGACAACGCGGTGGTCATTGCGCTCGCCTGCCGCAACCTGTCGCCCGAACAGCGCCGGATCGGCATCTTCTGGGGCGTCGCCGGAGCGGTCAGCCTGCGCGTCGTGCTCACCGTGTTCGCCGCGCTGGTGATGAACCTGCCGTGGCTCAAACTCGTCGGCGGACTGCTGCTGGTGTGGATCGCCGTCAAGCTGATGCTGCCGGAAGAAGAAGAGGGCCATGACATCGAGGCGTCGGCCAACCTGTGGGGCGCGGTCAAGACGATTGTCGTCGCCGACTTCGTCATGAGTCTCGACAACGTCATCGGCGTTGCCGGCGCCGCCCAGGGCAGCCTGGTGCTGCTGCTGTTCGGCCTCGCCGTCAGCATTCCGCTGATCGTCTGGTCGAGCCAGGTGATCCTGCGCTGGATGGAGCGCTGGCCATGGATCGTCCTGCTCGGCGCCGGGTTGCTCGGCTATGTCGCCGGCCAGATGATCCTCACCGATCCCGGCGTCGCCGGGCTGTTGCCGCCGTTGCCGGCGTGGTCGGCGAAGGCTGCCGGCGGCATCGGCGCGCTGCTCGTCGTCATCGTCGGACGCTGGCTCGAGCAGCGCATCCTGGCGCGCCAGGATGTCACCATCGTTTAAGGAGCGGGCATGGCGCTGTTTCTCTCGGAAAATGACGTCAAACAGGTGTTGACCGCAACCATGGCGCTGGAAGCGGTCGAATCGGCGCACCGCGACCTTGCCCTCGGCCAGGCGCAGGACACCCCGCGCGCCCGTACCCGCCTGCCGCAGACGGTGCTGCACATCCTGCAGGGGGCGCTGCCGGCGCAGGGCGTGCTCGGCTACAAGGCCTACACGACCAACCGCAGCGGCAACCGCTTTCTCGTCCATCTGTTCGATGCTGGCAGCGGCAGCCCGCTGGCGGTCATCGAGGCTGACTACCTGGGAATGATCCGCACCGGCGCAGCGAGCGGCGTCGCCGCGCGCTGGCTGGCGCGCCCCGACACTTCCGTGGCCGGCGTTTTCGGCGCCGGCTGGCAGGCCGAAGGCCACGTTCGCGGCATTTGCGCCGCCATGCCGCTGGAACTGGTGAAGGTCTTCAGCCGCGATGCCGAGAAGCTCCGCACCTTCTGCGAGCGTCTGAGCGGAATGACCGGCGTCGCCGTGGTGCCCGCCGCCAGCGCCGAGGATGTTGTGCGCGGCAGCGACCTGGTCGGCACCGTGACGACGGCGACGCAGCCCCTGTTCAACGCCGAATGGCTGGAGCCGGGGACGCACATCAACGCTGCCGGCTCCAACTCGCTGATCCGCCAGGAATTGCCCGAGGCCGCGCTCAGGCGCTGCGCCGTGGTCGCGGTCGATGCCGTGCCGACGGCGCTGGCCGAGGCCGGCGACCTGCTGCCGCTGCTGGAAAAGGGACGCCTGCACGCCCGCCAGCTGGTCGAGCTCGGTGACCTCATCATCGGCAGGCATCCCGGGAGGACAGCGGCCGACCAGGTGACCGTGTTCGAATCGCAGGGCATGGCGATCCAGGACCTCGCCGTGGCGCTCCGGGTCGTTGCCGCCGCGCGCGAATGCGGCCTGGGTCTCGAATTGCCGCTGCAATGAGAGAAACCTCACGGACACATTTCGGGGAGGCGGGCACAATGGTGCCTCAGATTGATGAATCCGTGGAAACGATGACCTTGGGCGAAGCTCTCGAAATGGCGGTATGCACCGATCCGGGAGAGGTGCGTTCGCACAATGAGGACGCGGTATTCGGTGACGCGGCGCTCGGCCTCGCGATTCTGGCCGACGGGATGGGGGGCTACAGCGCGGGCGAGGTCGCCAGCAGCATGGCCACCTCGCTGCTCGCCAATAGCCTCGTCGGCACGCTGGACGGGCGCGAGCCGCAACAGTTCGACGCCGATGGACAGCGCGTTGCCCACCAGCAGTTGCGCGAGCGGATCGAGCAGGCCAACGCCGAAATCTACTTCGCCGCGCAGGGACATCCGCAGCTCTACGGAATGGGCACGACGCTGGTCGTCGCCTGGTTCTACGACAACATGGTGACCCTTGCGCATCTTGGCGATTCACGGGCCTACCGGCTGCGGGGAAGTCTCTTCGAACGCCTGACGCGTGATCATTCCCTCTTACAACAACAACTCGACAGTGGCATCATTAGTGCCGAGGAGGCCCGCTTCTCCCTGAGCAAGAATCTGGTGACGCGGGCCTTGGGGGTTGACTTGACGGTCGAACCGGAAATCCGGGATTTCTCCGTCCAGCCAGGGGATATCTACCTGCTTTGTTCGGATGGCCTCAACGACATGGTCGGAGACGTCGAAATCGGGACGACGATGCGGGCGCTGGCTGGCGATCCGGTGGCGGCGGCGGAGCGACTGGTGCAGATGGCAAACCACAATGGTGGACGCGACAACATTTCGGTGATTCTGGTGCGGGTGCGCGGGGAGTTTCCGGCACGCGCCGGCTGGTGGCAAAAACTGCGGGTACGATTCGGCTAGGGCAGGGATGGCAAGATGGGAAGACTGATCCTCTCGATGGATGGGCTGGTGCTCAAGGAGATTCCTCTCAACAAGGAGAACCTGACAATCGGGCGCCGTCCGAGCAATGACATCCAGATCGACAATCTGGCGATATCCGGCGAGCACGCGCGAATCGTCACCATCCTCGATGATTCCTTCCTGGAGGATCTCAACAGCACCAACGGGACGCTGGTCAATGGCCAGGCCATCGCCCGGCATGTCCTCAAGAACAACGACGTGATCGAACTCGGCAAATACAAGCTCAAGTTCATGTCCGAGGCGGCGGTTGGCGAGTTCGACAATACCGCCCAGCTGCGGGCGGCGGGGTTGTCGACCGAACCCGAGCCGGAACGGACGTTCGCCGATACGCAGATCATGATTCCCCGACCGGTGGCGCCGCCGCCGCCGATACCGAGGGTGACGATCCGCCTGCTCAACGGTCCGAATGCCGGCAAGGCGATGGAACTGGCGAAGCTGGTGACCACGCTCGGCAAGCCAGGGGCTCAGGTCGCGGTCATTTCCCGTCGCTCCGAGGGCGTCTTCCTCACCCATGTCGAGGGCGCAACGTTTCCCACGGTCAACAACAGCGAAATCGGTGGCGAGGCGTTCATGCTGCGCGACAAGGATATAGTCGAGATCGCCGGCATCAGGATCGAGGTTGGCGTCAAGGTCTGACGCGATGGCGTTCACGGCTTGACGCGATAGTGCGCCACCCTGCTTCCCGGGATCACCCGGGTCGTCTTTTCCGGGCATTCCGGCCATCTCTGGCGTCATCATTTCGTCACGGCGCGTGACGCCGGTTCGCGCTCCAGCGCGACCACCGGCCCGCATGCCAGAGAAATCTGGCGGGTGCCGAAGCGGCGTTTCGGCAAGCGATCGCGCGTCTGTTTCGCGCGCAAGGAATGCGCCGAAGCCGGGACAAAGTTGTACAATCCCAACGGGTTGTCACCGCGGTCCGGACAAGCTGCCGTGTTTCAGGAAAAATCCGGCACCTGCGGGGCAATTGGCCGCGCGATGACGGGAGAGGGTCACGGCTTTCGCAATCAGATGACGATGAAATTGAGAATCCTCGGCTGTAGCGGCGGCATCGGCGGCGAGCACTTGCGGACCACGTCGCTGCTCGTCGACGACGATGTCCTGGTCGATGCCGGCACCGGGGTCGCGGCCCTGCCGATTGCGGATCTGGCGCGCATCGATCATGTCTTCCTGACCCACACCCATCTCGACCACATCGCCTGCCTGCCGCTGATGATCGATTCGGTGAGCGACCGCCGCGACAGGCCGCTGACCGTCTACGGGACGCAGGCCGTGCTCGACATCCTCAGGGCGCACGTCTTCAACTGGCTGGTCTGGCCCGATTTCGCCGAAGTTCCTTCGGCCGACAATCCTTTCATGCGCTATCAGACGGTCGATTTGCTGCAGCCGGTCGCGCTCGGGGGGCGCGTTTTCACGCCGCTGCCGGTCGATCATACCGTCCCGGCGGTGGGTTACCGGCTCGATTCCGGTAGCGGCAGCCTGGTCTTTTCCGGGGATACGGGGCCCTGCGCTGACTTCTGGCAAGCGGTCAACCGCATCGACAACCTGCGCCATCTGATCATCGAATGCGCCTTCCCGGACAGTGAGGCGTCGCTGGCCATGCTTTCCAGGCATCTCTGTCCGGGCATGCTGGCAGCGGAACTGCGCAAGCTCGAGCGGGAGTGCGAAATACACATCACCCACCTCAAGCCCGGGCAGATGGAACTGACGATGGACGAGATCGCCGGGCGTCTGGGTGAATTCGGGCCGCGGATGCTGCGCAACGACCAGGTTTTCGAGTTTTGAAACGGGGCGGGGAGAATCGCTTACCCTCGTCCGGCAACAGACAGGATGCATCGTGGGAACGCTAGACGACCTCTTCCGCCGCTTCGAACACCTCAACGACATCGGGGCGTCGCTATCCAACGAGCGTGATCTCAACCGCCTGCTGGAGAAGATCACCATCGCCGCCAAGGTCGTCACCCGCGCCGATGGTGGCACCCTCTACCTGCTGTCAGAAGACAAGCGCCACCTGCATTTCGAGATCGTGCGCACCGATTCGCTCAACATCGCCTTCGGCGGCACCAGCGGCAACCCGGTTTCGGGGAAGTTCCCCGATCTTCCGCTCTATCGCAACGACGGCTCGCCCAACGACACGATGGTCGCGGTCCATGCGGCGATCACCGGGAAGACGGTGAACATTGCCGACGCCTATGTCGCCAGGGGCTTCGATTTTTCCGGAACGCGCAAGTTCGACGAGCGCACCGGTTACCGCTCGCAATCCTTCCTCACCGTGCCGATGCGCAACCACGAAGGCGAGATCATCGGCGTGCTGCAACTGATCAATGCGCAGATGCCCGAGCACAATGTCGTCGTGCCGTTTTCCGAGGCGGATCAGCGTCTGGCCGAGTCGCTCGCCTCGCAGGCCGCCATCGCGCTGACCTACCGGCAACTGTTGCACCAGCTCGAAGTGCTGTTCGAATCCTTCATCCGCCTCATCAACTCGGCAATCGACGACAAGTCGCCCTATACCGGCGAGCATTGCCAGCGCGTACCCGAATTGACGATGATGCTGGCCGAAGCCGCGCACGAAGCCTGCGAAGGGCCGCTGGCCGATTTCCGCCTCACCGACCGCGACCGCTATGAACTGCGCATCGCCGCACTGCTCCACGATTGCGGCAAGGTCACGACGCCGGTCCATGTCGTCGACAAGGCGACCAAGCTGCAGACCATCTTCGATCGCATCGAGCTGATCGACACCCGCTTCGAACTGTTGCGGCGCGATGCCGAAATCCGCATGCTGCGGCAGATCGTCGCCGGCGTCCCGAGTGAGCGGGCCGAGGCCGAATTCCGAGAATTCGTCGCCAACATGGAGGTCGACCGCAACTTCCTGCACCAGGCCAACGTCGGCAGCGAGCGCATGAGCGACGACGACATCGACCGCGTCAGGGCGATCGCCGCCGGCTATCGCTGGCAGGAGGCGTCCGGCGTCGAGGTCGATTTCCTCTCGGCCGACGAACTCGAGAACCTCAGCATCCGCGCCGGCACGCTGACCCAGAAGGAACGCCAGACCATCAACTACCACGTCAGCGCGACGATCAGGATGCTCGAACAACTGCCGTGGCCCAGACACCTCAAGAACGTCCCCGAGTACGCCGGCGGCCACCACGAGCGCATGGACGGCAAGGGCTACCCGCGCGGCCTGACGCGCGAGCAGATGAGCTGGCAGGCGCGGATGATGGGCATCGCCGACATCTTCGAGGCGCTCACCGCGCGCGACCGCCCGTACAAGCCGGGCATGACCCTGTCGCAGGCTCTCGACATCCTGAAAAGGTTTCGCGAGAACGGCCACATCGATCCCGACCTGCACGACGTGTTCGTCGGCAGCGAGATCTACCGCGAGTACGCCGCCAAGTTCCTCGACGCGAAGCAGGTGGATTGCTGAGGGCGGTTTGGCTGGATCTGCATTTGAAATCTTGTTTGAAAGTAAACCCGAGTGTCAGTACTGTTCAAGTTACTCAAGGATGTCTTACCGGGAAAATCCCAAGACCTGGCACCGAAAAAGGTTCTGAACGTCGCCGGAAACAGCAAGGAGATTTCTCTGCCACCCGAGTATGACGGATTCGACCATGGGCTGCTTGATATCGATCCTAAAGGAGCGCCGGATATCGTTGGCGGTGCCCGGAATCTTGTCAGTCTGGAAGGTGGTTCTTTCGATGCCGTCTATTGTTCGCACAACCTTGATCACTATTACCGGAAGGACGTGTTCATCGGCAGCGAGATCTACCGCAAGTACGCCGCCAAATTCCTCGACGCCAAGCAGGTGGATTGCCGAGGCTGATCAGGAAATCGTCCTGATGATCATCGGGATGCCGATGGCAGAGAAATCGCTGCGTTTCTGCGCCTCGATGCCGCCGCTGTACCGATAGAAATACTGGCGCGATCGGTCGCCACAATCGAAATGGCGGTTTAGAATGAAACCCGACAAAGTAGAACTTTGTTTTACTTTCCGGCCGCGCTTGCCGGGCACGGGGTTTTTTAGGTCGGACGACCTGTTGCAGATTGACGAGGCTCTCGAGGTTTCGGACATCCGGTCAGGATTTGAATGACATGATCGATATCATAAGTGCAACGCGCTTTTCGGAGAACGAGTTCTGGGAGAAATCAGCTTTGGGGTTGTCGCTCCGGAGGTTGGCGTACGACCAGCGACTGGTTGCGCATGTCGCATTCAATAACAGGCAGGGATTGCCAGATATCTACAACGCACACATTGCGGAGGAAACCGGGAGTGACATCATTGTCTTCATTCACGATGATGTCTGGATTGACGACTATTTTTTCGCGGACCGCCTCATTGAAGGGGTGCGGACTTGCGACGTGCTAGGTGTTGCCGGCAACCGGCGCAGGGTGGCGTATCAACCGGCATGGGCGTTCGTCGATTTGGACTTCACTTGGGACGATCGCGCCAATCTCAGCGGTGCGGTCGCCCACGGAAATACCCACTGCGGCTCCGTATCGTACTTCGGAGAGACGCCTGTTAATTGCGAACTTCTGGATGGCGTCCTTCTGGCCTCGAAAAGGTCAGTGCTGACTTCAAAGGGTGTTGCTTTTGATCGACGCTTCAAATTTCATTTTTACGATTTGGATTTCTGTCGAAGTGCAAGATGGCGGGGTTTGCGCCTTGCAACTTGGCCTATCTGCGTCACCCATCAGAGTGGCGGGGGGTTTGGCTCTCCGGAGTGGCACGACAGTTACTGCAACTACATCGAGAAGTGGGAAGACTAAGCGCGTATGTCGGCGGTAGTGCAGCGTTCTAACGTCGATCCCAGGCTAAACATCTGAAAAGCAAGGCGGTGGGCAGAAAGAGGCGACCCGCATCAGGTGATGAGTTGGCTACGAATAAGCGTTAGAAACAATATCGTTAATAATACTTGGGTACGAATTATGTTATTTGCGTGGTTCGATGGGCGGGAGGCCAGTGAATTCGGTCTTTCACTGGCTGAGTTTTTTGCGGAAAGGGTTCCGCCGGAATCCATTCCGGCGACCGAGAAAAAGCCGCTGCAGAAAGCCGGCGAAGTCATATCCAAGCTGCATGGTCAGGTTCAGCGATTTGGGGCCGAACACAAGTTGAACATGTACAAGAAGGCAAAACTGGCAAATGCCTTCCAATGGAGGCTATTTGATCTGGGCTATGACAAAGCGATTGTCGAGGAACTGACCAAGGAACTGTTGAGGTCGCTGTAGTCAGTCCGCGGTTTAGCACCTCAAAATTGCCTGCTTCTGGCCGTCGACTGCGCCCAGTTGGAAGTTCGCTAGGCCAGCAGCAGCCCATCTCCAGGGTGGAGATTGACCGGTTGTTGACCAATTGCGCCACCTTGAAGTGACGATTCTTGTCACATCCAGGCTTGCCATCGGCGTTGCCCCGTGGCGCCGAACCCCGCTGGAATGGGCAGATCGTCGTGCAAGGCGTGGGTTGGCAAGCACCTGGCACGGATTGTGTTAGAGTGATGACAGCGGCTTTCCGCTCTTTTCGAAAAAGGAGATTGTAATGAAACGGATTCAACAGGGCTTTACGCTTATCGAACTGATGATCGTCGTGGCGATCATCGGTATTCTGGCCGCCATCGCGCTGCCGGCTTATCAGGACTACACCGTGCGCGCCAAGGTGTCCGAAGTCATGCTGGCGGCTTCGGCAGGCAAGACGCCGGTTGCCGAGTTCTACCAGGTTAAGGGTACGCTCCCGAACGCTGGGTCTGTAGTGATTGATACGCAAAATTCTCAATATGTCTCTTCGGTGAGTTGGACCGGCACGGCGGTCGTTGCCACGTCGCAGAGCGCGAATATGGGAAATACTGCTGCTCAGAGCGTATCGATCGCCTTGACGCCGCAGACACAGGCGGGTAGTGCCGTCCTGAACTGGGCTTGCGGCCCGACGGCTACCGCCGGCATGCCCATGAAGTATCTGCCGGCTAGCTGCAAGCAATAACAGTCCCCTCCACTAGCAGCGCCAGAATGCCCCATGAAGATGGGGCATTTTTTGTTCCAGGGCGATCATCCGAAGGGGAGGGTGCCATTGGCGCAAGTCGGGATTTCGAACGCGTTGGGTGAGTGAGGTAATTCCGTGCCATCTTTGCCTGCCAATGGTTTGTCGCGCGGTGTGGTCGTACTGGGTATCTTCTTCCTCGCGCCGGTGCTGGTCGCCATCTATTGGGCTGGCCTGGAAGGGGGCTTTTTCTTCGACGACGAGGCCAATATCCTGCTCGCAGAGGGCGTCAGGATGGAGCGGTTTTCCCTTGACGCAATCCGCGCCGCCATGGTCAGTGGTCATGCCGGTCTTTCCGGGCGCTCCGTTGCCCAACTGAGCTTTGCGCTCAACCACTATTTTTCCGCTTTCGACCCCTTCGTCTTCAAGGCAACCAACCTCTTTGTGCACGCCACCAATGGGCTTCTGATATTTTTCCTGGCGCGTCGACTGCTCGGCACCTTTTCTCCCCGGGCTGCCCAGGGCCGGGTCCTCGCTGCTGCCGCTATCGTGGCGTCAATCTGGTTGCTGCACCCGATTCAACTGACTACTGTCCTGCTGGTGGTGCAGCGCATGACAAGCCTGTCGGCGCTCTTCCTGCTTTCAGCCCTGCTGCTTCACATGCGCGGACGGGAACACGACGGCATCGCCAGGGTTGCGTATCTGGTTGTGGCATGGGGGATATGTTGGCCCCTGTCGTACTTCAGCAAGGAAACCGGGGCGCTGTTCCCGTTTTTCGTTCTTGCCTGGGAACTGATTGTCAGATCCGCCGTGCTCGGCAGGCTTGACGGCCTTGCGCGTTCTCTCGCAGCTGTGCTGGGGTTGGCTGTGGCGCTTGGCGTTGGCTATGCGTTCTCTACAGCCGGGTCCTGGCTGTGGGCTGGCTATGATTACCGCAGCTTTTCGCTGTTCGAGCGCATTCTTACCGAGGGGCGCGTACTGTGGTTTTATCTCGGCCTGATCGTCTATCCCAGGCTCGAAGTGCTTGGCCTCTATCATGATGATCTGGTCATTTCCAGAACCCTGTTGGCGCCGTGGACGACGTTGCCTGCGCTTGCCGGGTTGCTGGGGCTGATGGTTCTGACCTGGCGCATGCGGCTTGCGGCGCCTGTCGCTTCCTTCGGAATCGCCTGGTTCCTGATTGGACACGGGCTGGAGTCTACCGTCCTCCCGCTCGAGATCGCCCACGAACACCGGAACTATCTGCCGCTGTTCGGTGTGTTGCTGACAGGCGCGGTGGCAATGTTGGCATTGATCGACAAGCCGGGCTGGCGCAGGACTCTCGGTAGCGCACTCGCGGCCATGGCGCTGGCTTATCTTCCGCTCATCACCTACCTGCGTTCGCAGCAGTTCGGCGATGACATTCGGCGCACCCAGGTCGAGGCGCAGCATCATCGAGGTTCGGCGCGGGCGCAATACGAGGCGGGCCTGATCTTTTCGCGCTTGGCGGCAACCACGCCAAAGGATTCCCCTATCCATGGATTCGCGCGAAGGCATTTCGAACGGGCCATGGAACTCGATCCGGCATTCAAGATGGGTGGGTTGGGGCTGATTTACATGGACTGCCTGGCCGGGGAGCGGGTCGACCGCCGGTGGATCGATGAACTGGCTTCGCGTCTGCGGGATACCCCGTTTGCCCCCGGCGACACCGCCCTCTTTCATGGCTTGAAGGAAATGCTGGTCATGGGTGCGATCTGTCTGGAACGGCCAGATGTAGATGCCATATTTGAGGCGGGGCTTGCAAATCCGCGCCTTTCACAGGGGATTCAGGCAAAACTGTATTCCTGGCATGCGGATTACTTGTGGCTTCACGAACACGATCTGCCTGCTGCACGCAGCGCCTTGAGCCAGTCGCTTGCCCTTGTTCCCTCTAATCCGAGCAACCGTCTCAAATGGGCGCAACTAATGCTTCTCGAAGGAGATCGGGAGAGAGCAGGGCAACTTCTGGGTGAGTTGCGCGGAGAATACCTGTCAAAAACTGAGCAGAACACGCTCGATGAACTGCTTATGAGCGTTGTCGGGCGGGTTGAGTGAGAATGCCACTGTAACCCAGCGCGAACACATCGAATTGCGAACGGTTGCGTCACTCGGTTCAGTGTCATCCAGTTTGCTTCTTGCACCAGTCTCGCCACATGGAGCGCAGCGCGGCCTGGAAGTGACTGGCAAAACGCGGCGCGTCGAAAATTGGCGATGCCAGTACCTGGTTTCGCAATCGTTCGCGGAGTGCAGCCAATGTTTGAAGGTCGCCGGCGTGTGACACCGCACGCGCCACATAGTCCCCATGATCGACTGCAACCCATTCAGGCAATCCGGCGTTCATCAATAGACCAACGCCTTGTCTGGACAAGAAATGCTCGCCTGCCAAGGTGAGGACAGGTACGCCCATCCAGAGTGCTTCGACCGTAGTAGTGCCTCCGCAGTAGGGGAAGGGGTCGAGAGCAATGTCGATCTGGTTGTAGGTCGCAAGATAGTCACTGCGAGGCACGCCACCTTTCAGAATCAAACGCTCCCCGTCGATTCCATGAGCAAGAAATCGCATGGTCGTTTCCTGCTGCACGGAGGCTTCTCTCAATTGATTTGCCATGAGAAAGAGTTTTCCGTTCGGAACGGCTTTGAGTACTTTCGACCATAGTTCAACGACTGCATCATTCATCTTGGGGAGTGTATTGAAGCAACCAAATGTAATGTATCCCTTGCTTAGTGCAGGGAGCGATGCAATTTCCACGAGGTCTTCCGGTGGCGTGAAGCAAAGCCTCGTTTCTGGGAGACGTATGATCTTTTCGGTGAAATTGACTTCTTCAGATTCCGGGAGTGTCCATGGGTCGGCAAGCAGGTAGTCGATGGATGCGACCCCGGTCGTTGCGAAATAGCCCAGCCAGGTTACTTGAACCGGTGCTGGCTTCCAGGCGAACATCGGAAGGCGGTTATATAGCGTGTGGCCCGAAACATCGATCAAAATGTCGATTCCGTCTTCACGTATCCTCTCGCATACTGATTCGTCACCTATCCCGAGAACGGAATGCCAATTGTCGCAGATGGTTTTGAATTTCTCAGTAAGCGGGTCGTTGTGGAATGAGTTTGAATAGGCGAACAGCGTCAAGCGGTCAGCGGCATTCTCTTTCAAGGAAGAGAGCACACCCTCCAGGAAGAAGCCGACCGGGTGTTTCCTGAAATCCCCGGAAACCAGCCCGATACGCAAGCAGCGGTCGGGGTTCGGGAGATTGTTCCAGGTTGTATACGGCCGGCAAGCTTTTTGCGCCACCAGATCGCCGTAGCGTTTCGCTTCCTCCAGGAGCTCTGAACCACTTTCGTCATCAAGGTAGTTATGAAGAAACAGCAGGGTGCTGTGCGCTTCGGAATTCTCCGGCATGAAGTTCATTGCCCGGCGCAGACAGGGCAAGGCTTTATCCAGTTGGCCAAGACTGGCATACGTGGTCGACAGATTTATCTCTGCGTCCGCATAATCCGGTTTGATTTTCAGTGCGCTGTGAAGACAATCGAGAGCCTCTTCTAGTCGCCCGGCTTGTTGTAACGTAATCCCGAGGTTGCTCAGTGCCTGGTAGTTGTTTGGGTCAATTTCAAGCGCATTTCGATAGCTGACAATCGCAGAATCAAGCTGCCCAAGGTTATTTAATACTCCTCCGAGGTTGTTGTGGTTGCCAGTTGAGTCGGGTTCAATCTCCAGTGCCTTGAGAAAACATGCCTTGGCGGCATCCAATTGTCCAAGCTTGAGTAGGGCGTTGCCAAGATTGCAATGCGTACCGGCAAGATCAGGCCTGATATCAAGTGCATGCCGGAAGACCGTGGCAGCTTGATCGGGTTGTCGGAGATCAATCAAGGCATTGCCCAAGAGGGAGTAGGCATCAATGAGTTCCGGGTTGATATCAATTGCTTTGCGATAACTCGCCATGGCATCTTGGTGATTCCCTTGAGCCTGCAGGCACTTGCCTATGTTCAGATGGGCGTCGGCAAAATCAGGTTTGAGCGCAAGCGCCTTGCGGTGGCTCGCCATCGCCTCGTCCAGCTGCCCTGCCGCCTTGAGTGCGATACCGAGATTATTATGAACCTCCCCAGAGTCTGGCCTTTTTTCCAGTAGCAGACGGATACTCGCCGCCAGCTCAACAAATTTCCCGTCAGCCACCAATGTGTTGGTCAAGCTGACCAGCGCTTCAAAGTAGTCTGGATTGATCTCCAGAGCCCGGTGATAACTCTTGACGGCTTCGTCGTGCTGTCCTGAGGCCTTCAGTGCATTCCCAAGGTTGTAATGCACCTCCGCGTAGTCAGGGTTGAGTTCCAGTGCTTTCCGGTAGCTCTCCAGGGCTTTGTCCAGGTTGCCAATATCCTCTTGTGCACAACCTAGTGCTACGTACGCATCGGTGAAATCGGGCTTAAGATCGATTGCCTTTTCATACGCTATTTGCGCTTGCTTCAGATCGCCGGATTGGAGATAGGCGTTACCAAGATTGAAATGCGCCGATGAGTAGTCTGGGTCCTTCAAAATTGCAGTCTGGTAGGCGTCGACCGCGCCAGCCGTGTTGCCGTGCAGTAGATATATATTTCCCCGATTCAGATGGGCGCGCGCAAGTTCCGGAGTCTGCCGGGAAGCTGCTTCGTAGCATTGCATTGCTTCGTCGAGCTTCCCCTCGGATTCAAGCGCGTTGCCTTCGAGGATCAGCCGGATGCTGTTCTCGTCGGAGGCTTCGGGCTCCGGAGCTTGATTGTCTGCAGTTGTCTTCCTGGCTGACCGAAATCGATCAAGAAAGCCCATCTCACACCCTTTCGCGTTGTATTTTGCTAGACTCGCCCGGATTGGATCCTGTCAGGTTCCGATAGGTCGGAAACGCAGTGCAGCACGGGAGTACTCCGAGAGCATAGGAGGCACGCCGGGCCGTCTGTAGAGGCGCCTATATGGTACTTGATTGGCTCTGGTCAGTAATGGAGAAGAGGTTGCATTTGTGCAAGAAATCTCCAGGGAAACCAACCATGGAGCAAGCGATCAGTATTTCCATTGTCATTCCAGCCAGAAACGAAGCGGCCGGCCTGCGCCGGCTATTGCCGGGACTCGTCGGACTCGGGCTGGATGCCGAGATACTTGTCGTGGACGACGGCTCGACGGATGATACCGCCGAGGTCTGCGCCGAATATCGTGTAACGCGCCTGCGCAACCATTATGCCCTGGGGAATGGCGCGGCGATCAAGGCTGGTGCCCGTGCCGCCAAGGGCGACGTGCTGATCTTCATGGATGCCGATGGCCAGCACCAGCCGGAGGATATTCCGCGGTTGCTGGAGAAGTTTGCCGAGGGCTACGACATGGTGGTCGGCGCGCGGCAGTCGGGTTCGCATGCCGGGGCGCACCGGGCGGTGGCGAATGACCTGTTCAGCCGTTTCGCGAGCTGGATGGTGATGCAGACCGTGGAGGACCTGACCTGCGGCTTTCGCGTGGCGCGCGCCGACAGGTTTCGCAAGTTCCTCTACTTGCTGCCCAACGGCTTTTCCTACCCGACGACCATTACCATGAGTTTCTTTCGCGCGGGGTTCAGTGTCGGCTATGTGCCGATACATACGCCCCGGCGCATCGGCTCCAGTCACATTCGCCCGCTGCGCGATGGCGTGCGCTTTCTGCTCATCATCATCAAGGTCGGTACGCTGTATTCCCCGCAAAAGCTTTTCCTGCCGATCAGCGCGGGCTTCTTCCTGACTGGCCTGACCTATTACTTATATACCTATTGGGTTAGCGGCCGCTTCACCAACATGAGCGCCCTGCTTTTCATCTCGGCCATCCTGACCTTTCTGATCGGCATCGTTTCCGAGCAGATCTCGGCATTGCACTACAAGGGGATGGAGGACGACGGGAGAAGGTGAGCCCGTGATTATCTTGGTCGGGATTTTGGCCATCGGCATTTTGAACTTACAATCAGCCGAATGATTCCTCGCGAGGCCGAAGAAACTCCGCACAGTCTAATAGCTGGTGGCTTGCGGAAATCGTCCGGGCAACTTGTGGACAGAATTGCCCCCGATAGTCGGCTTGCGGGCTATCTGACCGGCGGCATGAGGCTTGCGGTGGTCACGTGCTGAATGTTCTGATGACGGCCACGTCCTACCCCGCAAGCGATGCCGATTGGCGTGGGCGCTTCATCTACGACATGGCCGAATCGCTGGCTTCGTCGGGGCAGGTTCGCCTGCGTCTCTGGGCGCCGCCCGGGCGCCTTCCCGCTGGCGTAAATTCGGCGCTACTCGGGGATGACGAAGCCTGGCTGGAGAAGCTTCTGAATCAGGGCGGCATTGCCCATCTGTTGCGCTGGCGGCCCGTGCAGGGCGGGTTCAGTGCGGTCGTCTTGTTGCGGCGCCTAAGCCGGGTGTACCGGGAATTTGCCGTTTTTCACCGGTCGACCGCAGTTATCCACGCGAACTGGCTACAAAACGCGCTGCCGCTCCTGGGCACGAAGCTTCCGGCCCTGATAACCGTTCTCGGCAGCGATCTGGCGCTGCTGCGCCTGCCCGGCATGGTCTCCATGGTGCGTGCCATGTTGCGCGGGCGCGCCGCAATCCTGGCGCCGAATGCGGACTGGATGGTGCCTGTGCTTGAGAAGGATTTTGGTGATCTTGCCGAAGTGCGGACGATCCCGTTTGGCGTGCATGGCCGCTGGTTTGGCGTCGAACGCCAGCCGGAGGCCATCAACAGCGGTGACTGGCTGATGGTCTCCCGCATTACGCGGGCGAAGCTGGGCCACTTGCTGGATTGGGGTGAGGGATTGTTCGGCGAAAAGCGCAGATTGCATCTGCTGGGGCCGCTGCAGGAGGCCGTCGAGTTGCCGGAATGGGTCGAATGTCATGGTCCGACCAATCCGGAGGACCTGGTTTCCAATTGGTTTCCGCATGTGCGGGGTCTGCTCACCCTGAGTACTCACGACGAGGGTAGGCCGCAGGTAATGATCGAGGCGATGGCGGCAGGCTTGCCGATACTGGCCACCGATCTTCCGGCTCACCGTGATCTGCTGGAGGATGGCCGGACAGGTTGTCTGACGCGAACGCGGGACGACCTGGCGCGAATGCTCGATCTGCTCGACGAGCCACAGGAAAACCTCCGGATCGGCGAGGCGGCCCAAAGCTGGGTACGTGAAACGATCGGTACCTGGGACGACTGCGCGGGCCGTTTCGTGGCAGGATACGAAAATCTATTGGAGCGGTCATGAGTTCTCCGTCAGGCATCCTGCTGGTCGGTGGCACTGGCTTTATCGGGCGTGCCCTGGCAGCGAGTTTCGCCGCAGAAGGGTGGGAGGTGCATGTGCTGTCGCGCAAGCCGGCGCTCGATCTGCCTGCCGGCGTACAGGCGCATGTCGGCGACCAGGGCGACAAGGCGTTGCTGAATCCGTTGCTTGCGAGGTGCGCGCATGTGATTCATCTTGCCTCGGCCACCACGCCCGGCGACACCGTGTGGAGCCCAAGCGCCGAGGCGGAGGCCAGCCTGATTCCCGCGCTGCGCTTTCTCGACTGCTTTCAGGGTTACCCGGAATCCAGGGTGATTTTCGTGTCGACCGGGGGAGCGCTCTACGGCAATGCAGAAGGCGCAAACGAAACCACTCTTCCGGTGCCAGGGTCTTACCACGGGGCCGGGAAGGTGGCGCTCGAAGCCTTCTTCTCCGTTCTCGGCCAGCGTCGTCCGGGCGGACTGACCATCCTTCGCCCTTCCAACGTCTACGGGCCGGGGCAAGCCTTGCGGGCCGGCTTCGGCATCATTCCGAGCCTGCTTCAACGGGCGAGGGATGGCGGCACGGTTACGATTTGGGGGGATGGCAGTTCGGTACGGGATTATCTTTACATTGACGACATGGTGGCGGCTTGTCGGCTTGCATTGGATGGGCCAAGCGGCGTTTACAACATCGGTGCAGGGGTCGGAACTTCGCTGAATGACCTTATGCAACAGGTAACAGAAATTACCGGTCGAGTCCTGTTGGTGGAAAGGAGGCCAAGCCGAGCATCCGACATTCGGCGAATCGTACTCGACGTTGCTTCGGCAGGAGCGATACTGGGATGGCAACCTTCTGTCCCGCTGAGCGATGGACTGGGCCGCACATGGGCCGGTTTGCCATGAGCGATCATCCTGTCGTCTCGGTTTGCATCGCCAGTTGCAGCTGTTCATGCCAGTGCCGCCTTTTGCGTGAGGCTTGAGTCATGACGACAAAAGTATGCGCTGTCGTCGTTGCCTTCCATCCGGATCAAGGATTCGAATCGCGCTTAATTGAAGTGCTACCGCAGATTAGCGCCTTGGTCGTGGTTGATAACACCCCGGCTGAGGTGAGACGGCACGCCATCGCAATGCCAGCCGAAGACAACAAGCCGGTATGCCTCATCGAGAACACCAAGAACTTGGGTGTGGCGGCTGCCCTGAACCAGGGCCTCAAGCAAGCATTGGAATGGAATTGCAGTTGGCTGCTGACACTTGACCAGGATAGCCACTGCTATCCCGACATGGTGCGAACGCTACTGCATGTGCATGCGGCATGTGTCCCGCCAGCGGTAGTCATCGGCGGAAATTACCTCGATACGCGTAACGGCAAGACTAAAGTACCGGTCGGTACGGATGGGGAATTTCTCGATCAAAAGACCGTCATCACTTCGGGCTGCCTTGTCGACGCACGCTTCGCGCAACGCATCGGTGGCTTTCGGGAAGATTATTTTATCGATCAGTTGGACCACGAATTCTGTCTGCGTGCCCGTTCGCATGGCGGCAAGATCGTCATCAGCCGCAAGCCCGTGATGAAGCATAGCGTTGGCGAGGATGGCGGGGTTTGGTTGCCGCTAATTGGTTACATGCCGAATCACTCACCATTGCGCAAATATTACGTCGCACGCAATTCCTTGGTAACTATTCTTACGTACTGGCACAGCGAGCCGGACTGGTGCGTGCGGCGACTGGTTAGGTTGGTTATGGGTTTGCTGCTGATGACAATACTTGAGCAGCAGCGGCTAGCCAAGGTTGCGGCCTTTTTGGCCGGCGTCGCAGATGCCTTGCGCGGTCGCATGGGGGCGCGCATCACCGAAAATGAGTGGGCTACCCGATGATCGCGAGGATGTATCGCATCGTTCGCACAAGGGGCATTGCGCCGCTCGTTTTTGCTGTGATTGCACGGGCTGAAGGCCTGATTGCCCGCAAGGCCAAGTCGTTCAAAGGATGCACCGGTTATTTCGCGGGCAAGGAAGGTATTGAAATCGGCGGCCCAAGCCGCAGCTTTTCGGCCAATGGCCTTTTCCCCATCTATCCGCTGGCCGCATCGTTAGACAATTGCACCTTCGGCGATGTGACGGTCTGGGAGGGGTGCATTAAGGAAGGGCGCACATTCCGCTTTGCACCTGACAAGGCTGCGGGGATGCAGTACCTGTGCGAAGCGACCGACATGAAATGTTGTCAATCCGCAGCCTATGATTTCGTGCTTGCTTCGCATGTGCTCGAGCATATTGCCAATCCGATTGTCGCGCTCTACGAGTGGAAGCGGTTGCTGCGCAGACGCGGGGCGCTGGTTTTGCTTTTGCCCGATAGGACCGGAACCTTCGATCACAGGCGCCCCGTGACAACCATGGCACATTTGATCGATGACTTCGCCACGGGTAAGGCTGAGGATGATTTGAGCCACTTACCCGAAATTCTGGCCTTGCACGATAGGGTGCGTGATCCGGATGCGGGGAATGTCGAGTCGTTTCGAATGCGTTCGCAGGACAATTTCCAAAATCGCTGCTTGCACCACCACGTATTCGACTTGCCACTGGCAAAGACGATTGTCGAATATGTCGGGTTGAAGGTGGTAGCGACTGAAACTATCAGGCCGCACCATATTCTTTTGGTGGCAGAAAGACCCGTAGATGGCTAGGTGTTGGCGGTCATCGACTTGATAACTCTTGCGATGAACCTATCAACTCTTATATATCCAGAATAGGTCAAGACTAATAGTCTGTACCCAAACTTCGGAAATGATTGGTCGCCACGTAAGCGTGCCTCAAATCCGAATAACAGGCCCGCCAAACCTGCAAACCAACTCGGCCATCGGTGGCTTCTTTCGAACTCAAAAATGCATCGCTTTTCGAGGAATGCCTCGTAGATTCGTGCGTTTTTGGAGAAGGCTATCAGGCCAGCGAGTCTTTCCAGCAGGAAAACCAAGTACCGATAGTCTTCCGCCTTGCCGGGATATGGGCAAATTTCATTGAGTAGCTGGTGAAGCTCATCGTCTTCCGCTTCGGCATTAAGTGCCAATTCAACATACCTTGCCCAAATCTTCCAAAAGTGGCCTCTAGCGAGGAAGTAGTGGGAAAGCAGGAAATACGTCACGTCTATTTTCTGTCTCGCGAATTCTTCGGCATTTAGAACGTGGTCTGTATTGATTCGTGCAACTAACAGTTCGAATCGTCGAGTGAAGTCACCATGAGCCGCCTCTGCTTGGGCGACAGGATTCAACTGGCTGCTCAAATAAAGTGGTAAAGGAGCTATGGAAACAATATCGGAATTGCGTAAGTCAAGTTCCGCTAGGGCATCGAAATCGCGTGGTTCGAGTCCCGTCTTTTCAAAAATACGTGGCGAGAAAAATCCGTAGAATTCATCGTCTTCAATAGGTGTTTGTGAGACAAATTTCAAGATTGGCTCGACTTCAAATAACTCCTTTCGGAGTGGGTTAGTATTCGACAAGCCAGTGAATCCATCGGGGATTGACGCCGCAGTCAGGTCATCATAAAAAATCATGTATAGATGAATCATGTGCCGGTACCATGCTTCGTTACGGGCTGAATGTAAATGCCGGAGGTTGTAGCCAGATCATTGTGCCTCTCCCTTATGTGTGCGGAATAGCAGATTCCAGACGACCCTCAACGGAGCGGTTACGCGCCAAGAAAACGTGTTCTTGATGCGCATAATTTCAATTTCGTGGCGATTCAATTGATATTCGAGATCGGGCCTGAATCTATCGAGCAAATGAAGTGGTTCGTCAAATATCCTGGACAGAGCGTGTGCGCTTTCTGAATCCGCGTGGCAGAGGTGCGATAGACGCGACTCCCACTCATCAGCAATCGAAAAGTCTCGTTCATCGAGACTGATCCCGGAATTGCTGGCGATTTTTGAAATAAACGATCTGTAGGTTTCCATCTTGACGGATCTGTTTCCAAGGCTCCTATGTACACAGTCGACAACCCCGCGGATCAATACCCAGCTGAGTGGTATGTTGGTCCTGCTGACCCATTCGGCATCGAAATAATGCAGGTCACCCGTCGGAGATTCAATTACGTTGGCTGGTATGCAGTCGATGAAGTGTCCCGGCAAGATTAGCGCCCCATGCTTGTCCGTTGTTGCTCGAGCAAGTAACAACTGTAGCCAAGGGTTGACGAGGGCCGCGAGGTCTGTGATGCTTGCTTCGCGCGCCATGGCCTCATGGATCTTCACGAGGAACAGGTTGCCCGGAAGGTAGGTGCTATCGGCGACAACATGATCAAGCCACGTATTGGCTCGCTCTGTTGCGTCGGGAAAGAGTTTCCTTTTGCGGACAACCAGGTGATCTGTTGGGGCTGCCGAGATGATCGACTCGATCTGGTAGCAGGGCTGTCTGCGGCCACGACTATACATCTTGGCCAGCCAGTCGATTTTGCGCCGACTTGGGTGGCTCATGCGGGCAATGACGAGAAATGAGTTAGCTAGATCGGGAACAAGTCGATTCCTGATCAGGGCGCGCCACGCGAGGTTTTCCGCAAAGGCGCGATGATGCGTTTCCGGATAATCTCGACCGGAGTTATGAACCAGCAAGTCAGCAAGATTGAGCCTGGAATCGCTCAGTGCCTCTTCACTCAGGACTAACCTGGGAAGCTTGTAGTCAGGGAACGGGTAGAAGAATTCCTGTGTGGGAAAGCCGGCAGCGCCTAATTTTTCTGATAGTTCGTGGCGGCCGAATGTGACCGGATTGGCATCGCCGTAAAGATCATTGATGCCATAGTATGGAATGCCGACATGGTCTTCGAGGCATCCGTTGAAATACTTGAGGCCAAGCTGGTTCTCGATTGCTAATATGAGAGCGCCATCGATATTGAGGAACGACCGGGCATGACCAAGGCAGCGTGCAACAGGGTCATTGGATTCGATGAACTTCGGTGAATATTCAAGTACGCCGATCAGTGTCACAAAGTCGAACTTCTCGTCGCAGTGGAAATAGATGAGGTTGTCGCAATAGATCGTGACATTCGGCAAATCGCGGCAGCGTGACGCGGCAATCTGAGCCCTGCGTTTACTGCCCTCAACCGCGACGACAGTAGCGCCAGTTTCGCCGAGATAGCGAGTCATGGCGCCGCAGCCGCAACCAAGTTCCAGCACTTTGTGTTGGGGGCCGATTTCTATGGAGCGGAGCAGGTTGTTGCGCGCGGGGCTTAGGTGATACTCGCTGGGCCAGTCAATAATATGAATGAGAAGTTCTACAGATTGCGTACTCACATCACCACATTGCTGTACTACAGACAACAGGTGTTTTTCGCTTTCGGGTCCATCGGAATATCCAATAGATTGATATCCAGTGCGGAACCAAGTGCCAGTATCAGGGTTATGGATGTACGTGCCGCTATTCATGATACGCTGATTAGCGCCCTAAAGTGCTTGACAAACCACGAGGCCCAGCCAGAAGCTGGTGGCCGTTCATCATTGTGGAGGATGCCTACTCCTGATATACGCTCAACCAAATATTCTTGATAAAAACTTCCAGGATCAAAACGTATAAGTGATTCCGGGGTGCGGAGGAAATTATGACCCTGTTGAATGCTATCATAATGACCATGCCATCCTAGTTGAGTCCGCTCAATATCGTTGTATCTGGGTTTGCGTTCTATAAGTATCTTCTTTTCTCCGTGAAGTTGGGAACGAACTGGGTAGTGACGTAGGAGGAATTTGTAAGGAAAGACCTTGCGGCCAGTGAAATTGACATCATGTCCGCCTGTAAGTGCCAGCGTAATCTTTTGTCCAAGATTCTTCCAAGCCTTGACTTGATGAAAATGCCCTGGTCGACGCCCAAATTCAAAGTATTCAAATTGACTCCAGAAATCCATGTGCCGCATAAATGAATTGTCAACCGGATGAAAATTGATAACCGTGTGATCAATCGCGTTAAAGCCAAGGTCATTGACATAGCGAATTGCGTCACGTAGCCCTAGTTCTGGCCAAGGCGACTCCCTGGCTTCGTCAACATCATGATGAATGAACCAATCAGCAGGGATGATTGCTGTTAGCGCTTCCACTCGTTCTAATAAACTGCACCAGTCGTAGGTGCCTGTATCTCCCTCCGGCGGAAAACATTCAACTCCGAGTAAGCCCTTCCCAAGCAGCGGTTTGACCACATCAACAGTATTGTCGCTTGACCAATTGTCGATCAGATAGACTTCTACGCCTGCATTTATTAGTCTGCTAATTGAATGGAATATTATGTCCTCTTCATTGTAAGAGGTCATAAAGGCCACAACTCTAACCGTGGTTTCTGGAGGTGTTCTTAATGATGATAATGATTGGCCGTGCAAAATGGCCAAGGTAGTTTTCTTCTCCAGGTCAATATTGTTGTTATTGGTCAGGCCGAGGAATCCAATATCAAATGAATGGGCTTTAAGCAACTGTCTCAGTTCCTTGATGTTCCATTCTCTCACGTGCGTTGGGTTACTAGGTGGACCGAAATCGCCAACACCTCTAACTAAGTCGCGTTCAGGTGTCGACAAAATCGCTATGGGCGCATGCTTTAGGCAGTTCTGCAATGTTTTTAGCAAACTCGTGGGGTCGGCCAAATGCTCGATTACATCTGAGCAGAGAACCAAAGTACTCTTGAGGATATGGGGTGGCAATAAATCGAAATGTGGATCTTCAAGATTTTTATCTATCCACTGACCAAAGGGATAGTGATTTCGACAGAAGGTCATGTTTTCCCCGAAATCAACCCCAACTATTTCAAATTCAGGATGCAATTTGGAAAGCTTTAATCCTCTACCACAGCCAATGTCGAGAATATGTGTGCAAATAAACCTTTTCCCAAGATATTGCGCCAGGGTATAGATATCAGGCTGATGAACTATGCCACGCTCGCTGAATATGGAGTCCTCGAAATAAGCGGTTTCGCTTCGTGAGTTGTATCCTGATTTAATAAAATAACTATCAGAATGTGACATGGTTTGAATATTCTTCCTCAAAATCTATTTGAATCGGTGGCGAAAAGATGCCATAGCGCGGAGTTCCAATAACTTCAAACGTCAAGTAGTCAGAACGAATGTCATGGGCTAAGAAACTCCCATCGGTAGCAAGGGATTGAGACCCAATTGACAATAGATACTGCCCTGGGTTGAGAAACATTGGTAACTGGAAAGTGCAAATAAAAATTTGACCAGATATTATTGGCTCAAGCGGTGAGTTCTCGATGATGGAATTGGTTCCAATTAGAGAAGTTCCCTTGGTGTCCTTAATGACGAAAGACATAGATGGGTTGGAATTGACACAACGACAAAATAATCTAATTCTTATTTTGCACACATCGCCAGAATGTACCAACTGCGTTGCTTCGTTTTCGGAGGTAAACAAACCGGCCTCTACGATTTCAGTTTCTTTTGATCCGTAGCGGACCTCACCAGGGTTGATATTAAATAGGGCCGCCCATTTGCTTTCGTATGATTTGCCTGCTGCGATTGGGCTAGGCGCAGTATGCGGATGTGGTGTTGTTAGAAGTCGCCTATAGGCGTTGATCGCCTCGTTAGGATTGCCTGATATTGCTAACACACCATTGTCGAGCAAAATTGCGCGTTCGCAGTGTGTTGTTACAAGATCAAGGCTATGGGTAACGAATAGAATTGTCACACCCTCTTCTTTGAATGTGCGGAATTTTTCGAAACACTTCGCCTGAAATTGAGCATCTCCCACAGATAATGCCTCGTCTACTACGAGAATTTCTGGTTCGACGTATACGGATACTGCAAATGCCAGCCGCACAAACATCCCGCTTGAATATGTCCGTACCGGTTGGTCGATGAATTCTCCAATGTCAGCAAAAGCGGCGATGTCGTCAAAGCGCTCAGCCATCTGCTCCTTTGTAAAACCCATCAAGGCGCCCTGAAAGTATATGTTTTCTCGCCCGGTGAATTCAGGATTGAAGCCTGCTCCCAATTCAAGCAGTGCCGATATTCGACCGTTAACCTGTACGGTGCCACTAGTCGGTCTGAGAATTCCACATATTAATTGCAGCAAAGTGCTCTTACCCGAACCGTTGCGCCCGATGATGCCGACGGCTTCCCCTTTCTTGACATCCAAGGAAATATTCCTTAGCGCAGTAAATTCGCCGTGATGCTTCTTGATGCCCAGTGAGAAAAATTGCTTAATTCGGTCGCCAGGATGCTTAAATAGTCGGTAAGTTTTCGACAAGTTTCGGATAGAAATGGCGATATCGCCTGCGGCCATTTCGGGGTTGAGTTGATTTCTCACAGCACGTCCGCAAATTCTTCCCTGCTGTGCCGAAAAAAGGCATGGCCGAGCAGGGCAGCGGTAAGTCCCACGACGAATGCAGTGCCCCAATTTTCCCAGTTGATTGCCTGCCCAAGAGCAACGTTGCGGCAGGATTCGATGACTGCACCGAGCGGGTTGGAGTGATATAGCGGCCGAAATCCTCTTGGCACGGCGCTGGCCGGATAGAGTACCGGTGAGAGGAACATCAGCATCTGCACGAAAGGCGTCACTATCTGGCTCATGTCCTTGATGAACACCCCCCAGGCCGCAAAGAACCAGGATAAGCCGAGTGCCAGAAGCAGCAGCGGTAGCAGCATCAGCGGATAAAGAACGACCGAGGGCGTAAGGTGCCCGGTCCATGCAAGCGCAGCCAGCAGGATGAGAAAGTTGAAGGCGCCATGCACGAGGGCAGCGCCAAGGGGGACAAGAGGAAGGATCTCCACCGGGAAAATAATTTTCTTGACGTAACTCGGGGTGCCACGCACCGAGGCAGGGGCGCGGGAAACGGCTTCAGCGAAAATATTGAAAGCGATCAGGCCGCTATAGAGCACGAGCCAGAACGGGGCGCCAGTTTCCTGTTGTGGCCAGCGTGCCTGGAATATCTGCCCAAAGACATAGGCGAAAATGGTCAGCATAATGAGTGGGTTGAGAAATACCCACGCGACGCCGAACATGGCGCCCCGATAGCGGAGCAGCACGTCGCGCTTGATCAGTTGGCCGAGCAGGTAGCGGTGGGTGATGAGAGCCATTCTTGCTTTACGGCAGTTTCTTCTTTGCTGCTTCCTGCTCAGGGGTGAATGCTTCTTGCGATTTTGTCCACCGGCTGAGTTTGGGTTCTGTGGGCTTTATCCTGACAGGGAGCATGATGCGGTCGACACCTCAAAACGGTCAATTTTCGATGGCGGGCAGAAAACATATGCAGTCGGTGCTACCAGACAACCTGGCTTCCGAATGCGGCGAATGCGCTGTCACAGGTGATTAGCGGCAAGTTCTCAAGGGCGCTTTGGGCTGCCAGCATTCGGTCGAAAGGGTCGCGGTGATCAGCGGCATAGCTGCCGGCCCGGAGGGCGTGCAGGTAGGTTATAGGCAGGTGCTCAAAGCCGTCGAGCTCGATCAGTTCGTTGAATCGTGCTATCGCCTGCACGCCGATCGAGAGTTTGCCGAGGCGGTGCTTCGTGGCAATTTCCCACGCGCTCGCCGCGCTGGTCACAATGATGTTTCCCTGGTCGCTAATCAGGTTCCTGGCGTGTGCCGAGAGTTGCGGATCATCCGTCCACCACCAGAGCAGGGCGTGGGTGTCCAGCAGATATCTCATGGCGCTTCCCATGCCCGAATCTCGGCCTCGGTCAGGGGGTCAAAAAAACCTTCTTCCACCCGACCGGCCAGGCGCCCGGCTTGGCGCAGGCCGCTGTTGGGCAGGAGCGGCACCAAGCGGGCATAGGGCTTTCCCGCCTTGGCCAGAATGATTTCCTGCCCGGCATGGGCTTGCTCAAGAAAGCGCGAGAAGTGCGTTTTGGCTTCGTGGACGTTGACTACCAGCGGCATATGAAGAATCCCATATTGGTCAGACTTGGGGACTAAATCTAGCATACCTGCAGGTGGTCGCCAATTGTGGGTACGCTTCCTGTGCACTTCCGCGATATAGTTTTTTTGTAGGCGACGGTTGGGTCAAAAGGCCGCTAGTCGCCCAGCGATGCGGCAACCAGATCTATGGTCCGGAGCGCGTTCTGGCGATTGCTTTCGGCAAGTGCTTGCAAATCCCGGTTCATTATTTGACGCCGGCGTTCCGGGCGATGCGGTGGAAGGGAGTTTCGGAATTGCCGGGATGGTGCACGAGAATGTCGATCTTCTGATCGCCGAGGGCAAGTTGAAGGTCGGTTTCAAGCCCTATCGATTCGCGGAAGGCATTGTCGGGTTGGGCAGTGATTTCCACCAGCAGATCGATATCGCCGCCACGTGCGCTGTCGTCGACTCGCGAACCGAACAGCCAGACGCGTGTGCCGCCGCCGAAGCGCTGGCGTGCCGTCTGGCGGATGATGTCGGCTTGTTCGGCAGTCAGGCGCATGTTCTCCGAAATCGCCCTTAACCTGCAAAAATTCATCCCCAACCTTAGCCGACCTCGGCACGCTCGACCCAAACCAAACACGCCTCATGCCTACAGATTCGCACTGTGACCAAGAGCTATGTCACGAGGATCGGTTGAATCATACCCACGCGACGCCGAACATGGCGCCCCGGTATCGGAGCAGCACGTCGCGTTTGATCAGTTGGCCGAGCAGTTGGCGATGGGTGATCAAGGTGCCCCTTGCAGTGAGTAATGACGTCAGTCGTTCCGTCCTCAATTCGGAACCGCGCGAACCACATACTGAAGCGCGAGCGAATCGTGAATGGCTGCCTCCGGCTCTGCGCCGGCAGCCGCGGCCAGCTCGCCGATTATCGGAAGAAACAAGTCTCGTTGCGGCTCAGGAAATATCCTGGGGAAGCCTTCGGCGATGGTGAATCCGGCGCCGTCGAACATCTCGATGATCGTCTGTCTTGTGAACCAGCGCAGGTGGGTTCTGTCGAGCAGTCCGTTATCCTCGTACCGGAAGTCGCCGACGCTTAACCTGGCCAGTATCGACCAATGCTGAGCATTGGGTATGCAGGCGACGATCGAACCGTCAAGTGGCATGTTGGCCCTGATGAGTTTCAGCACGCGCCATGGGTCTTTGAGGTGTTCGAGAGTGTCGCCGAATATCCAGCAGTCCCGGTCGCTGTTGCTCTTGAAGAATTCTTCATCGGCCTCGTCGATGTTCAATGCTGCGGCTTGGTCACAAAATCTCTTGGCGAGTTCGACGTAGTCTGGATCAATGTCGATGCCGTAGTAGTTGCATACGGGATTGATCTTCTTGAACTCCCTGGCCAAGGCGCCAGAACTGCAGCCAATTTCGATCAGATTCCCTGAGTGATCCGGAATCAGCCGGAGGAGGTCCGGATTGTGGCTGTCGTGTACAGGCGTCTGGTCCATGTCTTCAATCCTCACAAAGTCTAGGTTGTCTCTGGCCAGTGTGGAGATGATAGTTCTGGCATTTTTCGGGTGGATTTGGGTTGTTCGGCTCGGCGTGTTGAGATTCTAGCCTGCAATCCCGGCTTCAGCGCTGCCTTCTAACAATGTTCATTCGCTGGATAGATGCCAAGTGGTTGGTTCTCTCGGCTTGTCGTTCTTGGGCGACTCCGGGTGGCAAACTTGCCATCGAGCCGCACAGGACTCGACGAATAGCGCGACCAACTCATATACCGTGTTCGAGTATATGATTCAAAATTCTATCTTTTCCAAAATACATAGCCATGATTTACCTCATGCCGCGTATATGCATTCGATTCAAGGAGGCGAATAACGTATGGCGTTTCATTACTCAAACTCACAACGATAACAGAGACATCAAGGGCCAAAAGCGCCTCTCGCACAAACTGGTCACTGCTTTCAACTCTACCGACCACCAAGTCATATAGTACGCGACGATTTTCATATGAATCGACCCCAATCGATGGCTTTAATAAGTCTAAATATAAGCCCCTCGTACTAACAAGCTTTGGATGTTTTTCGAATCTCGAAACAACGCCAGCAATCTCATCCGGCGCGAGCAATCTCCCACCATCTGTAACTAAATCGATAGACTTCTGGCCAACAATAAGATGGAGTCTGGGAATCTTCCATGTTGCGAAACCATCGATTGGGCCCAAATTTTAGAGCGAAGAGTATTGAGTGGAAGCGAATAAATAGTTAACAGAAGTATCCCCAGAAACAATGACACCGAATATAGTTTTGGCAATATTCCTTCTGATACTCTAATTATAATCAGACATAAAGATACTGCAGAGAAGACCAAAATCGGAAATGACCAAACAACACGCCAATAAACCGGGGGAGTGGTTAAGTGGTTTGATATAAATCCAGATAGCCAAGGGTTAAGATAAATTGCAAGCATAAGCAAAGGTGGAACCGTCAGTCTCCACCGTGTTATTCTATCATTTGCTAAAACAGGGCCAGCTAAGAGCAGCATACCGATCAAATATTGCTGGTTTTGGCCAAATACGGAGATCCAGACATTGTCTGCAGACTCAGTGCCAAAATTAAACACTGGAGAGCCTGTGGATTGCATGGCGGTATCAATTAGATATGGGAGAGGAATAAATAACACCGCTAGAGCGGCATACAATCTTTGTCGCCTGACTTTGAGTGCCAATGGAATGTTCGACATAACCGCCCCAAAGCCCGCAATAGGAGCCGCAAGCATCCCAAAATTTGATAATCCAATAGACGCCACTTGGCAGCATAAGAGCAAAAAAATATCGGAATTAGTTCCTTGTTTTGAAAAAAATTTTGCTGTTAGGTAATAAATGGCAGGGACAACCACGGATACAAATACAGCCTTTCCTTGAAAAATGCGAGCAAAGGAAAAATTTGCTGGACTGCGATGTGTCTCTCCTAGAAGTAAAATGAAAAGAAGTGTTATTGCTCCAGCCATGAACCAATGTCTGGGAATGAGCTCTCTTGTTAAGAGAAAGTTTGCGGCAATGCTTGCAATTATCCATAGAGGTAATTGATAGATGTAATATATATCCATTGCAGGAACGGAAAGCAAATATCCAAGTGCGCCGCCAAGCAATTCAAAAGAGGAAAAACGGTAACTCGGAAACAATAATGGCAGGTCGTTGTCGCCGAGCATTGGGTCCGAAGCAAGGAGGCTGCTTTCCGGGTGTGAAGATGAGAAGGCAGAAACGGCGACATAGAATGCATCATCTAAGTCACTTCTTGATACGGCGTAGGCTAGAATAATAGCTGCAATCGAAAACAGGCCAACAATTAGATTTTCATGAATTGAAAAATTTCCATCACGACGTAAGTATTCTTGTGAATTTCTTGAAATATCTGAAAAAAGACAAGCGCAAAGAATAAATACGGAGATAAACCAAAAAGCAAGCCACGACCAGTAAAGTAAGGCGGGAACGATAAATAGCGAAAGTGCGATAGGCATACGAATTCCACTATTTTTATTTCTGTGCCTCGATAGTAATAGTTTATTGTCATCTAAACTGGTATGGTTTAGGTTTTTTAGCGAAACATATATTCCAAATAGCGCAATAATTACAAAAGGCGCAAGATGTATAAGGTCTTTTAGATTCCTGGCTAGCAAGACACAAACATGCGTCGCTAATGTCCATCCAGAAAATATAATCAAAAATGAGGAAATTATTGAACGCAATGCATTGTCTCTTCTGTGAGATGTTCAATAGAAATATGGCCAAGGAGCTAATCAAGGACGGATCATTGTGGACTTGATGAAGCCATTGTATTGACGTATCGCCTATTCTTCCCCGGCCGTGCACGTCATGCCGGCGAACGCTGGCTTTGAGAATGATGCGCCGACTCGGGGCTGGCTGTCAGAGGGACGGCGTATGACTTAGCTTTGTTTTGGCAAACATTTGTCGAAAATTGAAGAACATGGATGTCGTGCCCAGCGGAGGGCCATGTGTCTCAATATCTTGTTGTTACGATAACGCCAAGAATGATCATCGCTGTCCCAAACATGTATCCGGGAGGAAATCTTTCGCCGAAGAAAAGGTGACTGGCAACCGGAACGAAAACAAATGCCAGGGCCATGATGGGGTAGATTCGCCCGAGGTCTTCGCTCCTCAGCACCCAGACCCAGACCAGGGATGCACCCGCGTAGATGACCATTGCGGCGGTGAGGTAGGTGATCGACTTGAACGTGATGAAGTTGGCGCTTTCCTTTGAAGCGATGGCGGCTGCCTTGAACAGGATCTGTCCGGCCGAGAGGGCGGTCACGCAAATCAGAGCGTAGAGGTAATTGGGCATCGCGCTAGCTCCGCCTGACCACTGCGTGGAATGCAAAGAACAGGTTCAGGTCGACCGAGGGGATCGGGAACGGCCACCAGGCTTCCAGTGAAGAGGGAAAGTAGTATCTCAGCAGGGAGATAAGGTTGGTACACGAATTTACGTGCTCCCTGGCCATGACATAATCGTAGGCTATGCCTTGGGCAACCGCGTTCCTTCGTGGCCCAAGGTGTCGTGCCAGACGCCAGGCGATTCCCGGGTCGGTGGGAATCAATACGGTCAGCGTGCCACCGTCCTTGACAACGCGTCGCCACTCCTTGAGCGCCAGATGGGGCTGATTGATATGTTCGAGAACGTGGGTTGCAATCACGCGGTCGAAGCTTTGCTGGGGGTGGCTGAGTTGTTCCGCCGCCTGCAGTTCGAAGCCGAGTCTGTCAGGGCTGGGTTCCCCTAATTTGCGCCTTGCAACGGCAAGCGCTTCGGGGTCTGCATCGGACACGATGTACTGTTCCATAGCGTGGCGAACGAACGCGTAATGTTCACCGGTGCCGGCCCCGATTTCGAGAACTCGTCCGAAATGCTTCTCCGGACCGAATGGTTTCTCGGCCAGCCGGTGTCCGGCCCGCATCACCCAGGCCTGGAGCGGGCTGGAGTAGTTGGCTTGGTCGTATAGCCCCGCAAAGCGTTGGCGGTAGTCGAGCCAGGCCTGATCTTCGCTTTCCATGGTATCTAACGCAATGGGGCCGACCGAGGTCGCCGGGGGATGGAGGCGATGTCGTAGCCGACGAAAGCCAGCAGGAACTGCAGCCCAAGCAATATCGGCAATGCGGCCACCATGACGGTGCCGGCCGGGGTGGCGACGCCGGCTTGAAAGGACTGGTGCCAATGGTAAAGACCGAAGCTTGCGCCAAAGATGATCAGGCATGCACCAGCGACGAGTTCGAGCGAAGCGAGCGACACGTCGCGCAGGAAGTAGTTGTAGAAGATGCGTTTGCCGAAGTTGCGCACATGCTTGACCAGAAATTCACCGACGATGGGCGCGATGTGCAGGTTGCTGGTTTCGTCCGCGTAGCGGGCGTCCATAGGAATGTCGACGACGACGGCGCGCAGGGTATTGAGGCGGAACAGGAGGTCGGACTCGAAGAAGTAACGTTGGCTGATCTTGGCCAGCGGCAGTTTGGTCGCGACCTCGGCACGAATCGCGGTATAGCCGTTGGTCGGATCGAAGATGTCCCAGTAACCGGTCGACAGCTTGCTGAACAATGAAAGCATCGCGTTGCCGCAGATGCGGATGACGGGCATGCCGTGCAGGCTTTCCAGGTCGTAGAACCGGTTGCCCTTGGCGTAATCGGCCTGTCCGGCGATCAGGGGGGCGACGAAAGCGGGAATGAGTGCGGGATCGATCTGCCCGTCGCCGTCGATCTTGACGATGATCTGGGCTCCGTCTGCGATTGCCTGTCGATACCCGGTCATCACCGCACCGCCCACCCCCAGATTCTGCTTGTGGCAGAGGATGCGCAGGCGCGGATCGCTGCATTCTTCCGCCAGCAACTGGCCGGAATTTTCGGGGCAGGCGTCGTCGACCGCGTAGATGCGCCAGCAATCGCCGCCAATCTTCGAGATGACTTCGAGCACGTGCCGCCGCACCTTGTAGCATGGGATGACCACGGCGATCCGGCAGGTTGGCGCGATCAGTTCGTTCACTGCTTGCTGCCTCGCCAGCCGGGAATGATATTGCGCGCCAGGGAAATCAAGGTAAACAGTCCGAATCCGTAGATCAGGGGCCGCAACGGGATGCCGTAGCGAGGGTATGGGGCGCCGACGAAATGAATGGCAAAGAAGTAGAGCACGAGCATGGCGACGAGCTGGGCAGGCATTCTGGTCGCCTCGGCGAGCCCGAGCCAACCTGGGCGGATCAGGACGATGCCGCAACCGGCTACAGCAGCGATGCTGAGCGGCGCGTGCAGCCACAGCGCAACCATGCGAGTTGCCGTGAACAGCGACCGGTCGAAGTACGGACTCGCCGTTATCGGGTAAATGAAGATATCACCCACTCCGTCGATCATGTTCCACGAAAGCAGCGATACCTGCTTGCCGATCAAGAACCACCAGAGGTAATGGAGGGGTTCATCAGACGCGCGGCGAACCAGTTCTGTCAGGATGCTGTAGGCGCCGCTGATCCGGGAGGTGAAAGGGTCGAAGCGGTAGGGGATGCCACGCGTTTCCGGGATGCCGTTGAACAGGAATTCCGGATAGATCCCGTGGTGCACGGCGCTGACCATCAGCGCTGGATCGGATAACGCCCCGATCGCGGCCAGGTTTCTCAACTTCCAGGCGGCGATGACTGACAGTGCGACAACTGCGGCAGGCAAGACAACGCGTACGAACAACCGGCGCCCGACGACCCAATAGAAAAAGGCTAACATGAAGAGCGGGAGGTATTCGGTGGTGGCGCGGGTGAGTGCGCTCAACCCGAGCATCAGGCCTGCAATGACCGCCCACACTGTGCGCTCTCGGCACAACGCGAGAGCAAGAAGCAACATGCCGCTCATCAGCAGGAAGGTGAACAGCGTTTCCGTGAGCAGGTAGGTCGTCATTACGACGAGATGCGGCGAGATCGCGGTGAGCAACGCAGCCCCGAGGGCGATTCCGGGCGTGGCAAATAGCCTGAAGAATGCGAAAGCAAGGAGAATCGTCAGGGTGCCGAGTATCGCCTGAACCGTATTTATGCGAAACAGCATCCGATCCGTTGGCGGAAATTCGATCAATGGGGTAATGGCGAATGGTAGTCCCGGCTGGACGAACGCATCCGGCTTTGGCGCCGCTTCGCCGGGTTCGGCGCGCGAGAACACGTACCAGCGTTCCAGGTTCAGTGCAGCAAAGTAATAGATTCGCGCATCGGCCCGAATCGGGTTGTTGACGACCGTTGTGCTGATGGCCTGAAAGCGCAGGGCTGCACCGAGCAAGATGATCAGCATGAGCAAGAGCCATGTGCTGAGTTTGGACATTGGATGCGTGATTTCGCCAGATGACTTTAACCTGGCCGGAAGATACCACTTGTTGCGGTCGACGGCTTGAAACGGGCGATTTCGGCTTCCTGTTTTCTTGCCGGGAGTTGTCTTTGGGTCTTCGAAAGGAAAAGACCCTTCTGCTCGCGCATGAAGGGTCTCCTGGGTGGCTCGGCTGTCACCATGCCGCGCCGGCAGGTGCAGGCTGAAGATCAGCCGAAATTGGCTTCCGCGAACGACCAGTTCACGAGGCTGTTCAGGAAGGTCTCGACGAATTTCGGGCGCAGGTTGCGGTAGTCGATGTAGTAGGCGTGCTCCCAGACGTCGATGCAGAGCAGGGCCTTGTCGCCAGTGGTCAGCGGCGTGCCGGCGGCGCCCATGTTGACGATGTCGACCGAGCCGTCGGCCTTTTTGACCAGCCAGGTCCAGCCGGAGCCGAAGTTGCCGACAGCGGAGGTCTGGAAGGCGGTCTTGAAGGCGTCGAGCGAACCCCATTTGGCGTTGATGGCATCGGCCAGCGAGCCGGCAGGAGCGCCACCGCCGTTCGGCGTCAGGCAGTTCCAGAAAAATGTGTGGTTCCAGACCTGGGCGGCGTTGTTGTACACGCCGCCGGCCGGGGCCTTTTTGACGATGGCTTCGAGGTCGAGGTCCTCGTATTCGGTGCCCTTGATCAGGTTGTTCAGGTTGGTGACATAGGCCTGATGGTGCTTGCTGTAGTGGTAGTCGAAGGTCTCGGCCGACATGTGGGGAGCGAGGGCGTTCTTGGCAAACGGCAGGGCGGGCAGTTGGTGTTCCATTTGTGTTCTCCGGTGATTTGAGGGGTGCAACGAAAATTCTAGTCAGCTTCGGGTGCGGCGACAACCTGATCGACGGTGACAACTGCCGAACCGCGGGCGAAACCGAGCCTGAGCGCGTCGCCCGGACTCAGATCGGCCGCATTGCGGACCGCGCGACCGTCGGGCCCGATAGCCAGCGCGTAGCCGCGCGCCAGGACGGCCCTGGGATCCAGTTGAGTCAGACTTGCCCCGAGCGCCATTAGTTTCGCGGCGGCGCCGGCGATTTGCTGGCGCGCGGCCTGGCCGAACCGATGGCGCAGATGCTTCAGGGTGTCGCGGGCGTGTTCCGGCCGGGGCCGGGCGCTGTGCAGGCGGTGGGCCAGGGTGGCGAGCGCCTGCCGCCGCAACCCGAGCTGATTGTCGCGCGCCCGCTCGAGTTGCACGCCAAGGCGGCCGATGTCCTCCCGCCGCTGCCGCAGGCGCTCGGCTGGGTGGGTTAGGCGGGCCGCAAGCCAGTCGAGCTGCTGCGCGCGCTCGGCGAGGCTGCGCGCGAACTGGCGGGTAACGCGGCGGCGGAACTGCTGCAGGTGGGTGAGCAGGGCATCGCGGTCCGGGCTGAGGATCTCGGCGGCGGCGGTCGGCGTCGCCGCGCGCAGGTCGGCGGCGAAGTCGGCGATGGTGAAGTCGGTTTCATGGCCGATGCCGGCAACCACGGGGAGCCGGCTGGCGCGGATGGCGCGCGCCACGGCTTCCTCGTTGAACGACCACAGGTCCTCGATGCTGCCGCCGCCCCGGCACAGGATGATCGCATCGCAGTCGCCGGCGGCGGCGAGCTGCAGGGCGGCGGCGATCCTGTCGGCGGCGCCTTCGCCCTGGACCGGCGTCGGGAAGAGATCGATGCGGACATGCGGCGCGCGGCGGCGCAGCGTGGTCAGGACATCGCGCAGGGCCGCCGCCTGCAGGCTGGTGACGATGGCCAGCGCCCGCGGGTGTTCGGGTAGCGGGCGCTTGATTTCGGCGGCGAACAGTCCTTCGGCCTCGAGTCGCGCCCGGAGACGGAGGAAGCGTTCGAATAGGTCGCCCTGGCCGGCACGGCAGATCGTTTCGACGTTGAGCTGAAACTCGCCGCGTGGTTCGTAGAACGACACCAGTGCCCGCGCCTCGACCCGCTGGCCGTTTTCCGGACGCCAGCCGAGCAACTGGGCACGGTTGCGCCACATCACGCAGCGGACCTGGGCAGTGGCGTCCTTCAGGGAAAAATAGACGTGTCCGGAGGCGGCAAAGGTCAGATTCGAGATCTCACCGGCGACCCAGGTCAACGGAAATGCCGTTTCCAGGCAGTCGCGCACCAACCGGTTGAGGCGGGAGACGCTGAGGACCGGATTGGCGGGGGCAGACGGTTCGTAGTCGGACATTGCGGCCATTGTAACCCGCCGCTCGCCGGCATGGTTGCCTGAGGCTCGCGGTGAAATATTATAAGCCATTGATTAATATACTATTTGATTTGGCGCCCCATTTTTTGGCAGAGCAGGCGGAAGCCACTGTCCGTGCCGATTCGGGGTAGTTGATGACAGTTCATTCACAGACTTATCCACAGTTTCTGGGGATAAGCGCCGGCAACGCCAGTTTACGGGGCTTGCCGACAGGCGGGGGGAAAGGCAGAATGACGGGTTATCAGACAAGCGAGGATTCCTAGTGTTTGCCATCATTCAGGCTGCTGGTTGGCCGATCTGGCCGTTGTTGCTGGCCTCCATCATTTCCGTTGCGCTGATCATCGAGCGCCTCGTTGCCCTGCGCCGTTCCAAGGTGGTGCCGACCGGCCTGCTGCAGCGCGCAGTCGGCGAATTCAAGGCGGGCGCCAACAACGATCGCATGCTCGAGGATCTCGACCGGCATTCGCCCCTCGGTCGCGTGCTGGCTGCCGGATTGCGCAACGTCGGCACGACGCGCGAGGTGATGAAGGAATCCATCGAGGAAGCGGGCGGCGCCGTGACCCATGAATTGAACCGGTACCTGACGACGCTCGGCACGATTGCCTCGATCAGCCCGTTGATGGGGCTGTTCGGCACCGTGGTCGGCATGATCGACATTTTCGGCTCGCAGGCGCCGGGGACTGGCAATCCTCAGCAACTGGCGCACGGGATCTCGGTTGCGCTTTACAACACCGGGTTCGGCATCTTCATCGCGATTCCCAGCCTGATCTTCTGGCGGCATTTCCGGGCGCTGGTCGACAGTTTCGTCGTCGAGATGGAGCAGCAGGCAATCCGTCTCGTCGAGTACATGCACGGCGAGCGGAAGTAAGCCATGAATTTCCAGCGCGGGCGTGGCCAGGAAGAGCCGGAAATCAATCTGATCCCGATGATCGATGTGTTGCTGGTCATCATCATCTTCCTGATGCTGACGACGACCTATTCGAAATTTTCCGGCCTCGAGATCAACCTGCCGACGGCGGACGCCAGCAAGCAGGCCGAGCAACCGAACGAGGTCGATGTCGCGGTGACGGCGGGAGGGCAGATTCTGGTCAATAAATCGCCGTTGACCGCAAGCGACGTCAAGACCATTTCCGATGCCTTGCGCCGCGCCGCGGGCTCGCGTCCGGACCCGATCATCGTCATCAACGCCGACGCCAAGGCGACGCACCAGAGCGTCGTCGATGTCATGCAGGCGGCGCAGGCGGCCGGTTTTCCGCATATCTCGTTCGCCACCCAAGCACCCCGCTGATGCCGGCTCGCTGGTTGCAGCGTCAATGGTTCGCACAACGCCGGCTTGCGCCGGCGTTGTGGCCTCTGGCGCCGCTGGCCGGGGTCTATGCGGCGCTGGCGGCGGCAAACCGGGCTCGGGCGCGACCCGAGCGCCTGCCGGTGCCGGTGATCGTTGTCGGCAACATCACCGTCGGCGGGGCTGGCAAGACGCCGCTGACGATCTGGCTGGCCGGGAAGTTGGGCGAGCGCGGCTGGCGGCCGGGCCTCGTCAGCCGCGGCTATGGCGGCGAGGGGAGGCTGCCGCGCCCCGTGGATGGACGATCCGTTGCGGTCGACGTTGGCGACGAGGCGATTTTGCTGGCCCGACGCAGCGGCAGGCCGGTGTGGGTCGGACGCGACCGCGTCGCTGCCGGACGGGCGTTGCTGGCGGCGCATCCGGACGTGAATGTCATCGTTTGTGACGACGGGCTGCAGCATTACCGCCTGGCGCGCGATGTCGAACTGGCGGTCTTCGACGGGCGCGGGGCGGGCAACGGCTGGCGTCTCCCGGCTGGCCCGCTGCGGGAACCGCTGCGCCGCCTGCGTTCGGTCGATGCCGTAATCTGCAACGGCTCGCCCGACGACCGTCTGCCACCAGCGCTGCCGAGGTTCGACATGGCTTTGCGGGCCGGCGCCTTCTACCGCCTCGACGATCCCCGGCAAGTCTGCGCTGCCGGCGATCTCGCCGGGCGCCGGCTGCATGCGCTGGCCGGCATTGGCGATCCCGGGCGCTTCTTCCGGACCCTGGACGCTCTGGGGCTGAGTTTCACGCGCCACCCGTTTCCCGATCATCACTCCTACAGCGCGCCTGATCTGGCGTTCGCCAGCGACGGCGTGCTGCTGATGACCGAGAAGGATGCAGTAAAATGCGCCGGACTGACCGCGGCCGAGGCGTGGGTCCTGCCCGTCGAGGCCGAACTTGCGCCGGCCCTTATCGACCTCATTCTGGAGAAACTCCGTGGACGCCAGACTGCTTGATATCCTCGTCTGCCCGATCTGCAAGGGCAACCTCGAACACCGCAAGGCCGAAAGCGAACTCGTCTGCAAGCCGTGCAAGCTGGCCTATCCGATCCGTGACGACATCCCGATCATGCTCGAGGACGAGGCGCGCCAGTTGCCGCCGGAAGAGTAGCCATGCCGGGTTTCGCCTTCAAGGTGGTCATTCCCGCGCGTTACGCGTCGACGCGCCTGCCGGCCAAGCCGCTGTTCGATCTTGGCGGCAAGCCGATGGTCGTGCGCGTCGCCGAGCGGGCGCGGCTGTCGGGGGCGGAAGAAGTCTGGGTGGCGACCGATCATCCCGACGTGCGGGCCGCTGCCGAGGCGCATGAGGTGGCCGCGCTGATGACGCGCGGCGATCATGCGACGGGGACCGACCGCCTGGCCGAGGTCGTCGCGCAGCGCGGCTGGCATGGCGATGCGATCATCGTCAACGTCCAGGGCGACGAGCCGCTGATCGAGCCGGAAATCATCGTCCGCACGGCGCGCCAACTCGCGGCCAGCGGCGCCGACATCGCCACGGTCGCGCATCCGATTGTCGATGCGAGCGATTTCTTCAATCCGAACGTGGTCAAGGTAGTGTGCCGGGCCGACGGCGATGCCGCCTATTTCTCCCGGGCGCCGATTCCCTATGCCCGCGACCACTTCGCCCGCGAGGAGGGGGGCGAGAGCTTGCCGGTCAGCTTTCCCGCCTATCGCCATGTCGGGCTCTACGCCTACCGCGCGAGTTTCCTGAAAGCCTATGCGAATCTGACGGCGGCGCCGACCGAACAATTCGAGGCGCTGGAGCAATTGCGCGCCCTCTGGCACGGCTATCGAATTAGCGTGACGCTGGTCGATGCGGCTCCGGCAGCGGGCGTCGATACGCCCGAAGATGCCGAGCGGATGCGCAAACTGTTTGACCGAACCGGAAATAACGGTTAATTTTGCGGCCGTGTGGAACGGCCCGTCAGAGCGCCGGCAAGAAATGCAGGTTTTTGCGATACAAGAACGAGGGACTTTTCATGAAGTTGATTCTGTTGGGCGCGCCCGGCGCCGGCAAGGGTACGCAAGCCAAGTTCATCAGCGACAGGTTTGGCATCCCCCAGATTTCCACCGGCGACATGCTGCGCGCCCAGGTCAAGGCCGGCACGTCCCTCGGTCTCGAAGCCAAGAAGCACATGGATGCCGGCGGCCTGGTGCCGGATGCGGTGATCATCGGCATGGTCAAGGATCGTCTGACCCGGGACGACTGCCGGAACGGCTACCTGTTCGACGGGTTCCCGCGCACGATTCCGCAGGCCGAGGCGATGAAGGATGCCGGCGTGCCGATCGAGTTTGTCCTCGAGATCGATGTGCCGGATGGCGACATCATCGAGCGCATGGCCGGTCGGCGCGCGCACCTGGCGTCCGGCCGCACCTATCATGTGAAATTCAACCCACCCAGGGTCGAGGGCAAGGATGACGTGACCGGCGAAGACCTGGTCCAGCGCGATGACGACAAGGAAGAGACCGTCCGCAAGCGCCTCGAAATCTATCACTCGCAGACCAAGCCGCTGGTCGATTTCTACAGCATGTGGTCAGCCACTGGCGACGCGAGCGCGCCGAAGGTCAGGAAAGTGTCCGGTGTCGGCAGTGTCGATGGCATCACCGCAGGCGTCTTCGAGGCGCTGCAGTAGTCGATGGCGGCCAGGAACGCGTTCGATGCGCAATCCGCTGGCGTTACCGCCGTCGTCAATGCGACGGCCTGCGGCCTGATCCAGGAAACGCGGCGTCGAGGGCGCGGATCCGCCGTCTTTCAGCAACGGGCCGCCCGACCATGTCCGGCTGAAGAACGTCACCGTGGCCTGGAAACCCGGGCCGTTCAGCATCTGACCTTTTTGTAGTTCGTTAGTCAAAGGAGGGGGTTCAATGTCTCAAGCTCTGTTACTGGCGCTTGCCTGCGCTGTAATCGCGGTACTGTACGGCTGGATTTCCAGCCGGCAGATCCTCGCGCTGTCGCCTGGCAACGCACGCATGCAGGATATTGCCAAGGCAATTCAGGAGGGCGCCTCGGCGTACCTCAGCCGGCAGTACAAGACCATCGCGGTGGTCGGGGTGATTCTGTTTCTGGTCATCGGCTTCGTGCCGAAGCTGGGCTGGCTGACCGCCATCGGCTTCCTGATCGGCGCAGTTCTCTCCGGCGCTGCCGGCTTCATCGGGATGAACGTGTCGGTGCGCTCCAACGTGCGGACCGCCGAAGCGGCGCGCGGCGGCATCGCCCCGGCGCTGGACGTCGCCTTCAAGGGTGGCGCCATCACCGGCATGCTGGTCGTCGGTCTCGGCCTGCTCGGGGTGGCCGGCTATTACGCCTATCTCAGGTCCGCCGGCGGAACCGCCGATCTTCATCACGTCATCGAGCCGCTGGTCGGGCTCGCTTTCGGTTCCTCGCTGATCTCCATCTTCGCCCGTCTTGGCGGCGGCATCTTCACCAAGGGCGCCGACGTTGGCGCCGACCTGGTGGGCAAGGTCGAAGCCGGGATCCCGGAAGATGATCCGCGCAACCCGGCGGTCATCGCCGACAACGTCGGCGACAACGTCGGCGACTGCGCCGGCATGGCGGCCGACCTGTTCGAAACCTACGCCGTGACCGTGGTCGCGACGATGGTGCTGGCGGCGCTGACCATCCAGTCCCACCCGGGCCTCGGCGAGAATCTGGTTCTCTATCCGCTGGCGCTCGGCGCCGTGTCGATCATCGCTTCGATCATCGGTTGCTATTTCGTCAAGGCCACCGAAGGCGGCAAGATCATGGCGGCGCTCTATCGCGGCCTGATCGTGGCCGGCGTCCTGGCCCTCGTCGCCTATTATCCGATCACCTCGTGGCTGATCGGCGCCGGCGATCCGGCAGCCAAGATCACGACCATGTCGATGTTCGGCTGTTCCGTCGTCGGTCTGGTGCTGACCGCCGCGCTGGTGTGGATCACCGAGTACTACACCGGTACCGAATACTCGCCGGTCAAGCACGTTGCCGCTGCCTGCCAGACGGGCCACGCGACCAATATCATCGCCGGTATCGGCATCTCGATGAAGGCTTGCGCCCTGCCGGTCATCTCGGTGTGCGCCTCGATCTTTGCCGCTTACGCGATGGGCGGCCTGTTCGGCATCGCCATCGCCGCCACCTCGATGCTGTCGATGGCGGGCATCGTCGTCGCCCTCGACGCCTACGGCCCGATCACCGACAACGCCGGCGGCATCGCCGAGATGTCCGGCCTGCCGAAGGAAGTGCGCGACGTCACCGACCCGCTCGATGCGGTCGGCAATACGACCAAGGCGGTCACCAAGGGCTACGCCATCGGTTCCGCCGGCCTCGCTGCGCTGGTGCTCTTCGCCGACTACACGCATGGTCTGGAAGCTGCCGGCCTCAAGGGCATCAGCTTCGATCTCTCCAACCACATGGTCATCATCGGCCTCTTCATCGGCGGCCTGATTCCCTACCTCTTCGCCGCCATGGCGATGGAAGCCGTCGGCCGTTCCGCCGGCTCGGTGGTGCTCGAAGTGCGCCGCCAGTTCAAGGAAATCAAGGGCATCATGGATGGCACGGCCAAGCCGGACTATTCCCGTGCGGTTGACATGCTGACCGTGGCCGCGATCAAGGAAATGATGATCCCGTCGATCCTGCCGGTCGCCGTGCCCATCATCGTCGGCCTGGCGCTCGGTCCGCAGGCGCTCGGCGGCCTGCTGGTCGGCACCATCGTCACCGGTCTCTTCGTCGCCATTTCGATGACGACGGGCGGCGGCGCCTGGGACAATGCCAAGAAGTACATCGAGGATGGTCATTTCGGCGGCAAGGGTTCGGAAGCCCACAAGGCGGCCGTGACCGGCGACACCGTCGGCGACCCGTACAAGGACACGGCCGGCCCCGCGGTCAACCCGCTGATCAAGATCATCAACCTGGTCGCGCTGCTGATCGTGCCATTGATCGCCTGATCCTGCATTTCTCCTGAAGAGGCGGCTGCGGCCGCCTTTTTTTGTCGCCGGTCCGCCGCGGGCGGCGCCGCGGCCCGGGCCATTTCGGTCGTGGTCTGGCGGATACTTGACGGCAGTTGCCGGCGCCGCAAGCTACAATGGCGCAGAAATGGAGACTGCATGAACGAATCCGAAGAACAACCGATATCCGCGCCTGATGCCGGGAGCAAACCCGGCGTGCGCGAGGATATCCTCCACCATGACCCCTTGCTCGATTGCCTGGTCGAACTGTCGCGCCTGCACGGGCGCCCGGGGACGCGCGCCGCGTTGACGGCCGGGCTGCCACTGGAGAAGGGTTCGCTGACGCCCTCGCTGTTTGCCCGCGCCGCGAATCGCGCCGGGTTCGCGGCCAAGGTAGTGCGGCGTCCGCTGGATCGCATCGACGCGGCGTTGCTGCCGGTCGTTCTGCTGACCGCCGGCGATGAGGCGTGCGTGCTGCTTGGCTGGGACGAGTCCGGGGAGACCGCCCGCCTGCTGTTCCCGGAAACCGGTCAGGGTTCGGTCCAGTTGGCCCGGGACGAACTTGCGCGGCGCTACACCGGTGTCGCCATCTATGCCCGGCCGCATTTCCGCTTCGACAAGCGCACGCCGGAAGTCGGCGACGTCAAGCTCCGCCACTGGTTCTGGGGCGCGCTGGCCGACCAATGGCCCGTCTATCGCGACGTGCTGAGCGCGGCCCTGCTGATCAATGTCATCGCGCTGGCCATGCCGCTGTTTACGATGAACGTTTATGACCGCGTGATTCCCAACCGCGCCTTGGAGACCCTTTGGGTCCTGGCGCTCGGGGTGATCTTGCTGGTAGCCGTCGACCTCGTGCTGCGCCTGCTGCGCGGCTATTTTATCGATCTTGCGAGTGCGCGGATCGACATGCAGCTGTCGGCGCAGATCATGGAGCGCGTCCTCGGTGTGCGCATGGAAGCACGGCCGGCGGCGGTCGGCGCCTTCTCGGCGAACCTGCGCTCGTTCGAGGTGGTGCGCGACTTCATCACTTCGGCGTCGGTGACCGCATTCATCGACCTGCCGTTCGCCCTGCTTTTCGTTTTCGTCATCGCGCTGATCGCCTGGCAATTGGTGCTGCCGGTGCTGCTCGCCATCGTCGCTGTCGTCATCTATGCGTATGTCCTGCAACACAAGATGCACGAGCTTTCCGAGATCACCTACCGCGCCGGGGCGCTGCGCAATGCGACGCTGATCGAGAGCCTGACGGCGCTCGAGACAATCAAGACTCAAGGCGCCGAGAGCGTCATGCAGTCGAAGTGGGAAAAGTCGGTGGCCTTCGTCGCCCGCGTCAGCAACCGGATGCGCTTCCTTTCGGCGGCGGCGACCAACGGGGCGCTCGAGGCGCAACAGGCGGTCAGCATCGTCGTCATCGTCGCCGGGGTCTACCTGATCGGTGCCGGCCAGCTCACCATGGGCGGCCTGATCGCCTGCACCATCCTGGCGTCGCGGGCGGTGGCGCCGCTCGGGCAGCTGGTCGGCCTGCTGATGCAATACCACAACGCCAAGGTGTCGTTGACATCGCTCGAAGAAATCATGAAGAAGCCGGTCGAGCGCCCCGCCGACGCGAGTTTCGTCCATCGTCCGGAATTGCGCGGGGACATCGAGTTCGCCAGGGTCGACTTCAGTTATCCCGGATCGTTGGTTCCGGCTCTCAAGGGCTTCAGTTGCCGGATCGCGGCCGGCGAGAAAGTGGTCATCATCGGCCGCATCGGTTCCGGTAAGACGACACTGCAGAAGTTGCTGCTCGGACTCTACCAGCCGACCGGAGGTGCCGTGATGATCGACGGCGTCGATACCCGCCAGCTCGACCCGGCCGACCTGCGCCGCAACATCGGCTACGTGTCGCAGGATCCGACCCTTTTCTACGGCACGCTGCGCGACAACATCGCGATCGGTGCGCCCTATGCCGATGATGCAGCCATCGTCGCGGCAGCGGAGGTCGCCGGTTTGGCCGAGTTCGTCAATCGCCACCCGGACGGCTTCGACATGCTGATCGGCGAACGTGGCGATTCGCTCTCCGGCGGCCAGCGCCAGAGCGTCGCCATCGCCCGGGCCTTCCTGATGGATCCGCCGATCCTGCTGCTCGACGAACCGACCAGTTCGATGGACTACAGCTCCGAGCAACAGTTGAAGGAACGCCTGAAGGCAGTCGCGGCGCACAAGACGATGATCATCGTCACCCATCGCAACAGCCTGCTCGATCTGGCTACGCGGATCATCGTCGTCGATGACGGGCAGGCGGTGGCCAATGGCCCGCGCGATCAGGTCATCCAGGCGCTGCAGAGCGGCCAGATCGGGAGGGCGTCATGAACCGTCTGCGGGTGCTGGGCGCCTGGCTGCATGCGCGCCTTGAAGCGATTGCCGTCCGCGGCAAGCCCCTTGTCGAACGCGTGCTCGGGCGCCTGCCAAGTAGGGAGGACGGGGAGGCCGTCGACTTCTCGACCGACGCCGATGTCGCCATCCTGCGCCAGGAGCCATTGCGTGCGCGCGTGCTGCTGCGTTCTATCGGGATAATCATGGCGCTATTCGTCATGTGGGCGGCGGTGGCGCAGCTTGATGAGGTGACGCGTGGCGAGGGCAAGGTCATTCCCTCGAAGCAGGTGCAGGTGCTGCAAAGCATCGACGGCGGACTGGTGTCCGAGATCCTGGTGCGCGAGGGCGACGTGGTGCAAGCCAACCAGTTGCTGATCAAGATCGACGAAACGCGCTTTGTTTCGTCGGTAAAGGAAAATCGCGCCCAGTATCTCGGCTTGGTGGCGCGGGCGGCCCGGCTGAAGGCGATGTCCGACGGCAAGCCCTTCGTGGCGCCGCCGGAGGTGATGAAGGACGCGCCGGAAGTGGTGGAGCAGGAACTTCAACTGTACGAGGCGAAGCGCGCCGAGATGAACGCCGCGGTGTCGATCGCCAGGCAGCAGCTTGTCCAGCGCCAGCAGGAACTCGGCGAAGTGCAGGCCAAGCGCGCCCAGGCGGCCCAAGGTTACGACCTGACCTCCAAGGAGTTGTCGGTAACCAGGCCGCTGATCAATTCCGGGGCGGTGTCCGAAGTCGAACTGCTGCGACTGGAGCGGGATGTTTCGCGCTATCGTGGCGAGCGCGACATGGCGTCGGCGCAGATCACGCGCGTCCAGGCGGCGATCAACGAAGCCCAGCGCAAGATCGAGGAGGTCGAACTGAACTTCCGTAACGATGCCGGCAAGGAGCTTTCCGAAACCAACGCCAAGCTCAGCAGCCTGGCGGAAGGCAGCGTCGCGCTGTCGGACCGGGTCAAGCAGTCGTCGATCCGCTCGCCGGTCAAGGGCACCGTCAAGCGCCTGCTGGTGAATACCGTCGGTGGCGTCGTTCAACCGGGCAAGGACATGATCGAAATCGTTCCGCTGGAGGATGCGCTGTTGCTCGAAGCCCGCGTCCTGCCCCGCGACATCGCCTTCCTGCGCCCAGGCCAGCCGGCAATCGTCAAGTTCACCGCCTACGATTTCGCGGTCTACGGCGGGCTGGACGGCACCCTCGAGCACATCGGCGCCGACACGGTGACGGACGACAAGGGGAACGCCTTCTACACGGTGCGGGTGCGCACCAGCAAGCCGGGCTTCGGCGATGCCAACTTGCCGATCATTCCGGGCATGGTCGCCGAGGTGGACATCACTACCGGCAAGAAAAGCGTGCTCGCCTACCTGATGAAGCCCGTCCTGCGCGCCAAGAACGTGGCCCTGACCGAGCGCTGATGCGTCACTGGATCGTCGACCGCGAGGCCGTGGCGCTCGACAGTTGGCGCGAGGCGCTGCCCGGGGCGGAATTGCTCCGGCGCGACGATATTGCCGGCGCGCGCTTCCCCGGGCAGGGCATCGTGTGGGCGCGCATGCGCTTCGGCGAAACCGTAAACCAGGCGATTTCCGGCGTCGACCGCAGCGGCGGCCAGCCGCTCGTGGTTCTGGCCGACGATCCGGACGAGCGCGTTGTCCTCGGGGCACTGGCGGCCGGCGCCGCCGGCTGCTGCAACAGCCATGCCGCGCCGGCGGTCCTGCGCCAGGTGGCGCTGGTCGTCGCCAACGGCGGCCTCTGGGTTGGCCAGTCCCTGCTGACCCGGCTCGTCGGCGCCACCACCCGGCGGCTCGTCCAGCTTGGCGAAGCGCGGGCGGACGACGGCTGGAAAGCGCCGCTTTCCGCGCGCGAAGCCGAGGTCGCCCGCCTCGTGGGCGAAGGCGCCGCCAACAGGGAAATCGCCGCCCGCCTCGACATCACCGAGCGCACCGTCAAGGCGCACCTTACCGCCATCTTTGAGAAGCTCGGCGTGCGTGACCGCCTCCAGCTCTCGCTCCGGGTCAACGGCCTGAAAATCTGAGCGCGGGCGTGAAATGCTTCACGCTCGCCGGCCCCGACTGTACCTTGGTGCAATGGATCGGCGTGGCGTTGGCCCGTACACTCCCGGCATCGTCAAATCCGCTGGAGAGTCGTCATGGCCGAAATCGTCGCCCGCGTCGGGAAAGTAACCGGAGAAGTCATCGCCCGTGACGCCGAGGGGAATGTCCGCCGACTGAAGGAGGGCGGGGCGGTGCGTGCGGGCGAGGTCGTGCAGGCCGTGTCCGGCGGCCAAGTCCAACTGCTTCTGGCCGACGGTCGCGAAGTGGTGGTCAAATCCGGGGAAGCCGCCAAGATCGACGCCGAAGTAGCCGGCAGCAACCTGCCCGACGCCGGCGACAGCGCCGTCCAAAACAGCCCGCAGACCTTCACGCGTGTCGCCAGGACACTCGTCGCTGCCGACGGAACCTTCAGTTTCGATGACGATGCCGGCCAGGCGCGAACATCCAGCGACCGGTCCGAGAGCCACTCTTTCGTCGAACTGGTGCGGATCATCGAGAGCGTCGAACCGCTTGCCTTCCAGTTCGCCACCACGCGTTTCCCTTTGAGCGATACTGTCGACGGCGGGCCGGCAGCCCTCTACGACGCCGTCAATGCCGTCACTGCCGCCAGCCTTGCCTCGCGGCCGGCGAGCGCGCTGTTCGACACGGAAACCTTGCTCACCGCGGAACTCGACCCCGCTTCCGATTCCGGGGCACCCGGCGACGACCTCACCAACGATCGGACACCGACCATTCGCGGTACCGGCGAGCCAGGCGCGACGATCACCGTCACCAGATCGACTGGCGAGGTGCTGACTACCACCGTCGCCGCTGATGGCACCTGGAGCGTGACGCCGACGGCCCCTCTGGCAGACGGGCCGGCGACCCTCGCGGTACTCGCCACCGATGCCGCGGGGAACACGCGCACGGCGACCGTCAGCGTCATGGTCGACACGGTGGCGAGCGCGACGATCGTCGTGAACCCGATCACTGCGGACAACTTCATCAATGCCGCCGAAAGCGGGCAGATGATCGCCGTCACCGGCACCGTGGGTGGCGACGCCAGGACGGGCGACACGGTGACCTTGGTGGTCAATGGCGTCACGTACACCGGCACGGCAACGGCTGGCCTGACCTACAGTATCTCCGTTGCCGGCAGCGATCTTGCGGCCGACCCGACCATCGACGCCTCGGTGGTTGTCACCGATGCTGCCGGCAACACGGCCACCGGCACCACCGTGCACACGCATTCCGTGGATCTCCTGCCCCCCGCCGCGCCGACGGTCGAAATCCGCGAGGACGCCAATAACGACGGCCGCCTCAGCGCCGCTGAAGTCAGCGGCGACGCCGACGTTCGCGTCACCCTGCCCGGCAACGCCGTGGCCGGCGATACGCTGACCGTCAGCGACGGCACCGTTACCCGCACTTTCGTGCTGACGCCGGCCGACATCACCGCCGGCTGCGTCGACACTGCCTTCGCGAACCCGGCAGACGGCGCGACGTTGATCGTGACCGCAGGCTTGGTCGACCACGCGGGCAATGTTTCGCCAACCGGCTCCGATCTGTCGAGCCGGGACAGTGCGCCGCCGACGGTGGCGGTCAATATCGTCGATGCCAGCCTCAACGACGGCGACAACGCCTCGGTGGTCACCTTCACCTTCAGCGAAGCGCCGGTGAACTTCACGACGGCGGACATCACGCCGGTCGGCGGCAGCATCAGCAACCTCACCCAGGACCTGGTCGGCGACCCGAGCGGCAAGACATGGACGGCGACCTTCACGGCCACCGACAACTACGCCGGCACCGGCTCGGTGACGGTGGGCAACGCCTGGCAGGACGCGGCGGGCAACGCCGGCACCGGTGGTGCGGACACCGTGACGATCGACACGGTCAACCCGACGGTGGCGGTCAATATCGTCGATGCCAGCCTCAACGACGGCGACAACGCCTCGGTGGTCACCTTCACCTTCAGCGAAGCGCCGGTGAACTTCACGACGGCGGACATCACGCCGGTCGGCGGCA
>WBZM01000560.1_pt1 | contig 49806 bp, 40 predicted proteins | sample 5204271 | NCBI WGS metagenome assembly WBZM01 (sample SAMN12344346, study PRJNA552823) | activated sludge metagenome | biome: Activated sludge suspended growth; feature: Nitrification reactor; material: Wastewater; isolation source: activated sludge from nitrification reactor of wastewater... | reverse complement strand
GGGCGGGTCTCAGACCCGCCCCTACCGGCCTACCATCGGTCAACGTGACGGCGCACGCGACAGCCTGAGCGCGGGAAGACGGTTGCTCCGGGAAGGGGTTGTATGGTGGCGTCGTGTGTAGGGGCATGTGTAGGGGCATGTGTAGGGGCGGGTCTCAGACCCGCCCCCTGGACTTTGGCCATGCTTGAGGGCGGGTCTCAGACCCGCCCCCTGGACTTTGGCCATGCTTGAGGGCGGGTCTCAGACCCGCCCCTACCGGTCAATCTGCCGGCTCGTGCGGCGGCAGCCTTACCGCGTCCTGCCCCGGCCCAACCGTCAGCCGTTCGCCCGTTTCGGCCCGGTATAGCCCCACTTCGATGATGTACTCCCCCGCGGGCAGGGCAAGGGTGTAGCTGTCGGTGACGACTTCGCCCGGCCGCCAGCGCGTCGTCGGGTATGTTCCGCCGCGCGGCATGGCGTCGGCCTGCCAGGCGCAGCACGTCCCGTCCGGCCAGAGGACGTGGACGAAGACGGTGTAATCGGCCGCCGGCTGCGTCTCCGCCTGCCAGACCAGCTCCAGCATCCGCCCGTCGGCGCTGCTGTTCGTGCCCAGTAGGGCGATCTCGCCGCCGAACGACGCGCCGATGGGGTTGGCCACCGGTGGCGGGGTAAAGATGCGCGCCGTCTGCGTCACCGCCAGCGGGCCGAGGCCGGCGGCGTAGAGCGGCTGGCCGCGCGCGTCGAGAAGCTCCAGCCGCAGCGCGTAGTCGCCGGACGGCAAGTCGTCGGGCACGCGGGCCACCTGCCGGTCGATGACAAAGGCGGGCGTCGTCCAGGTGTGGAAGGGGTAGGTGTTGTAGGCCGGCTGGCCGCGCAGTAGCTCATGGGCCGCGCTGGCCTCGTCCACCAGCGACAGCCGCACGGCCAGAAAGGGCAGGGGCGCATCGGCCGACCACCACAGCGCCAACCCCAGTGGTTCGCCCGTCTCCGCTCGCTCACCGCCGCGCTCATAGCCCAGGAAGGTCAGCCCCGGCGCGGCGATGTCGCCCACCGGGAAGGGCGGCCGCGGCTCCGGCTCCGGCGGCGACCCGGCCCGCACGGCGACGGCCTCGCTCGTCACTGCGTCGGTCGTTCGCCCCGTGGCCGTGTCGGTAGCGGGCAGGCGCGCGCCGTCGGGCGCGAACAGCCCCAGCCGCAGCCGGTAGGCCCCGTTCTCGCCCGGCGGCGTTCCCGGCGGCACGGGCAGGTCGAGGTGTTGGATGATGACTTCGCCCGGCGTCCACTGCTCGGCCGGATAAGCGTCCTGCTCCAATTGGCTCCAGCGGTGGCCGTTGGCGTCCTCCAGGTGGACGAAGGTCGTGAGCGCCGTCCCGACCGGCGCCGTGCCCACCGGCGGCGCGGCCAGCACCGTCCAGCGCAGCGTCACCGGCAGCGTCGCGCCGGCGGCCGCCGGCCCGGTGGCGATGTCGTCCAGGGCAATGAGGCCGCCGAACTGCGCCGGAGCAGCGGCGACCGGAGGCAGCGCCGGCCGCGCCGCCAGCCGGTAGACGCGGAACAGCTCCTGCCCGCTGGCGGTGGCGACGATCTCCGGCGGGCCGTCGCTGGCCAGGTAGGGCACGGCCCAATCGGGCGCGGGGCTGCTGGCCGGGTAGAAGTATAGCGCCGGCCCGGCGGCGGCGAAGACAAGGGCGTGGCTGCCCGGCAGCCAGCGGACGGCGTCGTAGTTGGCGCTCAGGAAGGCCAGCGTCGGGTGGCGGTAGTGGGGCGAGGCGACGTAGACCGCCGGCCGCTCGGCCGCGGGCAGTGCGTCCAGGGCCCGGTCCAGGTAGCCGGCGATGGCTGTCATGTCGCCGTCATTGACGAAGAGCAGTTCCGGCTCGGCCGCCCAGACGCGGAAGTAGAGCTGCTGCGTCCACTGCCCGCCCGCCCAGAGGATGAGCAGGAAGATGACCTGGACGGCGGCGCTCAGGTTCGGCCGGCCGAAGCGCCGCTCTACATCGCGCAGCAGGGTGATGAGGCCGATGGGCGGCAGGAAGAAGACGAAGGGGATGAGGCCCATGGCCCGCAGGTTGCTGGGGACGATCTCGTTGGTGGCCAGCGCCGTGGGTAGCAGCATCACCAACGGGGCCAGCAGGAGCAGCAACACGGCCGCGCGCTGCCAGTCGTAGGGGAAGCGACGGTAGCGCCTGACGCAGATGACCCAGCCGGTGACCAGCAGACCGCCGGTGACGAAGTCGAACAGCGGCCGGCCGGGCAGGTTGAAGCGCAGGTATGGGTCGCCGCGCAGGAAGAACATGCCCAGGGCGCGCAGCAGGCTCTCGGTCAGCGTCAGTCCCTCCTCCGCGCCGGGGGCGACCTGGCCGATGCGCACCCAGAAGGCGTCGGGGTGGACGGCGAAGTAGGCCAGCAGCGGCAGAGCGGTCAGGAAGGCCACCAGGGCGACGAAGAGCAGTTGCCGGGCGCGCAGCGGGCGCGTGTCGCGGTCGAGCAGCAGCGGCAGCAGGGCCGCAGCCAGCAGCAGCGGGAAGAGGCGGGCGGCCAGGTAGGTGTAGGCGGTCAGGCCGATGAGCACGCCGGCCAGCCACAGCCACGGCCAGCGGCCGCCGCGCAGCGCCCGGAACAGCGCCGCCACGGCCAGCGCCTGCAACAGCGGCTGGCTGATGACGCGGAAGCCGAGGCGGCTAAAGAGCACGTGCCAGAAGCTGACCGCCAGCAGCGCCGCGGCCAGCAGGGCGATGCGCCGGTCGGCCAGCATCTCCCGGCCGAGCCAGTAGGTCGCGGCGATGGTCAGCAGGCCAAAAAAGACGGAGGTCAGGCGCAGAGCGAAGAGGGTGTTGCCCAGCGCCGCGGCCATGCCCCCGGCGGCGTAGAGGTAGAGCACCTCCCGGCCGGTGAAGCTGGGGATGAAGATCGGCCGGTCGCCCCGCAGGCCGATGTCGCCGGCGTTGAGGCCATAGGCGGCTTCGTCGTAGTGGACGCCGGGGGGGATCTCGGTCAACTGCGGCAGGCGTAGCAACGCCGCCACCAGCAGGGCCAGGACCATGAAGGCCAGGGCAACCTGCCGGCCGCCGGCGGAGTGGGTCGAGCGGGACATGGGCTGGATTGTAGCAGAGGTGGGCGCGAGGGCGCAGAGATGACGCTATTTAGCGCCCGGCCGGCCGGCCCCAAAACAGCATCATAGGTATGATGAAATACAGGTATACCTTTCCCTCTAATGACCATTGCCCAGAGGCCACCACCCAGTCTAATTGTTCCAATTTTCACAAGCGTAGGTTTTCCGTAGCCCGCGCGTAGAACATGCGTACAGCGGCAATTGCCGTTCCGTCATAGAATAGTTGTTGAAGGGTAAACAATCTCTTCTTCTTCTCCTCCTTTTAACGAGAGTCAGGTTTCGGCGTTCCTGACTCTCAACAACGAAAAGGGGCCGGCAATGTAGCCGGCCCCTTTTGCTTTTGTTGCGGCGCGACTTTCCGAATCGCGCTGAGAAGATTTGAGAAAGGGCGATTCGGGAGAATCGCTCCACCCTCGCCCACGCCATGCCCTACTCCGAGCCGTTGCTGTGGGTGTGCCCCGCGGCGCTCTCCAGCAGGCCTAACATGTTGGCCTCGGCCGTCGGCGCGGCGTCGATCGTCTCCGGCGCATCGCTCTCCACCTCGGACAACGCCTGGCGTGCCTCCGGAATGACCGCCACCGACACCACCGCGTCCCCCTCGCGCAGGTCCATCACCCGGACGCCCTGCGACGCCCGCCCCTGCCGCGAGATATAGGCCGCGGCCATGCGCAGGATGATGCCCCCGGCCGAGATGAGCGTCACCTCGTCCTTTGGCGCCACCACCCGCGCGGCCACAATCGCCCCCGTGCGCTCCGGCGTCAGGCTCATCGCCTTGATGCCCTGCCCATAGCGCCCCTGCCGGCGATACTCCGTCAGCGGCGTGCGCTTGCCCAGCCCCTTCTCGGTGATGACCAGCAGGTCGGCCTCGTCGCTGGCCACGTCGGCCCCGGCCAGCATGTCCCAGCTATCCAGCCGCATGGCGTTGACACCCGCCGCCGCCCGGCCCATCGGCCGCACATCTTCCTCGCTAAAGCGGATGCCCTTGCCCAGCCGGCTGATGAGGATGATGTCCTCGTTGCCGCGCGTCAGCTTGACCCAGCCCAGGCTGTCGCCCGGCTCCAGGTTGACGGCGATCAGGCCGCTCGGCCGCACATTGGCGAACATGCTCAGCTCCACCCGCTTGATGCGCCCCTTGCGGGTGATCATGATCAGATACTCGGCGTCGCCAAAGTCGTGGACGGGCAGCGCCGCGGTGATCTTCTCCTCCGGCGACAAAGGCAGCACGTTCATCAGCGACGCACCCTTCGCCGTCCGGTCGAACTCCGGAATCTCATACGCCTTCGTGGCGTAGACCTTGCCCAGGTCAGAAAAGAACAGGATGGTGTTCAGCGTGCCCGCGGCGAAGAGGTGTTCCAGCTCGTCCTCGTCGCGCGTGGTCATGCCGATTAGCCCCTTGCCACCACGCGCCTGCTTGCGATAGGCTGTCACCGGCGTGCGCTTGATGTAGCCCCGCCGCGTGATGGAGACGTAGACGTTCTCGTCCCTGATCAGGTCTTCGATGTTGAAGTCGGTGTCCATGCCCGGCACGATCTGCGTTCGGCGGGCGTCGCCATACTTCTCCTTCAGCTTGACCAGATCTTCGCGGATGAGACCCAGGATGAGGCGGTGGTCTTCCAGCAGGCCGCGCAGATAGGCGATCAGTTCGGTCACCTCGCGGTGCTCGTCCTCGAGCCTCTGTCGCTCCAGCGCCGCCAGCCGCCGCAGTTGCATGTCCAGGATGGCCGTCGCCTGCGCCTCGGACAGCGCAAAGCGGGTCACCAGCTGAGCGCGAGCGTCGTCGGCGTCGTCCGCGGCGCGGATGGTGCGGATGACCTCGTCCAGATGGGCGATGGCGATCAGCAAGCCCACCAGAATATGTTGCCGCCGCTCGGCCTTGTCCAGGTCGAAGCGCGTCCGGCGGACGATGACATCGACGCGGTGGTCGATGTGGATCTGCAGCGCTCGCTTCAGCGACAACAGTCGCGGCTGCTTGTCCACCAGCGCCAGCACCTGCGCGCCGAAGGTCGATTGCAGCGCTGTGTGCTTGAAGAGCTGGTTCAGCACCTTGAGCGGTTGCGTGTTGCGCTTCAGCTCGACGATGATGGAAATGCCCTGGCGATCGGACGAGTCGCGCAGGTCGGAGATGTCGTCGATGACGCCCTTGTTGACCAGCTCGGCGATGCGCTCGATGAGCAGCGACTTGTTGACCTGGTAGGGCAGCTCGGTGATGTTGATCTGCATCCGTCCCGTGGTGCTGCGCGGCGTCGGCTCGACGTTGGCCACGCCACGGACGATGATCCGGCCGCGGCCGGTGGCGTAGGCGTTGCGGATGCCATCACTGCCGACGATGATCCCCGCCGTGGGGAAGTCTGGCCCCTTGATGAACTGCATCAGGTCGTCCAGGGTCACGTCGTCCACATCGTCCTGCCGGTCGATCAGGTAGACGAGCGCCTCGCACACTTCGCTGAGGTTGTGCGGCGGGATGTTGGTGGCCATGCCCACGGCGATGCCCGACGAGCCGTTGAGTAGCAGGTTGGGCAGCCGCGCCGGCAGCAAGTCCGGCTCTTGCAGCGTATCGTCGAAGTTGGAGGTGAACTCGACCGTGTTCTTATCGATGTCCTCCAGCAACTCCAAAGCGATGGGAGCCAGGCGGGCCTCGGTGTAACGCATGGCCGCCGGGCTGTCGCCGTCGATGCTGCCGAAGTTGCCCTGGCCATCCACCAGCGGGTAGCGCATGGAGAAGTCCTGGGCCATGCGCACCATGGCGTCATAGACCGAGCTATCGCCGTGCGGATGATACTTGCCCAGCACCTCGCCGACCAGACGCGCGCTCTTGCGGTGGGGCTGGTTGGGCCGCATACCCATGTCGTGCATGGCATAGAGAATGCGCCGCTGGACGGGCTTGAGGCCGTCGCGCGCGTCGGGCAGCGCCCGGGCGACGATGACGCTCATGGCGTAGTCCAGGTAGGAGCTGCGCATCTCCTGATTGATGTCGATACTATTTACCGTCCCGATATCCAAGTGCGCCTCCGCCAGGGTTGATCTATCCTGGCCAAGGTTGGAGTATACCTCAAAATGGCCGTTGCATCGAACGTTGCCCGCCTTATGTTGTCCAATTCATAGCAAAGTTGTGTACGGTCGGTGGCCAAAGAGAGTCTAAATGGGTCCTGTATTAGTGGTAAGGTGACGGTTGTTCGCTATACTGTACAGGTCATGGACGCGCTTCCCTGCCCGTCCATTTCGATGGAGACACGGAGGCACTGATGAGAGCAGGCCGACCATCGGTTTTGTGGGTTTCGATATTCCTCAGCGTGGCACTGTTGGTCCTGGCCGCCTGTTCGGGCCGCCCCGGCCCGACAGGCCCCCAGGGGGAACCCGGCCCACAAGGCCCGCCCGGCCCTGCTGGCGCGGCCGGTTCCGCCGGCGAGCGCGGCCCAGCCGGCCAGGACGGCGTCAGCTTCACCCCGCCGCAGTACGTCGGCTCCCAGGTCTGTGCCGAGTGCCACCAGGACACCTACGACCGCTTCATCCGCAGCGGTCACCCGTGGATTCTCAACCCCGTGGACGGCGACGCTGCGCCCACCATCCCCTCCAAGGCCGTCAAGTCGCCGCCGGAGGGGCTGGCCTGGAGCGACATCGCCTATGTGATCGGCGGCTACAACTGGAAGGCCAACTTCGTCAGCAGCGACGGCTTCGTCGTCACCGGCGAAGCGGCCCAGTTCAACCTGGAGAACGATCCCATCGAGCGCGACGCCGCCTGGGTGGCCTATCACCCCGGCGAGGAGATTGCCTACGACTGTGGCGCGTGCCACACCACCGGCTACGACAGCCGAGGCAACCAGTCGAACGTGGCCGGCATGGTCGGCACGTTCGCCCTGCCCGGCGTGCAGTGCGAGGCCTGCCACGGCCCCAGCAGCCTGCACGTCAACGACCCGCAAGCCTACCGGCCGGCCGTCTGGCGCGACGCCCAGGACTGCCGCCAATGCCACATGACCGGCGACATTGTGGCCGCCGATGGCTTCATCCAGCACAGCGACGGCAACTACGGCGACCTTTTCCCCGGCAAGCACGCCGTCCTCGACTGCGTCGAATGCCACGACCCGCATGCCGGCGTGGTCGCCCCGCGCGCCGCCCACGAGACGTTCCTACGCGCCACCTGTGACGGCTGCCACTGGCAGCAGGCGCGCGTGCAAAAGCCCGTCCATACTCGTATCCGCGTCACCTGTGACGACTGCCACATGCCGGAAATGATCCAGGTGGCGACCAGCAACGCCGACATCTTCCAGGCCGATATGCCCACCCACCAGGTGGTCATCAACGCCGAGCAAATTGCCCAGTTCGACGACGACGGCCGCATCCGGCCGCAGATTGGGCTGGACTTCGCTTGCCGCCAATGCCACACGCCGGCCGGCATCGGCCCGGCGCTGTCGGACGACGTGCTGCTGGATGTGGCCCAGGGCTACCATGAGCCGCAGGCTCCGGCGGCCGAGGCTACGGCCGCCCCCTAGCGGCTGGCCGCTGTTCCGTATAGGGATGAGGAACCAGGTTTGCGCCGAGAGAAGCTCGCCCGCCCGCACTCCATAGCCCTCCTGCTGCTCCTGGCCGTCGCTGGGCTGCTGGTGCTTGCCGGCGCGGAGACCCTGCGAGCGGAGGGCGCGGCGGCCCCGGCGGTTGTTGCTCCGGCCGCGCTGCCGTCACTTGCCTTGCCCCGGCCACAGACTCCGTCTACGGCCCCGTCCGCGGCCCCGTCCGCCGCCCACCCGCCCACCGACGCCGGTTGTCGCTCCTGCCACGGCGACACCGAGGCGACTGTCATCTTCCCGTCGGCCGAGAAGCTGGTCGTCGATGTCGATCTGGCGGCTTTCGACGCCTCGGTTCACGGGGACGCGGCCGAAAACCCCATCGGCTGTAACGGCTGTCACCCGCCGGCGACCTATCAGTTCCCCCACCCGCCGGTGGCTGAGCCGGACTTGCGCGCCTACGCCATCAGCCGCTCCGAAAGCTGCGTGCGTTGCCACGAGCCGCATCTGACCGCCCACCCCGGCCCGGAATGGTCGGGCGGCTTCGACCCGGCCGCGTCGGCGTCGGGCCTGTCGGTCGTCTGCACTGACTGCCATACCGGGCACCAGGTGCAGCCGGCGGCCGCCTGGCAGCAACCCGCCGCCACGGCCGTCTGCGCCGCCTGCCACACCGCCGCCGGCATCAGCCTGACCGACCCGACGCAGCTGAGCCTGCACATCCAGTTCGGCCTCTTCGGCCACCGCCAGGTGACGACCGACTTTTGCATAGGCTGTCATGGCCCGCCAGGCCGGTCGATGGTCTTCCCCAATGGGGACGAAGTCTCGATCAGCATCGATGAGAATGCCCTGCATGCCTCCGTCCACGGCCTGGGCAATAGCTGGCAAGAGTTGGCCTGCACCGACTGCCACCAGAACTACAACTACCCCCACCCGCCCGTAGAAGCCCAATCGGCGCGCGAATACACAATCGAAAAGACCGAACTCTGCGGCCGCTGCCACGAGACGCAGCACGAAGGCCAGATGGACAGTGTCCACGCCGAAGCGCTGGCCGAAGGCAACCTCGACTCGGCCACCTGTGTCGATTGCCACACGGCCCACAACACGCCCGTGCCCGACCAGCCGCGCTCGCGCATCCCGCAAACATGCCGCCAGTGCCACAGCACCATTTTTGACGACTACGCCGTCAGCGTCCACGGCCAGGCGCTGCTGAACGACGAGAATCCCGACGTGCCGACGTGCATCGACTGCCACGGCGTCCACAACATCAACGACCCGACGACGGCGCTCTTCCGCAACCGCTCGCCCGAACTGTGCGCCTCGTGCCACGCTAATCAGGCGATGATGACCCACTACGATATCTCCGTGGACGTATTCGAGACCTATGTCGATGACTTCCACGGCACGACGGTGACCATCTTCCAATCCAACGACCCCAACACGCCGACCAACAAGGCCGTCTGCTATGACTGCCACGGCGTCCACGCTATTTTGGCTCCGGATGATCCCAACGCGGGCATCAAGGATAACCTGCTGGTCACCTGCCAGAAGTGCCACCCCGACGCCACGACCAACTTCCCCGACGCCTGGACGGGCCACCACCGGCCGTCCCTGCGCGACAACCCGCTGATGTTCCTGGTGAACATCTTCTACGCCATCGTCATCCCGTCAACGGTCGCCTTCCTGGGCTTCCTGGTGGCGACCGACATCTATCGCAAGGCGCGAGGCCGCTAGGATCGGATGAGATGAACAAAGAGATGGACGAACTTACCTTCGAACGCCGCGCCATCGCCCGCGGGGAGTATCCACGCTTCCGGCTGATGGCGCGTATTGAGCACATGCTGTTGCTGCTCAGCTTCACCATCCTCTGTCTGACCGGGCTGCCGCAGAAGTTCCCCTTCTCGCCCATCTCGCAGGGGCTGATCGCCCTGCTGAGCGGCATCGAGACGGTGCGCCTGATCCATCGCTGGGCGGCCATCGTCCTGATCCTCGGCTCGGTCTATCACTTGCTGACGTCGTCGTACCGTCTTTTCGTCCGTCACGAGCGGATGCGGATGCTGCCCGACATCAAGGACGCCCACGACCTGCGCGACACGGTCGCCTATAACCTGGGTCTGCAAGACACGCCGCCGAAGATGCGCAAGTTCAACTTCGGCGAGAAGTTCGAGTATTGGGCCGTTGTCTGGGGCACGGGGGTGATGATCCTCACCGGTTTCATCCTGTGGAACCCCATCAACGCCACGCGCATCATCCCCGGCTCGTTCATCCCCGCGGCGCTGGAGGCGCACGGCTGGGAGGCGGTGCTGGCGGCGGCGTCGATTGTCATCTGGCATCTCTACAACGTGCTGGTGAAGCACCGCAACAAGAGCATGTTCACCGGCATGTTGAACGAGCATATCATGGAAGAGGAGCACGCCCTGGAGCTGGAGCGGCTGGAGCGCGGCAACCCCGCCTACCCTGCCGTGCCGCTTGCGGCGCTGCGCCGCCGGCAGAGGGTCTTCTTTGCCGTGGCTGCTGTGGTGGCCATCCTGTCATTGGCCTTCGTCATCTGGCTGTTCACCTTTGAGAGCACGGCCATCACGACCCTGCCGGAGGCCACACGCAACGTGTTTGTTCCGCTGGCGACGCCCCTGCCCTAGAGCGTGGACGTTGCCGGCGCAATTGTTCGATGCATCCGAGTCAATGGCAACACGAGGAAAGCATCGCAGTCATCGAAATTTCCGCAGAGGAATGGAGGTAGATATATGATGAGATACCCTAGACGCAGCCTCGTCTTGCTGGGTGTCCTCCTGTTGCTGATGAGCTTGCTTCTTGTCGCCTGTGCAGACGACGGGGGCACGGCCCAGGCAACCCAGGTCGTCACCCTGCCGGCCGAGGCCGTCACCGAAGCGGCGCCTGAGGTCGTCAACACGGAAGTTCCGGCCGACACAGCCGAAGCGACCGCTGAGACCCCCGCCGCCACGGCCGAAGCCCCGGCCGCCGACAGCAGCGGCGCGGCGACGACCATTGGTGACGTAGAAGTGCCCTTCTTCACCGAGTGGATGGACTCGCCCCACAATGACGCGGTTGGCGAAGCGTTCAACCACTGGAATGAGGAAAGCCCGGCCGAAATCCCCACTGACTGTGCCAAGTGCCACAGCACGCCCGGCTACAAGGACTACATCGGCGCGGATGGCAGTACGGCCAACGTCGTCGATGCGCCCGCGCCGCTGGGCACCACGATTCAATGCACGGCCTGTCACAACAACGTGACCCTCACCAAGACCAGCGTGATCTTCCCCTCCGGGATCGAGATCACCAATCTGGGCGATGAGTCCCGTTGTATGGAGTGTCACCAGGGTCGCGCGTCCACCGTCTCGGTCGACCAGCGCATTGCCGACGCTGGACTGACCGAAGACCTGGACACTGTTAGCGAGGACATGGGCTTCACCAACATCCACTACTATGCCGCCGCGGCCACCCAATATGGGACGCTGGTCAAGGGCGGCTACGAGTATGCGGGTATGGCCTATGACGCGCGTTTCGACCACGTCCCCAGCCACAACACCTGCATCGAGTGCCACAACCCCCACACGCTGGAAGTGAACCTGGTCCAGTGCCAGGCCTGCCACACCGATGTGGAGTCGCTCGACGACCTGGTGGACATTCGCATGAACGGGTCGCTGGTCGACTATGATGGCGACGGCGATATGGAAGAAGGCGTCTACTACGAGATCGAGGGCCTGCGCGAGAAGCTTTACGCCGCCATGCAAGCCTATTCGATGGAAACGAGCGGGACGATGATCGCCTACAACGAGGCGGCCTACCCCTACTTCTTCACCGACACCAACGCCGATGGCACGCTGACCGACGACGAGACGGAGCCGTTTGCCAGCTGGACGGGACGTTTGGCCAAGGCGGCCTACAACTTCCAGGTCTCCAAGAAGGACCCCGGCCGCTATGCCCACGGCGGCAAGTACATCATCGAGCTACTGTATGATGCCACGACCGATCTCAACACGGCCATCGCCACCCCGGTGGACATGAGCACGGCCCATCGCATCGACCACGGCCACTTTGCCGGCTCTGAAGAGGCTTTCCGCCATTGGGACGGAGCCGAAGAGGGCAACGGCGTCGTGCCGGGCACGTGCGCCAAGTGCCACTCGGCCACCGGCCAGCCGGAGTTCATCACCGAGGGCGGTGTGGTCACCAGCCAACCGGCCAGCAACGGCCTCAACTGCGGCACGTGCCACAACGATCTGCAAGAGTTCACGCTCTTCGAAGTCCCGTCGGTCCGCTTCCCCAGCGGGGCGACCGTGTCCTTCGGCGAGCGCGACTCCGCGGCCAACATGTGCCTCAACTGCCATCAGGGGCGTGAATCCACGGTCAGCGTGAACGCACGCATTGGCGATCTGCCGGCGAACGAAGTTAGCGAAGATCTGCGCTTCGTGAACATCCACTACTTTGCCGCTGGCGCAACGCTATTCGGCACGGAAGTCAAGGGCGCGTACGAGTTCGAGGGCCGGGAGTATACCGGTTTCAACAATCACGTCGGCGTCTTCAACTCCTGCACCGAATGCCACGACACCCATGCCCTGTCGATCGTTGTCGATGACTGTGCCGAGTGCCACGAGGGCGCCGACACCGTCGAGAACCTGCGTAACATCCGCATGACCGATGTGGACTACGACGGCGACGGCGACGTGACCGAGGGCGTGTACGGCGAGATCGACACGCTGCGCGAGCTGCTCTACGGGGCCATCCAGGCCTATGCGACCGACACTACCGGCGGCGGCATCATCTACAGTGCCGACGCCTACCCCTACTGGTTCGCTGACGCGGACGGCAACGGCCGTGTCAACGATGACGAAGGCGCGTTCGCGTCGTGGACACCCAACCTGCTGCGCGCCGCCTACAACTACCAGGACTCCCGCAAGGATCCCGGTGGCTTTGCCCACAACTCATCCTACGTGATGCAGATCCTCTACGACTCGATTCAGGCTGTTAACGGCGACGTGAACGGCCTGACGCGCGCCGAGGTGCGTACGTTCGATAACTAACGACTAGCGCGCCGGCGCCGCGAGGTGTCCGGCCGCATTCCTGGCGACTGGCAAGGGCCGCGTCTCTCCGGAGGCGCGGCCCTTGACGTTGCTGGCGGGCAACAAAAACGGGCCGGCCGCTCGTGGAGGAGCGGCCGGCCCGTATGGTGGATGGTGGAGTTGGCGGCGCCGGTGGGCAGCCGGCCGCCGGGGTCAATGGGCGACGCGGGTGTCCGGCGAGATCTCGATCTCCGTCGGGTCCGGCCCCTGGAAACGCCGGACAAGGCGGGCGATCGCGTAGATAAGCAGCGCCGGGATACCGATGCGTACGGCGAAGTATACGACAATCGTCAGAATCGCTTGGAACTCGTTCATGGCCTCTCTCTGCCTTGCCGGTGTGGGTTGAGGGCTGGCCCGACCAAAACCGGTTACGACTTGCTTCTATCCTAGCATCAGGATAAGCGATCACCGCCACCGGTGTAAATCGGGCGAAGTAGCCAACTGCGTTGTCCTGTTTCCCCCATGAGTGGGTCACCGTAAATCAGGAATCCGCCCAATTTACCCCATCCATCCGCGCCCCTATACTAAAGACAATCACTTCGTGAGTTGCTCATTCTATTGGACATCCGCTCGGCCGCGCTCGCGTGGCGGCGGAGGAGGAAAATAAGCAGATGCATCCCCGAGTTTCCAAGCTGGTCGCCATTAGCGCGTTGGCCGTCGCGCTGTTGGTGGTCGTCTTGGTCTTCCTCGCCGCACCGTCCAGCGCTCTGGCAGCGCCCTTGCGGCAAGACGCCACGCCTGTGCCCAACGCGCAGGAATGTACCGGCTGCCACGAAGGCCTACGCGGCTACTGGCAAAATAGCGCCCACGGGTACGCGCTCATCGACCCGAACTTCCAAAAAGCCTGGATGGAAGCGGGCAGCCCCAAGGAATGCCTGGCCTGTCACACGACCGGCTATGACCCGGAGACGGGCAAATATGACGAAGGCGGCGTTGGTTGCCTCGTCTGCCACTCGCCGGTTCCCAGCAATCATCCCGACAGCTACATGCCCACCGACGTGTCCTCACGCCTGTGTGGCAATTGTCACATCGAAACGTTTCAGGACTGGGAGATCAGTGCGCATGGCGAGCAGGGTATGACCTGCAACCAATGCCACAACCCCCACACCGCCCAGCTGAAGGTCAGCCACTCCCAGGAGCTGTGCAACAGCTGCCACAACACCGAGGGCCATTACTACACCTTCACTGGCCACGCCGCCAAGGGCCTGCTGTGCACCGACTGCCACCTGCGCGTCTCTGACTCGCCCGAAGCCGGCACGCGCGGCCACGGCCGCAGCTCCCACACCTTCAAGATCGACCTGCAGTCGTGTAACGATTGCCACCTGAGCGACATGCACGCCGAAGTCGATTCGACCATGGCGGCCACTACGGACGTCGAAAAACAAGCTCAGACCGACGTAGCCTGCTATCCAGTGGAAGCGACGCAGGCCAGCAGCTTCGTTCCGGCGCGCGAAGAAGTGACACCCTATGTCAGCCGAACCCCCAGCGGCCCCGGCCCATTGGTCTACCTGCTGCCGGCCGGCATCGGCTTGGTCTTCGGCACAATGGTGGCCCCGTGGTTCAGCCGCATAACCAAGCGTCGTCACAGTGACAACGACCAGGGAGACAAGTAGAGATGTCGTCTATCGACCGCCGCGATTTCCTGAAGCTCGGATTGGCCGCCACGGCGACGGCTGCCGTCGGTGTGGGCATGAGCCGCATCCCGTTGCCGATGGCCGCCCCCGCCGCCGACACCGAGCCGGAGATCATCCGGGCCGACGAGGCCGCCGCGCTGCCGCGGGCCGACCGCGACCAGCCCTCACCGCACCATTGGGTGATGGTCATTGACCAGTCCAAGTGCGTCGGTTGCGACCTCTGCCTGGCCGCCTGCCACGCTTATAACGACACGCCGCCCAACATCTCCTGGTCGCGCGTCGAAGAGGTGGAGCCAACGGCCGAGGGCCAGCGCGTCTTTCGCCCGACGCCGTGCATGCACTGCGAGGATGCGCCCTGCGTCGAAATCTGTCCCGTCGGAGCCACGTACCACCGCTATGATGGCCTGGTGATGATGGACTACGACCGCTGCATCGGCTGCCGCTACTGCCAGCTATCGTGCCCCTACGGCGTGCGCCACTTCAACTGGGAAGCCTTCACCGGCCCGAACCCGGACGTGCCCGCCGCCGGCCACCCCGAAGTCGCCCGCCGGCCGCGCGGGGTCGTCGAGAAGTGCTCCTTCTGCGTCCAGCGCATCGACCGCGGCCTGGCCGCCGGCCTGACGCCCGGCCGCGACCGCGACGCCACGCCGGCCTGCGTCGTCGCCTGTGTCTACGGCGCGCGCATCTTCGGCGACCTCAACGACCCGGAGTCGATGGTCAGCATCGCCCTGCGGCAGCGGCCCGACGCCTATCGCCTGCACGAAGAACTGGGCACCAAGCCGCGCGTCTACTACCTGCCCGCTACCCCAACGGAGGTCAGCGAGTCGTGACCATAACTATTAAGACCTTCCTCCGCGACACCGTTTTGCCGGCCCTGGGTCAGCCCGCCATCCGCTTCATGCTCTTCCTGGGCCTGCTGATGGCCATCGGCGCTGGCGCGGCGCTGGTCGTCTTTGCCGAGGGTCTGCATGTGACCAACCTGACCGACCTGGTGCCCTGGGGGTTGTGGATCTCCATCGACCTGTCGGCGATCTCTCTGGCGGCCGGCGCTTTCAGCATCTCGGCCATCGCCTACCTGCTGGGTCGCAAAGAGCTGCGCCCTGTGGCCAAGACGGCTGTCTACGTCGGCTTCGTCGGCTACAGCATCGCCATGATGATGCTCCTGCTCGACATCGGCCGGCCCGACCGCTTCTGGCACGGCTTCGTCTTCTGGAACATCCACTCGCCGCTGTGGGAAGTGACGATGTGCGTCGGCCTCTACTTCAGCATCTTGCTGATGGAAGTCGCGCCCATCATCGGCCACTGGGAGCCGGTTGAACACCGCTTCCCACGCCTCTCCCACCGCCTCGGCTCGCTCCATGCCCTGACGCCCTACCTGGCGCTCATCGGCCTGTGCCTCTCGACGCTGCACCAGTCCTCGCTGGGCCTGACCTACGGCAAGCTCATTGCCCGGCCCATCTGGTATCGCCCCTGGCCGATGGCCCTTTCCTTCTACATCTCGGCGATTGTCGGCGGCATGGCCCTGGTGGCCTGCATCTCCCTTGTCGCCGCCCGGATGACGCCGCGGGCGCGCGTCAACAAGGTCACCCTCGACAAGCTGGCCTACACGGTCGGCTGGGCGGCGCTCTTCCTGCTGGTCGTGCGCTGGTGGGACCTGATGTCGATGCCGGTGGACTACGTCCCGGCCAAGTCGGAAGCCCTCTACATCCTGACGCGCGGCCGGCTGGCGTTCAACTTCTGGGGGCTGGAGATTCTGCTGGGCCTGGTCGTGCCCGCTGTGCTGCTGCTCGTCGGCTCTTTCCGGCGCGTCGAGCGCGTGCGTATCCTGGCGCTGGCCCTGGTGGCCCTGGGTCTCGTCGCCTACCGCTGGGACACCAATCTCGTCGGACAGCTGGTCGTCTTCGGGCAAGCGCCCGGCAGCGACGTGCCGCTGTTCACTAACTATACGCCATCACTTATTGAGATCCTGACAGGAACCGGTGTGCTCGCCTACGGCCTGCTGGCGGTCATATTCGGTGTCCGGTATCTCAATGTGATTGACCATGGAGAAGTAGTAGAGGCGCCAGCCGAAGCTTCTGTGCCCGCCGCCATGGTACCCTCCTCCCGTTGAGCAACTCTGAAAAAGGGTGGGCAGAAAAGCGTCGCGGCGGGCAACCGTCGCGGCGCTTTTTTCGGCTATAATAGAGTCAATGCTCGCACTCGAAGATCTACTCGACCACCTGGACGGCGCGCGCGAACGCACGCTGATGGCCCTGGAGATGCTGCCCGACGAGGCTCTTGTCCAACCGGGCGTCATCGGCCGCTGGTCCATCGCCGACCTGCTCAGCATCCTGACCGCCTGGGACGCTGAGGTCGTCACCGCGCTGATGCAGCTCCAGTCCGGCAAGTCGCCGGAGCGGCTGCTGGCCGCCCTGCGTAACCCCGACATCTACAATGCCCAGCGCTATCAGGAAGCCCGCGGGCGCGATCTGGACGCCGTCTTCGATGACTTCCAGTCCTCGCGCCTGCACCTGGAGGAGGGCCTCAGCCGCCTGTCGGAGCGGGCGCTGCTCGACCCACGCCACTACCGCGCCCTGGGCGGCGAAGCGCTCGGCCGCCTTATCGCCCGCGCCACCCACCAACACGAGGCCCGTTACCTGCCCTTCCTGACCGCCTTCGCTGACCGCTGGGAAGACGCCGCGCCGCCACCGGTCATTCCTCTGGACGACATCGGCCTGGACGCGGGCGCGCCGGGGCTGCCGGGCAGCAACGGCGACGCCAACATGTCTTTCCCGGAGGATGATGACGATGACTTCGGTTAGTTTTCTGCCGCCGGAACCCCTGGACGTGGCCTACCGCGCCGCCCACGCGTCGGCCGTGCTGGTCGATCATGGCGCGCGCGGGTTACTGGCGCTGGCTGGCGGTTCGCGTCTCGACCTCATCCATCGCATGTCGACGCAGGCGGTCAAGGACCTGAAGCCGGGCGAGGGCGCGGCCACCGTGTTGACGACCGACATCGGCCGTATCATCGACCGGGTGATCGTCTACGCCGACGCCGACCAGGCCTGGCTGCTGGCCGGCGAGGGGCACGCCGAGGCGCTGACCCGCTACCTGCGCCGCAACATCTTCTTCAACGATGACGTGCAGGTGCGCGACCTCAGCCCGGACATGGCCATCTTCGGTGTCTACGGCCCGCAAGCTCGCGAGACGCTGGGCGCGCTCGGTCTCGATCAGGCGAAAGACCTGCCGCTCCACCACTGGACGGCTCCCGACCCGCGCGCCCCGAACCTGTTCTCCTTCCCGACACCCATCACGGCCGAAACTGCGTTCGCACCCGTGCCCTACACCTTCCACCGCGCCGACCCCCTGGGCGGCGACGGCTACCTCATCGTGGTGCCGGCCGATGTGACGGGCAGCCTTCTCCATGTGCTGTCCATCACGCCCTCGCTGACCGCCATCGACGACGTGGCCTACGACTACCTGCGCATCGAGGCCGGCCGGCCGCGCTTCGGCCGCGAACTGACGCTCGACTACATCCCCCTGGAGGCGGGCTTGTGGGATGACGTGTCCTTCCACAAGGGTTGCTACACGGGTCAGGAGATCATCGCCCGCATGGAGAGCCGCGGCAAGCTGGCCAAGCGTCTCGTCCGGCTGCGGCCGGACGCGCCCGTGGCCGCCGGAACGGCCATCACCGCCGCCGGCCGCCCGGCCGGAACGATCACTTCGGCCGCCGACGGCCCGGCCGGCCCGCTGGCGCTGGGGTATGTCAGGACGGCCGCGCTGGGCGAAGGCACGCCGCTGGCCGCCGGCGACGTGCCGCTGACCGTCCTGTAGGGCCGGGCAGCCGACCGGGACCGCGCTAATGGCCGACTTCTTCGAGCGCAATCTCGTCGTCGTCTACTTCTTCTATGGCCTGGCCTTCTTCAGCATGGGCCTGTCCATCTGGCTGGCCTCGGCGCGCTTCCGCACGTCGGAGCTGCGCCTGGCCGGGCCGCTGCTCTTCCTGGCCGGCTTCGGCGTCGTCCACGGCTTGCAAGAGTGGCACGAGATGTTCTACGTGCTGGAGGTGCGCGGCGGCAGCAACATCCCCGGCTGGCTGTTGCTGCCGGAGGTGCGCGTCCTGCATCTCGTCCTCTCCTTTGGGCTGCTGGTCTATTTCGGCATCCGCCTGCTCTTCGCCAACCGCAACAGCGCCCATGGCAACCGCTATGCCCTGCTGGGCGTGGCGGCGTTTGTGGGTTTGTGGGTGCTCAGCGTGGCCGTCACGTGGCTGCTCGACCGGCCGGAACGCCTGCCCATGCTCGACGCGGCCGACGTGCTGGCCCGTTACGCCCTGGGCATTCCCGGCGCGCTCATCGCCGCCTGGGCCATCTGGCTGGAGCAGGGTAGCTTCAAGCGGCGGGGTATGGAGGGCTTCGGCCGGGCGCTGCTGTGGGCCGCCGTGGCCCTGGGCCTCTATGGTCTCAGCCAGGTTTTCACCGCGCCGAGCTTCCTCTTCCCCTCGACGGTGCTGAACAGCAAGCTCTTTATCGACATCTTCGGCCTGCCCATCCAGGTAGTGCGCGCGGCCCTGGCGACGTTGATGGCTCTGAGCATTATCCGCGCGCTCAACGTCTTCGAAATCGAGACGCAGCAACGGTTGGCCGCGGCCCAGGCCGCCCGCGACGACGCCCAGCGGGAGGCCCTGCGCGTCCAGCGCCAGGCCCGCGTCCAGACGGAGCAACTCAACCGCGAGCTACAGACGGCTGTGCAAGACCTGGCCCTGCTGTTCACCATCTCGCGGCAGACGGCGGCCACGCTCGACCGGCCGGCGCTGCTCCACGACGCCGTGCCGCTGCTGGTAGACGTGTTGCCGCAAGTGAACGCCGGGATGCTGGTGCTGCGGCGCGCCGCCGACCAGCCGCTGGAGCTTGTCTCCGTTGTCGAGTGCAATGACCCGGCCGCGCCGGTGGCCGAACGCAAGGCCCAGGGGCTACAACTGGCCGAGTACACCGTGCGCACCGGCCGGCCGTCGTGGATGATCGACCGCGACATTGTGCCCCTGCCGCCCACAGACGAGGCGGCCGCGCCTCTCGCCCCGGCCACAGCGTCGCCCGCCCTCGACGCCGGCGGCCATACGATGGCCATGCCCCTGGCCGCCCGTGGGCGCGTCTTTGGCAGCCTCGTCTTCTGTACGCTCTATGGCGCGCCGCCGTTCACCCGGCGCGACGTGTCCCTATCCCAGGCCATCGCTGACCAACTCAGCGTGGCCATCGACAACGCTACCCTTTACGATGAGGTGCAGCAGAGCGACAAGCTGCGCGGCGAATTGCTCCACCGCGTCGTTTCGGCCCAGGAGGCGGAGCGGCAGCGGATCGCCCGTGAGCTTCACGACGGCACCGGCCAGACGCTGACGGCCATCGGCCTGGGCCTGGCCGCGGCCGCCGACCGGCTTGATAGCGACCCGGAGGCCGTGCGCCAGCAGATAGTCGATATGAAAGCCATGAACGCGCAGGTCTTGCAGGAAGTCCACAACGTCATCGCTGACCTGCGGCCGTCCATTCTCGACAACCTGGGTCTGTTGCCGGCGCTGCGCGGCCATATGCACACCTTTGAGGAGCGCACCGGCATCCAGACACAACTGCTCGTCCAGGGCAAGAGCGCGCGCCTGAAACCCGACATCGAGACGACGATCTTCCGTCTCGTTCAGGAGTCGCTGACCAACGTCGTCCGCCACGCCGCGGCCGGCAGCGTGCTGGTGCAGGTGGTCTTCGGCGAGCGCGACGTGCGCCTGTCGATCGATGACGACGGTCGCGGCTTTGACGTGGCCGCGGCGTTGGCCGGGGCCGACGGCCGCGCCGCCTGGGGGCTGCTGGGCATCGCCGAGCGGGCCTCACTGGTGGGCGGCACGGCCGAAATCCAGTCCCGTCCCGGCGAGGGCACAACCGTGCGCGTCGCCATTCCCAACCCATTCCGGGAGGCAATTGATGGCTGATGAAATCCGCCTGCTGTTGGCCGACGACCACGCCGTCGTCCGCTCCGGTCTGCGCATGCTGTTGCAGGCCCAACCCGACATGGTCATCATCGGCGAGGCCGAGACGGGGCAAGAGGCCGTGCAGCGCACCGTTGAACTGGCTCCCGACGTGGTGCTGATGGACATCGAGATGCCGGGCATGAACGGCATCGAGGCCACGCGCCGCATCAAGGCCGAGGCCCCGGCCACGGCCGTGCTGGCCCTGACGATGTACGAGGACGACCAGTATTTCTTCGAGATGTTGCGCGCCGGGGCATCGGGCTACGTGCCCAAGCGGGCCGCGCCGGATGAGCTGGTGTCGGCCATCCGCGCCGCCGGCCGCGGCGAGGTGTTCCTCTATCCGTCGCTGGCCGGGCGGCTGGTGAAGGACTATTTGCAGCGCGGCCCCGCCGGCGAGGGCGAGGCCCAGAACGACGATCTGACGCCGCGCGAGCAGGAAGTGCTGACCCTCATCGCCGAGGGGTATAGCAACAACGAGATCGCCGACCGGCTGGTCATCAGCGCCAAGACCGTCGACCGCCATCGCGAGAACATCATGCGCAAGCTGAACCTCCACAACCGCGTCGAACTGGTCAAGTACGCCCTGCGCAAGGGTTTGATTGCGCTGGACGAGTAGACTGGGTCGCTTCCCCCATAGCGAAATACGTTACCTGCCCAATAGACACAGACAGCCGTTGGCCCTATCCTATAGTCAGGAGCCAAACCTGGAACCGGCCGATCACAGACGAGCGGCCGGACCAGTACCTGGCACCGGGAGACGGTATGAACGAGTTCCAAGCGACATCAGTCATGGTAGCGCTCTTTGCGCTGCGTTTCTTGTTGCCGATCGCCCTGATGATGGCCATCGGCTATGCCATGAATAAGCTGGCTGATCGCTGGGAGACGGAGGAGAAGCCGGCCGACGCCGCGCTGTCGATTCCCCTGGCAGTTGTGTCCGCCGGGCAGGCCGCGGCCCTCAAAGTCCCGTGCTGGGTCTTCAGGAACTGCGACGAAGCCACGCGCGCCCGTTGCCCCGCCGCTCAGCAGCCGTCGCTGGCGTGTTGGGTGGCGTTGCTGCGGACGGAAGGACGGCTGCCGGCCAAGTGCGCCGGCTGTGAGCGCTACACCGGGATGCCCGCGCTGGCCGCCGGCGACTAGACCCACGGCCCGGCCCATCTACCACGGCGCGTTGTGGGTTGGGTGTTGCGGGAAGGCCACCAGGGGCGGGTTAATGACCCGCCCTTTGACATTGGTGACATCCATCACGCCCAATGGGTGATCATCGACGTTGGCAACTGGCCCACCTCTTCTATAATAGAGGCAGAGATCACAGGCACGCCTGATGCCAGAGATCGGCGTTTGCTTAGATTGGATGCCTTTTTGGCGGCGGACGCTGTATAATCTCTGATGTGGGACGCGAAAGGTAGGCGGACTAACTATGACGAACACAAGCGACGTTTATCCTCTGCCGGAAAGCCACGCCAGTGACGTGGGCCAACCGGGCGAGGTAGAAGAAGTGCGCTGGGAAGTAGTCGAGCGCACGGCCGGCATCACCCCGGCCGAGATCATCGTTGGCCGCTTGCAGGCCGAAGGCATTCCCGCCCGCGCCTGGCAAGAGGGTGCTGGCGAAGCGCTGGGGCTGATGGTCGGGTTGCTGGGCACGGGCCATGTGGTCGTGCCGGAAGAGTTCGCCGAGCGCGCCCGCGCCATCCTGGCCGCCGACGCGGCCGCCTATGCCGCCGAGGTCGAAGAAGAAGAGTAGCTTCGACCCTAAGGAGAGATTAAGATGGCCGATGTATCCTGGCAGAATACGGATGAGGGCGCTGTGCTGGTCAAGCCGCGCCGCAACCGGATGATGTTCATCGTCGGCGGCGTGATCCTGATCGCCGCTATCGTATACCTTGTCGTCAACGCCATGAGCGGCAGCACGCAGCTCTACAAGACGGTCGGCGAGTTCTACGCCGAGCAGAGCCGGCTGACGGGCCGCGACCTGCGCGTGGCCGGCTGGGTGATCGGCGACTCCATCGTCTATACTCAGATCGACGCCCACAACTCCCGGCTGGAGTTTGACGTCGTCGATGACCTCAACAACCCGACGCAGAAGCTCCACGTCGTCGCCTTGAACGAGCCGAAGCCTGACCTGTTGCAGAACAAGGCCCAGGCGCTGGTTGAGGGGCACGCCGACACGAACGGCGTCTTCAACGCCAATCCCGGCGGGCTGATGCTGAAGTGCCCGACGCGCTACGAAGAGATGGCCCCGGCGGGCACGGGTCATCCCGAATCGGTCCCGACTTCCTAGGGATCGGGTTGGCTGGCGGGTCGTTGTGGCGCGCCGGCCGTTGCTATCACGTTTCTGAGCGACTTATTGGGCGGCGGGCCGGGGAACGCGCAGGCGCTCCAGGCCCGTCGTGCTGTTAGGGAATGTCCTTATGATCGCTGATTTCGGCCGCATTACCCTGTACGTCGCCTTCGCCGTCGCCCTGTACGCCATCGTCGCCGCCTACTACGGCGCGCGCCGCGGCGACGACCGCTGGGTGCGTAGCGCCCGCAACGCCATCATCACCGTCTGCCCCCTGGTGGCCCTGGCTTGTGGACTGATCATCACCGCGCTGGTGACGGGCGACTTCTCCATCGCCTATGTCTCCCATGTCAGCAGCCGCGCCATGCCCACCTACCTGAAGGTGACGGCGCTGTGGGGCGGCCAGGCCGGCTCGCTGCTGTTCTGGAACCTGCTGCTGTCCGTCTTCACCGCTGCCGCCATGCTGACCAAGTGGCGACAGCAGAAGGAACTGATGCCCTACGTCATCGTCGTGCTGGGCATGGTGCAGATCTTCTTCCTGTTCGTCTCCGGCGTGCTCGAAAGCCCGTTCGTCCGCAACCTGGTCGTCCCGGCCGATGGCAACGGCCTGAACCCGCTGCTGCGCCACCCGGGCATGATCATCCACCCGCCGATGCTCTACCTGGGCTTCGTCGGCATGACCATTCCCTACGCCTTCGCCATGGCCGCGCTGATGTCGGGCCAGATGGGCGACAACTGGATCAAGACCACACGCCGTTGGACGCTGGTGGCCTGGCTGTTTCTGAGCCTGGGGCTGATCCTGGGCGGCCGTTGGGCCTACGATGTGCTTGGTTGGGGTGGCTACTGGGGCTGGGACCCGGTCGAGAATGCCTCGCTGATGCCCTGGCTGGCGGGCACGGCCTTCCTGCACTCGGTCATGATCCAGGAAAAGATGCGCATGTTCAAGATGTGGAACATGTTCCTCATCGTCCTGACCTTTCTGCTGGTCATCCTGGGCACGTTTGTCGTTCGCAGCGGCGTCATCTCGTCGGTGCACGCCTTTGCCCAATCGGCCATCGGCCCGTTCTTCTTTGGCTTCATGGCCTTCATGTTCATCTTCTCCCTCGTCTGGATCACCAAACGACGCGAGAGCCTGCGCACGGAGAACCAGCTGGTTTCGTACCTGTCACGCGAAGCGGCTTTCCTCTACAACAACTTCCTGATCATCGCCATCCTGGCCGTCGTCTTCCTGTTCACCTACTACCCGCTCATCTCCGAGCTGTTTACCGGCGAGAAGGGCTTTGTCGGCCCGCCCGTCTATGAGCGCGCGCTGGCGCCGCTATTCGCCGCGCTGGTGCTGCTGATGGGCGTGGCCCCGCTGACGATGTGGTATCGCACCAGTATCCAGCGCCTCGGCCGGGCGATCCTCTGGCCGGCGGCGATCTCGACGCTGCTGGTCATCGTCCTGTTCGTGCTCGGCGTGCGCCAGTGGCCGGCCGTGCTCGGTTTCTGGCTGGTGTCCTTCTCCATCATGCTGACCCTGTGGGAATTTGCCAAGGGCACGCGGGCGCGCATGGGCAAGGGCGAGAACGTCTGGACGGCCTTCATGACGCTGATGGCCCGCAACCGGCGGCGCTATGGTGGCTACTGGATCCACATGGGCGTGCTCATCATGGCCTTCGGCATCGTCGCCGATGGCCTCTATCAGAGCGAGACGCAGATCCGCCTGACCGCCGGCGAAAGCGTGCAGGTGGGTAACTTCGAGATGGTCTTTAATAGCGTCAGCCGCTTCCCGGGGGCCGACGACCTGCTGATCACCAAAGCCGATGTCGACGTCTACCGGGATGGCAAGTTCCTGCGCAAGCTGACACCGCAGATCGAGTTCTACCAGCGCTCGGGCCAGCAGATGACCATTCCCTCGGCCCGCTCGACCATCACCGAGGACTTCTACGTCATTCTGGTCAACTGGGAGCCGACGACGGCCGACGCGGCCACGTTCCGCATCTTCCTGAACCCGCTCATCAACTGGATTTGGACGGGCGGCATCATCTTCATCGTCGGCACACTCATTGCTGCCTGGCCCGACCGGGAGAAGGCCCCGGCTCGCGCCCGCAAGCCGGCGGTCGTGGTTGCGGGCGACTAAGGGCGACGGCCCCGCGCCGCGCCTGGCGCTCAGGGGAAAAGGACAATGACGCGCAAACACACATTCGCTCGCTGGCTCATCCTGGCCTTGTTGCTGGCCCTGCTGCCGGCCGGGGTCCTGGCCCAGGACGACGACACCGTCACCGATGACCAGGTCAACGCCATCGCCCGGGATGTCTATTGCCCGGTCTGCGAGAGCACGCCGCTGGATGTCTGCCCGACGCAGGCCTGCGCCGACTGGCGCGAGCTGATTCGCACCAAGCTGGCCGAGGGCGAGACTCGCCAGGACATCCTCAACTACTTCGCCCGGCAATATGGCGACGGCGTGCTGTCTGACCCGCCGCGGCGCGGGGCCAGCCTGGTGGTGCTGTGGGTGTTGCCGGTGCTGGTCATCTTGCTGGGCGGGCTGCTGTTTGTCCGGCTGCTGCGCGGCCTGCGCGCGGCCGGCCCCACCCCGACCGCCGCGGCCGTGACGGGCGGCGCGGTCGTCCCGACACCCCGCCCCGACGAGCGCCGGAACGACGAACCACTGGATGACTATATCGCCCGCGTCGAGCGGGAGCTAAAGGAATAGCGACGGCTAGGCAAGGTGCTCATTCCATGAGTGAAACAACCCCAACGACTCAACCCGTGGCCGCGCCGGCCAAGGCGCGCCGCCCACTGCGGTTGTCGCTCATCCTGCTCTGGCTGGGCGTCATCGCCCTGATCGCCCTGCTCGGCTGGGGGCTGCTCAACAGCACCGCCGCCCGGCCGGAAGTGGGCCAGCCAGCGCCCGGCTTCGACGTGGAGTTTTTCGACGGCTACAACTGGGACGGCCGGACGATGGCCAGCCTGGCCGACATGCGCGGCCAGGTCGTCGTGCTCAACTTCTGGGCGTCGTGGTGCGTCGAGTGCCGCGGCGAGACACCGATGCTGGAGGCCGCCTGGCAGCGTTACGCCGACCAGGGCCTTATCGTCCTCGGCGTGGCCTATGCCGATGTGGAGCCGAACTCGCTGGCCTACATGAAGGATTTCAACGTCACCTTCCCCCACGCGCCCGACCTGGGCACGGACATCTCGCAGACCTATGAGATCACCGGCGTCCCGGAGACGTTCATCATCGACAAAGAAGGCGTCATCCGCCACGTGCAGATCGGCGCCGTGAACACGGCCCTGCTCGACCAGATCATCCCGGGGCTGCTGGCCCAATAGCGGCCGGAGGAATCATCGCTGTGATCGCTGGAATCACCCTCGGTTCAATTTTGCTCGGCGTGGCCCTGATCCTCGTGGTGGTGCTCTACCTGGCCCGGCCGTTTGTGACCGCCGAAGCCGAAGACGTCCGCCTGGCGCGCGAAGAGATAGACAGCCTGGTGCTGCGCCGCGACGCGCTGCTGCGGCAGGTGCGCGAACTGGACGATGACATGGAAGCGGCCAAGGTCGCCCCGGAGCTATACCAGCGCGTCCGGCCGCAACTGGTGAAGCAGGCGGCCGTGCTCATGCAGCAGCTGGACGCCCATACTGTCGCCGTCGTCGCGCCCGACCTGGACGCGCAAATCGAAGCGGCCGTCAGGCGTCTGCGCACGCCGGAGGAGCTTGACGCCGACATCGAGGCCGCCGTCCAGGCGGCGCGGGCCAGACCGCCGGTGGGCGCGCCCGCGGCCGGGGCTGCCCCGGCCGGCTTCTGCCCCAAATGCGGCCGGCGCGTCGAACCCGACGACCGCTTCTGCCCCAAGTGCGGCTACGCCTTCCAGGAGCCAAGCAAACCCCAGGCCGCCCGCGCCTGATAAGGATGTACCCATGACCTTTCGTCCTTCTCCGACCCGTGCGCGCCGGCTACTCATCGCCGCCCCCGTTCTGCTGGCGGCGGCGCTCGTTTTGCTGCTCTGGCCCGCCGCCGGGCAAGCCCAGGACCCCGTGCTGCCCGCGGCCACGCCCGACGGCTTCCCCGGCCTGGAACTGTACGCCGAACGCTGCGCCAATTGCCACGGCAAGACCGGCGCGGGCGACGGCGAGCTGATCCTGCAAGCCGGCAATCCCGCGCCCATGCCCTTCGATGCCGCCTACATCCAGCAGGCCATGCCTTCGGTCATGTTCGCCCAGATCACCAACGGTGAGGCGGCCGTGGGCATGCCCCCCTTCGGCCCGGCCAGCAGCAATCCTATCGACGACGCCGGGCGCTGGGACCTGGTCGCGGCGGTCTATAGTCTGGGCACGCCGCCGGAAGACGTGGCCGCCGGTCAGGAGATCTACACGGCCAACTGCGCCGCCTGCCACGGCGACGCCGGCCAGGGCGACGGCCCCGACGCCCCCTCCACCGGCCCGCTAACCGACATCGCCTACTGGTTTAACCGCAGCAACGATACTGTCCTGTCCGACCTGGCCCCCGGCGTCGTGCCCGCGCACACCTACGACCTGCCGGAGCCAGACCTGCGCCGGGCCATCGACTTCGCGCGCACGTTCAGCTACGTTTTCGCCGATCCGGCCGTGCTCAACGAGCCGATTGCCGCCGGGACGATCACCGGCGTGCTGACCAACGGCACGTCCGGCCAGGCGCTGCCCGGCACGGCGGTGACGCTGCGGGCCTTCACGGCCGAGTTGGAGGAGACGCTGACGCTGACGACGACAACTGGCGCTGACGGGACATTCCAGTTCGGCGTGACCGACACGCCGCCCGACTGGGTCTACATCGTCGGCTCGTCCTATAACGGTCTGAGCTTTAACAGCGGCGCCGACCAGCTCAGCCGCAACCGCACGGCGCTGGACATGCCCATCACCGTCTTTGACAAGACGACTGACCCCGCCGCCGTCAGCATCGCCCAACTGCATGTGGTTATAGAGTTCGCCGAAGACGTGGTGCAGGTCAGCCAGCTCTACATTCTTAGTAATTCCGCCCAGGCCGTCTATGTGGGGCCGACGGGCAACCCCGACGAGGGTGTCATCGAAGTCGCCGTGCCCGCCGGGGCGCAGAACCTGTCCTTCCAGCGCTCCTTTGGGTCGATGAGTTCCTTCCTGGCGGCCAACGACTTTGTGGCCACGGCGCGCGGCTGGGCCGACCCGCTGCCGTTGCGCCCCGGTGAAACCTCTCTGACCCTGCTGGTGCGCTATACGCTGCCCTATGTTGACGGTCTGACCATGAGCCACCCGGTGTTCTACAACACTGCCTCCGGGGCCATCATCCTGCCCGACAATGGCGTAGACGTGATGGGCGCGGATTGGGTCGAGGGGCCGCCGCAGACGTTCGGCCAGGGCGAGGTCTTTCGCAACTTCAGCCGCCCCGCGCTGGCCGCGGGCGACACGCTGACCATCCAGTTGAAGGGCCGGCCGTCGGTGATCAGCGATGCCACAACCGGCCAGGCCGTGGCCAACCGCGACGCGACGAGCGAGTTGCTCATCGGTGGCGGGGCGCTGCTGCTGGCCGCGGTGGGCGGCATCTTCTTGTGGCGCTACTGGCAGGGGCGGCAGGAACGGGCCTACGCCGAGGCCCCCGCCTATGGCGCGGCCGCGCCGTCTGTCGAGGCCCCCAGCGAGCGCGACGACCTGTTGCGCCGCATCGCCGCCCTTGACGACGCCTTCGAGAACGGCCGGCTGGCAGAAGCCGATTACCGCGCCCAGCGCGACGCGTTGAAGCAACGGCTGGCGGCCGTGTGGGGAAGGTAGGCGCGACCGCCGGCCACTTGCCATGTACAAGTTCACTGTTCTCTACTACCGCGTTGACGACGAGTTGGCTCAGGAGGACTTCTTCAGCGGCACGCATCTGCCGCTGCTGGAGGGGCTGCCGGGCCTGCGCGCCGTCGAGGTCAGCCGCGTGCTGGGCCAGCCGATGGGCCAGTCACGCTTCGTGCTGACCGTCGAAGCTTACTTCGATAACCAGCCCGCGCTGGAGGCGGCCCTGATGACGGCGACGGGCGTGGGCCTGATGAACGCCCTGCGGCCGTGGGCCGACGCGCGGCTGATCGCCTGGTACTATGCCGATTCCTTCAGCACCGACCAGACCCCCTAGCGCCGGGACAACCCAACCCCTCCTAATAGGCGCAAAACATTAGAATATCGCGGATTGCCCCACTAATGGGCTTTACAATGCACGCGTTTTGTGCATAATACAGACCGTCCACGCGACGCAAGGAACCATCCCCCAGGTTAGCGGACAGATTAATATTCCACTCTTCCAAGGAGAGATGTATCCGATGAAAGACGTGTATGGTCTGCATCTGATGATGCGCGTTGCCAACGTGCGCAACCGCGCGGCGCTGGGCAACGGCGAAACGATCGATCGGTTCCTTGTGGACCTTGTCCACGAGTTAGACATGAACGTGTTGGCCGGGCCGATGGTGACCGAAGAGGCGGGCGAGCCACAGCGCGCCGGCTACTCCGGCGTCATCATCCTGTATGAATCCCACGCCGCCATTCACACCTACAGCACGCTGGGGCAGGCGTTCGTGGACGTGTTCTCGTGCAAGCCCTATGATACCTCGCGCGTCGAGGCGGTCATGCAGCGCTATTTCGGCGAGTTCGAGGTCGTCGAACAGACGACGCTCGGCCGTGGCGTCCATTGGGGCAGCAACGTCGAGCGCGAGATGGCCGGTTGGTCGGCCGCCCGCGAGGACGCGGCCGCGCCGCAGCCGGCTGGCAGCTTTGGCTGAGTGTGGGGGCAGCAACCGCGATGACTTCGCCTCTCCTTCCCCCACTCACTCTGTCCACCAACTGACAAAGGAATCGACAAGCCAATGGCTCACCCTGTGAACCCCGCCCTGGGCGGGCATCTGCTGGCCTACTCCGGTGTGCCGACGTTCATGCGCCAGACGCCGACGCGCGACCTGCGCGACGTGGACGTGGCCATCGTCGGCGTGCCTTTCGATAGTGGCGCGACCAGCTTCCGCGGCGGCACGCGCTTCGGCCCGCGCAAGATCCGCGAGGCGTCGCTGGCCCTCTGGGGCCACCATCACATCCACGGCGTCGCCCCGGTCGAGGCGCTGACCATCGCCGACTACGGCGACGTGGCCATCGAGATGGCCTACATCGACAAGACCATGGCCAATATCACCGCCGAGGTCGGCGCGGTGTTGGCCCAGGGGCCGATGGTCGTGGCCCTGGGCGGCGACCACTCCATCAGCCTGCCGCTGCTGCGCGCCCAGGCGGCCGCCGCGCGTCAGGCCGGCCACGGCCCGTTGGCCCTCGTCCACTTCGACGCCCACACCGACGTTGAGCCGGGCGACTACGAGCACGGCACGGTCTTCCGCCATGCCGTCGAGGAGGGCCTGATCGACCCGGCGGCGACCATCCAGGTCGGCATCCGCGGCTCGCTCTACTTCGCCGACGACCTGAACGTGGCCCGGCGGCTGGGCATCCGCGTGCTGACCATCGACGAGTGCTTCGACATGGGCCTCCCCGCCGTCGTGGCCGCCATCCGCGAGACGGTCGGCGCGCGCCGGACGTATGTCACCCTCGATATCGACGCCGCCGACCCGGCCTTCGCCCCCGGCACGGGCACGCCGGAGCCGGGTGGCTTCAGCAGCTACCAGATGCTCCAGCTGCTGCGCGGGCTGCGGGGGCTGAACCTGGTGGGCATGGACCTGGTCGAGGTCAGCCCACCCTACGACCACGCCGACATCACCGCCCTGTTGGCGGCCAATCTGGTGTTTGAGTATCTCTGCCTGGTGGCACTGAACCGGCCTGTGTAGGGAAGAAGGGGCCAGGGAAAACGTCTTTGCCTAGCCCTGGAACCTGGCCCCTGGAACCTGTTCCCAAAGGAGTAAAATGACAGACGGACCCATCAGCCGCTTTCTGCGGCATCATTACCGGCACTTCAACGCGGCGACAGTCATCGACGCCGCCGACGGCTACAAGCGCCACCTCGACGCCGGCGGGGTCATGCTGGTGACACTGGCCGGGGCCATGAGCACGGCCGAGTTGGGCCTGTCGCTGGCGGAGATGATTCGCCGCGACAAGGTACAGGCCATTTCCTGCACCGGGGCCAACCTGGAGGAAGACCTGTTCAATCTGGTGGCCCACGACTTCTATGAGCGCGTGCCCCACTACCGCGACCTGACGCCGCAGGACGAGCTGGCCCTGCTACAGCGGCACATGAACCGCGTCACCGACACCTGCATCCCGGAGGAGGAGGCCATGCGTCGCCTTGAGTCAGCGCTGGTGGACGAGTGGACGCGGGCCGACCGCGCCGGCGAGCGCTACTTCCCCCATGAGTTCATGTACCGCGTCCTGCGTTCCGGTGTGCTGGAGCCGCACATTCAGATCGACCGGCGTGACTCGTGGATGCTGGCCGCGGCCGAGAAGAATCTGCCCATGGTCGTGCCCGGCTGGGAGGACTCGACGATGGGCAACATGTACACCGCCCACGTGATGAGCGGCGACATCGCCAACGTCCACACGGTGCGGACGGGCATCGAATACATGGCCTATCTGGCCGGTTGGTACCAGGCCACCGCGCCGCAGTCGTCCATCGGCTTCTTCCAGATCGGCGGCGGCATCGCCGGGGACTTCCCCATCTGTGTCGTGCCCATGCTCCATCAGGACCTGGGCCGGATGGATGCGCCGCTGTGGGGTTACTTCTGCCAGACCGGCGACTCGACCACCAGCTATGGCTCCTACAGCGGGGCCGTGCCCAACGAGAAGATCACCTGGGGCAAGCTGGGCATAGACACGCCCAAGTACATGATCGAGTCGGACGCGACCATCGTCGCGCCGCTCATTTTTGCGCTGGTGATGGAACAGTAAGGCTCTCGCTTCCGCCGGCGAAGAAAAGAGACCTGGCCGGTGTTCTGGGCCTGCCAGGTCTCTATTTTCCCTTCACTCCAACACCAGCACCGGTATCTCCCTGCCCGCCCGCGCCGCATAGGCCCGATAGCCGGGATAGACGGCCACGGCCTGCGCCCAGCAGGCGGCGCGCTCCTCGCCCACCACCTCGCGGGCCACGTAATGGCGCTCGGCCGGCCCTTCACGGCCGCCGACTGTCACCTGCGGGTTGGCCTTCATGTTGTAATACCACGCCGGGTGGCTGGCCTGTCCCCAATTGGAGGCGATCACGATGAGCCGCTCGCCGTCGGGCACGGCCACCAGCGGCACAGTGCGCGGCCGGCCGCTCTTGGCGCCGGTCGTCGTGACGGCCAGGACGGGCAGGCCGCTGAAGAGCGCCGCGGCCGTCGTCCGGCCGCCGCTGAGCCGCAGCACGGCCGCGTCGATGTGGTGAATCGTCCGCGCCATCAGCCACGTCACTGGCTGTGTGGCGATCAGCCGCCGCATGCCGCGCTGGGCCGCGTTGGGCCTGTCCTGCGGTAGTGATGCGTTCGCTGCCATCGGTCGATCGCGCCGCTCAGTCGCCGCGCAATTCGGCGATGACTTCCGGGTTGACCAGGCTCGACGTGTCGCCCAGGTCCTCGCCCAAATAGGCGCTGCGGACGACGCGGCGCATCAGCTTGGCGTTGCGCGTCTTGGGCAGGTCGCTGACGAAGCGTACTGCCTTGGGCATCAGCGGCTTGCCCAGCTCGGCGGCCACGCGGGCGCGCAGTTCCTCGGCCAGAGCCGCGTCGGGGATGTGCCCGGCGCTGAGCACGACGAAGCAGACCAGGGCGCTGCCCTTCAGGGCGTCGGGCACGCCCACGGCCGCGGCCTCGCGCACGGCCGGGTGGGCCACCAGCACCGACTCCACCTCGGCCGGGCCAAGACGCTTGCCGGCGATCTTGATCGTGTCGTCGGAGCGGCCCAGGATGTACCACATGCCGTCCTCGTCGATCGCTGCCCAGTCGCCATGCACCCAGACACCGGGAATCTGCGACCAATAGGTGTCGAGATAGCGTTGCCGGTCGCGCCAGAAGCCGCGGGCCATGCCAATCCACGGCGCGCGAATGACCAGTTCACCGACCTGGCCGCGCACAGAGCGGCCGTCGGCGTCAACCACGTCGGCGGCCATGCCGGGACAGGCCGCGGCGAAGGCGGTCGGCTTGAGCGGCAGGATGGGGTTGCCCATGACGATGCCGCCGCTGATCTCCGTGCCGCCGGAGTAGTTGATGATCGGCCGCCGGCCCTCGCCGACGACCTCGAACAGCCAGCGCCACGGATCGGGGTTCCACGGCTCGCCTGTGCTGGCGAAGAGGCGCACCGCCGACAGGTCATGGCGGCGCACCGGCTCCGCGCCGTGGGGGACAAGGGCGCGGATGAGCGTCGGTGAGACGCCCAGGTGGGTCAGCCGGTGGCGCTCGGCCAGCGCCCAAAGGCGATCGACGTCGGGGTAGTCGGGCGAGCCGTCGTAGATGCAGAACGTCGCCCCCAACAGCGTCGCCCCATAGACCAGCCACGGCCCCATCATCCAGCCCATGTCGGTAATCCAGTGGATGCGGTCGCCGGAAGCGCCGTCCCCGGCGTCCACGCCGTCCCCGGCGTCCACACCGTCCCCGGCGTCCACGTCAGTGCCGAAGGCCATGTCCTGGGCCGCCTTGACCGGGAAGCCGCAATGGGTGTGAACGATGCCCTTGGGCCGGCCGGTCGTGCCGCTGGTGTAGAGGATGAGCAGGATGTCCTCGGCCGCGGTGTCGGCCGTGGCCGCCGTGTCCGGCTGCGCGTCGACAAGCTCGTGCCACCAGTGGTCGCGGCCGGGCATCATGGACACGTCGTTGCCGGCGCGACGCAGGACGATGACGTGGCGCAGCGAGGGCACTTGCGCGGCGGCCTCGTCGGCGACGGGCTTCATCGGCGCGAGACGGCCGCGGCGAAAAGTGCCGTCAGCGGTGAAGAGGGCCACGGCCTCAGCGTCGGCCAGCCGCGAGGCCACCGCGCCGGGGCCATAGCCGGAGAAGAGCGGCAGGGCCACCGCGCCGATCTTGGCCAGCGCCAGCAGGGCCACGGCGATCTCCGGCGTCATGGGCATGAATAGGCCCACCGCATCGCCCAGACCCAGGCCCAGAGCGCGCAGGGCGTTGGCACAGCGGTTGACCTCGGCGGCCAGGTCGCCGTAGGTCAGCGTCCGCGTCGCGCCTTCCTCGCCCTCCCAGATCAGCGCCGGACGGCCGCGCGTGGCCGGGTCGTCGGCCCATTTATCGACGCAGTTGTCGATGATGTTGAGCCGGCCGCCGACGCACCAGCGCGGCCATTCGATGCCGTCGGACAGGTCGAGAACCTGCGTGTAGGGCACGCGGAAGCGGATGTCAAGGTATTTCAGGACGGCATCAGTGAACCAGGCGACGTCGGCCGTGGAGCGAGCCATCAGCTCGTCATAGCTGCCAATGCCGTGGGCGTGCATGAAGCGCGTCAGGTGACTGCGGGCGATGGTGTCCGGCGCCGGCCGCCAGACGATCTCGCCGCCGAAGGAAGGAATGTCGGTCATGGCCAGCCCTACTCCCTGAGCGTACTTGCCAGTTGAATCTCGCGCAGGATCGAGTTGACCTCCTGTTCCGACTCCAGATGGCCAGCCAGAACGGACGCCGTGCTCTCCAGTACCCGTTCGCCAAAACGCTTGGCCAACTCCTGGCGCAGGCCCTGACCGATGTAAAGCTTCATCAACGCGGTGACGCTCATCTCGCGGGTATCGGCGACGCGCTGCAGCGCCTCCAGCGTATCACTGGGCACGTTAATCGTCACCGGCTGCATCGCGCGTGGCTTTACTTTCAGTTCGTAAACGTCGTCATTCATACTCGTATCGCCTTTTCTCGGCTCGTGTTGGCGGACGGGCCGGGATAATACGCCAATTGTCAACGCGTTCCGTGTAGACAGTTAGCCGTAGTCGCTCCGATAGAGAGTAGCCAATGATGAACTGACGGTCTTTTTCGCCTCGTGTCGCATCGCCGGAGACGTGGAACGGGGCGAAATGGACTTCAGCCGCTTCCTCAAGGGTCACGCCATGTTTGTCATAGTTTGCGCGTGCCTTAGCATCGTCCCACTCGAATTCGACACCCTGTAATCGGTATCGCGCTCGCCTGATGGGCCTCTTTGATGCCAGAGATTATAGCAGTAGATGGTGCCTGACTGCGGCCACATCCGCCGCAATCTGCCCCTTCAGCGCGTCCAGTCCGGCGAACTTCATCTCTGGCCGGATGCGATAGGCGAATTCCAGTTGCATTTCCTCGCCGTAGATGTCGCTATCGAAATCGAGCAAGTGCGCCTCAACGGTCAGGGACGCACCATCGACCGTCGGCCGCACGCCGACGTTGGTGGCCGCGGCGTAGCGCCGGCCGTGGACGTGGGCATAGGTGGCGTAGACGCCGTTGCCGGGCAGCAGCAGTTCATCCCACAGGGCCAGGTTGGCCGTGGGGAAGCCGATCGTCCGGCCGCGCTGGTCGCCCTTGACCACCGGCCCGCGGACGCTATAGGCCCGGCCGAGGCAGCCGTTGACCTCGCCCATGTTGCCGGCCGCCAGCGCCGCGCGCACGCGGCGGCTGCTGACGGGCGCGCCGTCCCAATCGACCAGCGTGTCGAGCGTGACAACACTGAAGCCTTTCTCGTCGCCCTGGCGGCGCAGGAAGGACACGTCCCCCTCGCGCTGGTAACCCAGGGCGAAGTTGCCGCCCCACAGCTGGCGCATGTCCAGCGCCGCCAGAAGCTGATCGACGAAGTCGGCGGCGCGAATCTGGCGCACTTGATCGTCGAAGGGGTGGGTGATGATCAGGTCAATGCCCTGGCCGGCCAGCAGGCGGACACGGTCGTCGAGGGTGGTCAGATAGAAGCGCGGCGGCAGCGTCTGCAGGACGCGGCGGGGGTGCGGGAAAAAGGTCAGCGCCGCGGCCCGGGCGCCGTCCTGACGGGCGCAGGCGATCATGGTCTGTAACAGGGCCTGGTGGCCCAGATGAACGCCATCGAAGGAGCCGACGGCGACATAGGTCGGGCGTTTGTGATCGACTTCACTGAGATGCGTAACGCGAACAAAGGATTGAGTCATAGGTGGTTGGTGGCGTGGCTTCGCTTGTGCCGGCGACATTGTAGCAGAAGTTCAGGCACATGGGGGAATGGAATGCAGATCACGCGCCCGCAACAGAGCGACGCGGAGCCGCGCGGCCGGGCGACGGCCGCGAAGAGTGGCCGACAGTCCCAGCTATAACTCAGCGGCTCATGTTAGACCTCTGCGGTTGGCGACCGACCTCAAAGGTCTGTCGCGGCCAACATCTTACGCGGCCGCAGCACATCACCATCGACCGCGACCACCCCCAAGAAGCGGCCGCCCGGCCCGAATGCCGCCAGCTCGCCCGGCAAAGCGCCGATCGGCGCGGCTAATCGCTGGCCCAATGATAGCCGCACGGCCTCGGCATCGTCCACATCCAATCGCGGCAGATGGGCGACGGCCGCTTCCGCAGGCAGCAGCCCGGCCGCCAGCCCATCCGGCGTCAGGTCAGCCAGCGGCACGGCCGCGCCGACATCAAAGCGCCCCACGGCCGTCCGGCGCAGCGCGCTGACGTGCCCGCCGCAGCCCAGCGCCGCGCCCAGGTCGTGGGCCAGCGAGCGGATGTAGGTGCCCGAAGAGCAGACGACGCGCAAGGTGACATCGGGCGGCGCAAATGTGAGCCGTTCGAGGACGTAGATGACCACCTGGCGCTCCGGCAAATCGAAGACCTCGCCGCGGCGGGCGCGCTCATAGAGCGGCCGGCCGTCGCGCTTGACGGCCGAGTGCGGCGGCACGCGCTGGCTGATGGGGCCGCGAAAGGTGTCGAGGACCGCGTCCACTTGCCCGGCGTCGAGCGTCACGGGGCGTTCGGCCGTCGTTTCCCCCTCGGCGTCATAGGTCGTCGTGCTGATGCCCAGTCGGACGGTCGTCTCGTAGGTCTTGTCCAGACCAACCAGGTATTCCAGGAAGCGGGTGGCGGGGCCGAGGCCGAGCAGCAACAGACCGCTGGCCAGCGGGTCGAGCGTGCCGGCGTGGCCGACACGCCGCAGCCCGGCCAGCCGCCGCACGCGGGCGACGACATCGTGCGAAGTCGGGCCGGGCGGCTTGTCAATGAGGAGAATGCCGGCAGTCACGCAGGGGGGTTAGGCGGGGCGCTGGCGGCGGATAGCGTCGAGGCAAGCGGCGACCACGGTGGCCTCGGCTTGCTCCAGCGGGCCGTCGAGGGTGAAGCCGGCGGCCAGGACGTGGCCGCCGCCACCCATCTGCATGGCCACCTCAGCCACATTGTAGGGCGGCACAGCACGCATGCTCACGCGCACGCTCTCGCTGGGCATCTCGCTGAGCACCACGCCGATGGCCACATCCTCCACGTCGGCCAGGAAGTTGACCAGGCCGGAGCTGCTGGGGTTGCCGTCCAGACCCAGGCGGCGCATCTCGTTGCGGTCGATGCTGGTCCATAACAGCCCGTCCTGGAACTTCATGCGCCCCAGGCCCAGGCCCCACACTTGCGCCGTGGCCAGCGGCCGGCGGTGGAGCGCGCGCAGGCTGATGTCGGCGATATCAGCGCCGCAATCGACCAGAGTGGCCGCGGCGCGCAGCGTGGCCGCGGTGACGTTCGTCGTGCGGAAGCCGATCGTGTCGGTGACGATGCCGGTCAGCAGGCTATCGGCGATGCCGCGGGTCATGGTCACGCCGATCTCGTCCAGAAAGCGGCAGAGGATCTCGGCCGTGGAGCTGGCCGCCGGATCGACGACGTTAAACGCGCCGAAGCGCGTGTTGGTGATGTGGTGATCGATGTTGGCCAGCGTCGGCTTTGGCTCCGGCAGACAGGCGTAGGCCCAGCCCATGCGTGCCTCATCGGCGCAATCGACGGCGACGACAAGGTCGTAGTTGGCGTCGGGGTTAGGGGCGCGGCGCACGTCGCCGGCCAGGGGTAGGTAGTGGAAACGCTGCGGCACGTTATCATCGCAGACCAGCGTGATGCGCTTGCCGAGCTGCTGCATCGCCTGGCCGACGGCCGTCAGCGAGCCGATGGCGTCGCCATCGGGATCGATGTGGGCGATGACCAGGACACGGTTGGCTTTTTCGACGGCGAACTGGATCACTGGCTCCCCCTGCCCGCTGTGGCCGCTCTTACTCTTCGTCGTCGAGGTCTTCGGCCGCGGGTGGTTCGTCAGCCGCGGCCGGCTTGTCAACCGCGGCTGGCTCATCGACCGGCTCGGCCGCGGCCATCAGCGCCGCCGAGGTGGCCACGGCCTCTTCCAGCTTGAGGTCCAGCTCGTTCAGCAGTTCGTCAATCTCTTCGACGTAGCGCAAGCGCGGGTCCCACTCGAAGCGCAACACCGGCGCGGTACGCAGGTCAAGGCTTTGGGCCAACGCGCGCCGCAGGAAGCCCGCGGCGCTCTGCAAACCGGCCATGACCTCTTCGCGCCGCCCCTCGTCGCCCAGCGCGTTGACGAAGACGTTGGCATACTGCAACTCCCGGTCGATCTCCACCTCGGTGATGGTCACGCCGGCCAGACGCGGGTCGCTGACCTCGCGCAGGAACAGCTCGCTCAGGAGCTGTTGGATGTGCTCAGCGGTGCGCTCTTGTCTAATCTTGTTCATAACTAGGCCTCAACACGTTGGGAGACGAAGAACTCGATAATGTCGCCGGGCTGGAAGTCGTCGAAGCCGTCCAGACTGACACCGAACTCGAAGCCCGCCTTGACCTCGCGCACATTCTCCTGCAAGTGCTTCAGGCTGCTGATCGTGCCGCTGTGCAGCAGGCGGCTGTTGCGGACGACGCGCGCTTTGGCGTTGCGCCGCCCCTCGCCCGTGCGCATGTAGCTGCCGGCGATGTTGCCCACGCCGCGAATCCTGAACACCTCGCGCACTTCAGCCCGACCGATGACCACTTCCTCAAAGGTGGGGGCCAACATGCCCCTGATAGCCTTCTCCACGTCCTCGATCAGCTTGTAGATGATCGAGTAGGTGCGGATCTGCACCTCTTCGACGGCGGCGGCATTGCGGGCAATCGGGTCGGCTTCGACATTGAAGCCCAGGATGATCGCCCCGGACGCCGACGCCAGCATGACATCGCTCTCGGTGATCGGGCCGGTGGCGGCGCGCAGAATGTCGAGTTCGACCTCGCCGCCGTCCAGCCGCTCCAGCGAAGTGACGATGGGTTCGAGCGAACCTTGCACGTCGGCCTTGACGATCAGGTTGAGCGATTTGGCTTCGCCTTCCAACAGGCGGGCGAAGAACTCGTCCAGCGTTGGGCCGCGGCCGCGGCTGGTGGGCGTCACGCGGGCGGCCTCGCGCTCCTCGTCGATGATGCGGCGGGCGGTCTTCTCGCTGTCCACGACACGGAACTGCTCGCCCGCTTCGGGGATGCCGTCCAGGCCGGACACGGACACCGGCGTCGATGGCCCCGCTTCCTTGATGCGCTTGCCGGTGTAGTCGTACATAGCCTTGAGGCGGCCGTAGTGTTCGCCGACCAGCATCGTATCGCCCAGACGCAGCGTGCCATTCTGGACAAGGGCGGTGGTCATGATGCCCTTGCCGCGCTCAATCCTGGCTTCCAGCACCGTGCCGGCGGCGGGCGCGTCCGGGTTGGCGCGCGGATCCACCTCTTCGGCCACCAACAGCACCGCCTCCAACAGGTCGTCAATACCCAGCTTCTCGCGGGCGGAGACGGGGATGACCATCGTATCGCCATCCCAGTCGTCGGGCACCAGGCCCATCTCGCTGAGTTGCTGTTTGACGCGGTCGGGGCGCGCGCCGGACAGGTCGATCTTGTTCAGGGCGACGATAATAGGTACATGGGCGGCGCGGGCGTGGTCGACGGCCTCGCGCGTCTGGGGCATGACGCCGTCATCGGCGGCCACGACCAGAATGGCGATGTCGGTCGCCTGCGCCCCGCGGGCGCGCATGGCCGTGAAGGCTTCATGGCCCGGGGTGTCGAGGAAAGTGACCAGCCGGCCGTCCTTGACCGTCTGGTAAGCGCCGATGTGCTGGGTGATGCCGCCCGCCTCGCCGGCGGTGACTTTGGTCTGGCGCACTACGTCCAGCAGCGAGGTCTTGCCGTGGTCGACATGGCCGAGCATGGTGACAATGGGCGGCCGCGGCTGCAGATCGCTGCTAAGCTCGTCGGCCAGCACCTTGCGCCAACCAACTTTCTCCTCGTCGGCCACCGGCTCGGCGGCGGCCTCTTCGTGGGCGACCACATCGTAGCCCATCTCGCCGGCGACGATGGCCGCCGTCTCGAAGTCGATCTGCTGGTTGATGTTGGCCATGATGCCGTTGGCCATCAACTCCTTGATGACGTTGATCGGGCTCACGCCCATCATGGTCGCCAGCTCGCGTACGGTCACGAACGCCGGAATCTCGATTAATGTTCTTGTCTCTGCCATACCTTACTGCCTTTCCGCAAAAAAAACGGTCCGCTCATGATCCGGCCGGAGCCGGGGCTGGTCGCCGCGGGTCGACGGCGATGGCCGCCAACTCCGCCTCAGTCACCTGCGCATTCAGCGCCTGATTGAGTATCGCCGCATGTTTGATGGCGCGCTCCCAACAGGACGGCTGGTCGCACAGATAGGCCCCGCGCCCGTTGCGCTTGCCGGTCGGGTCGATCAGCACACCGCTGTCGGCCGTGCGCACCACGCGCGTCAGATGGCGCTTGTCCACCTGACGCCGGCAGACGACGCACGTCCGCTGCGGCACATGGCGCGGGCGGCGCGGGGAGTGCTCTGATTCCTTACCGGCCATCGTTCTAGATATCCACACTCAGGTCTTCATCTCCCCAGTCAGAGTGCTTGCCACCCTTGCGCTTGCTGCGGTCGACAACGACCTGATCCAGTTCCTCATTATAGACCAACGGTTGGCCCTTGCGCTTCTTGCGCTTGGCCTCTTCCTCGGCCGTCTCTTCGGCGACGGGCCGCACGACGACGACGGCCGGCTTCTTCTTTGTCTCCGGCTTGGCCGGGGCTTCTTCTCTGACGAAGATAGTGGCCGACAGGTCGTCGATGGGCGTCAACGCGTCCTCGACTTCCGGCTCGACCTCGTCCATGCTCAGCACGCCGGCGATCTCCATCCGGTCGAGCGTCTCGTCGTCGAAGACCATCTCCTCCTCTTCCTCGGGCAGGATGATGTCGGGCACGGCTGTGACCATGTCTTCAACCTGCACGACGCGGTCGATGAGCGGCAACTCCTCGACATCGAGCACTTCTTCGACGACTTCTTGCGGCATGCCCGGCGTAACTTCGTCGATCGATTCGACGGTGACCATCTCGACGGCTTCGGCCTCGGCCGCGGCAACGGCGTCAATCTGCGCCGACTGATAGGCGGCCAGCGTTTCCTTGACGGTTTCCAGCGCCTTCTCGCCCAGGCCGCGCAGCTTCAGGAAGTAGTCGTCGCCCATCTCCAGAATGTAGATCAGGTCACCGACGGTGTTGACGTTGGTGTCCAGCAGCAGATTGTGAATGCGGCCGGGCAGGTCGAGCACGTCCAGCGGTTGTTCCCAGGCCGTCTCCGGCACACGCTTGCGCAGCTCGGCGCGCTGCTTGCGCACGACGTCGTACTCCTGCGCCCGGTGGGCCATGATGCGCCCCTCGACGTTGGCCACCAGCCGGTCGAGCGTCTGATAGTCCTCGGCGGTGATGGGCCGGCCGGTCTGCTTCTTGTCCAGGATAATGGCCACCTGGCTCAGCAGCTGGCTATCCTGGGCAATGCGCGGATCGACGGACGCATGCGCCAGGTTGTTAAGCGCCTCGGAGGCGGCCTCGGTCAGGTTCTTGATATCGATGCGCCAACCGGTCAGCTTGGCGGCCAGACGGGCGTTCTGGCCTTCGCGGCCGATGGCCAGCGATAACTGGTCGTCGGGCACGATGACCACGGCCGTCTTGCCCTCCTCTGGATGCTCTTCCAGGAAAACATGCGAGACGCGCGCCGGGCTAAGGGCCTTGGCGATGAAGACGCGCTGGTCGGCATCCCATTCGATGACGTCGATCTTCTCGTCGTTCAGTTCGCGGACGATGCTCTGGATGCGAACGCCGCGCATGCCAACGCACGCGCCGACGGGATCGACGCCGTGCTGCAACGCCTGGACGGCGACCTTGGAGCGCTGGCCCGCCTCGCGAGCGATGCTCTTGATCTCCACCTGGCCGTTGTAGATCTCCGGCACTTCCAGTTCCAGCAGCCGGCGCAGCAAATTGCGATGATTGCGACTGACGACGATTTGCGGGCCGCGGCTGGTGCGGCGCACTTCCAGCACATAGACGCGAATCTTGTCGTGGGCGCGGTAGCGCTCGCCCTGTACCTGCTGGCTCTTGGGCAGCATGGCCTCGGTGCGGCCCAGACCGATGGTGATGTGCTGGCCGCTGATGCTCTGCACCGTGCCGTTGACTAGCTCGCCCTCGCGGCCGCTGAAGTCCTCGAAGAGGTGTTCGCGCTCGGCCTCGCGGACGCGCTGGAGCAAGACCTGCTTGGCCGTCTGCGCGGCGATGCGGCCGAAGCTCTCCGTCGTGCTATCGACCATGACCACGTCGCCCAGTTCGGCCTCGGTGTGGCCCTCGGCGCGGGCGGCGGTCAGCGTCACCTCCGTCCGGTTGTCCAACACATCATCGACGACCTCTTTCTCGGTAAAAATAGTCGGTTCGCCAGTACGCGGGTCGATCTCCACAGAGACGTGCTGATTGCTGCTCAGGTTCCCGTCACGCCGGTAAGCGGAAACAAGGGCCGTTTTTAATGCTTCAAAAACGTCCTCTTTGGGGAGTCCCCGTGACTCACAGATTTCGTTGAACGCCAGAATAAATTCGCTTTTCATGGAACTTGTTCCATCACCTTATTCAGTTTTGTCCGCCATCCACTTGCCCCAGTCGCGGCAGGCAATAAACAAAAAAAGTGGGGAGGCCCACTTTTCCATCGCTCTCGCCCGCAGACTGTAGTGTCGAAAGTATAGCACCCTTTCCTTTAAGTAGCAAATGCAATTATCCGTCGCCCAGCAGCGCGTCCAGGTCGGCGGCGACCTCAGTCAGGGAGCGATAGAGGCGGTGGGCGCAGGGAAAGGCAGCGTCGCGGGTCATCTCTGTGGGCACGACCAGGACGCGCGCCCCGGCCGCGGCCGCCGCCGCGCAGCCGATGGGCGTATCCTCCAGCGCCAGGCAGGCCGCCGGATCCACGCCCAGCCGTTCGGCGGCCAACAGGTACAGCTCCGGCGATGGCTTGCCCCGGGCGACTTCATCGCCGCCGGCCAGCGCCCCACAGCGCTCGGCCAGGCCCATCTGGCCCAGGATATGGGCTGCCACCGCCCGCGGCGTTGACGTGGCCACCGCCCAGGGCAGGCCGCGCGCGTCCAGCGCGTCTAGCAGCGCCAACAGGCCGGGCATGACCGGCACGCCGTCGGCCTCCAGGTCAGCCAGGAAGACGGCCGTCTTGCGGGCGATCAACTCATCCACACTCAGCGGCAGGGCCAGCTCATCACGGGCCAGCACGGCGCTCTCGCTGGTGCGGATGCCCAACATGCGGCCATAGAGGTCGTCGCTGATGGTCTGGCCATAGCCCGCGGCGATCTGCTCCCACGCGCGGCGCGAGAGCGTCTCCGTATCGACCATCAGGCCGTCCATGTCGAATAGAACTGCGGTTCGGTTCATTGTTCACCTCCGGGCAGAACGTGGAGCGCGCGTGTTAGCGGGCACACTGGCGTGGACGGGAACCGATGTGTAACCTACAATGGCCAACGTGGCAACTGTGCGGCTCCGAGGCGACGTGATCACCATCCAGCGAATTGACCCGGCGGACAAGCGACAGGCGCGCCAGTTCATCGACCTGCCCTTTCGACTCTACCGCGACTGTCCCCAATGGGTGCCGCCGCTGCTGACCGACATGGTCACGGCCCTCAACCCGGCCAAGCACCCCTTCTACGAGCACTCCGCGGCCGGCTTCTTTGTGGCGGCGCGTGGCGACCGTGTCGTCGGCCGCATCGCCGCGCTGGAGAACGTCAACTACAACCGCCACCACGACACGCGCACAGGCCAGTTCTACTTCTTCGACTGCGAGGACGACGCTGCGGCCGCGGCGGCCCTGTTCGACGCCGTGGGCGACTGGGCGCGCGGCCGCGGGCTAGACGCGGTCATCGGCCCCAAGGGTATGAGCGCCTTCGACGGCTACGGCCTGCTGGAGCGCGGCTATGAGCACCGGCAGATGATGAACATGATGAACTATAACTACCCCTATTACACCCGCCTGGTGGAGGGGCAAGGGTTCGTCAAGGAGGTCGATTTCGTCTCCGTCTTCCTGCCGGCGTCCGGCTTCCGGCTGGATGAGCGCATCCACCGCATCGCCGAGCGAGCCCGGCAGCGGCAGAGCCTGCGCGTGCTCGACTTGCGCTCCAAGGGCGACCTGCGCCACTGGGCGACGGCCATCGGCCGGGCCTACAACCAGACCTTCGTCAACAACTGGGAGTACGTGCCCCTGACCGAGCGCGAGATTCAGTTCGTGCTCAACCAGCTACTGCTCATCGCCAACCCGCGGCTGCTGAAGTTCATCGCCCACGACGACGACATCGTCGGCTTCGCCCTCAGCTTCCCCGACATCTCCGCGGCCATGCAGCGGGCGCGGGGCCATTTGTTGCCCTTCGGCCTGCTCGACATGCTGCGCGAGTTGCGCGTGGCCAGGGGGCTGGCCGGCAACGGCGCGGGCATTCTGCCGCAATTCCACGGGCTGGGCGGCAACGCGCTGCTCTACACGGAGATGGAGCGCACCGTCCGCGACTTCGGCGCGGAGGTGTATGAGATGACGCAGGTGGCCGAGACGGCCGTGCAGATGCGCAGCGACCTGCAAAACATCGGCGGCGAGCCGTATAAGAACCATCGCGTCTATCGCAAGGCGATTTGAGGCGAATAGGTCACACATCCGGTCCTTTCGTAACGGTCAGGAGACGATCGCCAGCTATACTTCCGAGCATGGCAACTCTGGTAACGTTCGAGGTACACCCATGACCGGCGCCGCGCCATCAGCCGCCGCGCCAGATACACGCCACTGGGATCGCGGGGCGACGTTTGATCTGGTGGCGATGACCGCCCTGCTGCTGTTCTCCCTGGTGCTAACCGTCTACCGCCTCACTTTGCCCACCGACGGCTGGTTGGCGACGGAACCCAACGACTTCGACGCGCGGGGGTTCATCTACCAGGCTAACCTGATGGGGTTGCCTTCCGACCTGCGGCCCGGCGACCATCTACTGGCCGTGGAGGGCATCCCCTTCAACAGCGACATCGTCACCGCCTCCTGGCGCTTGCGCGATGAGTGGCGCGCCGGCAATAGCCTGCGTTACTCCGTCGTGCGCGACGGCCAAGCGCTGGAACTGGACGTGCCCCTGACCCACTGGCGGCTGGCCGACTTCTGGCGCGGTACGGCCACGGCCGAGAACCTCATCTGGTACGTGAGCAGTGTGCTCTTCGTGGTCGTGGCCCTGCTGGCCTTCTGGCGACGGCCCGACAGCCGGGCGGCGCGCGCCCTATGGGTGCTGGCCGCCGTCGAGTTGACCGTCGTCCTGATCACGACCCTGGTGCCGGCCATGGCGAGCGACAGCGCCTTCGCCGAGGTGGCCCTGAGTGTTAACCTGCTCATCTTCGCCACGTTCACCGTCTTGCTGCCGCCGGCGCTCATCCGCTTTGCCCTGGTCTTCCCGGAACCCATTCCCCCGCTGGCGCGCCGGCCGTGGCTGGCCCTGGTGCCCTACGCGGTGGGGCTGCTGGTGATGGTGGCCTTCCTGACCCAGCAGTACGTCTTCGGCTGGCTATGGACGGCGGCCAGCGTCCTCATCGCCCTGGCTCTGCTGGTCTACAGCGCGCTCATCCGGCGCGACGCCGTCAGCCGCGCCCAATTGCGCTGGGGGCTGGGCGGAACCATCATCGGTCTGGCGCTGTTCTTCGTCACCTACATCCCCGTCTTCTTGGACGTGCCCGCGGCGGTGACGAGCGTGCTCGATACTCTGTCGGGGCTGGGCTTCGGCGTCATGGGCGTGGCCCTGGCGATCGCCGTCATGCGCTACCGGCTGTTCGATATCGACGTGCTCATCCGCAAGACGACGTCGTATGCCATCCTGACGGCATTGCTGGCGCTGGTCTATTTCGGCAGCGTCGTCGTATTGCAACGGGTGTTGTCGCCCGTTACCGGCGAGTCGACCGCGGCCGTCGTCCTGTCCACGCTGCTCATCGCCGCGCTCTTCCTGCCCCTGCGCCGCCGGGTGCAGGGCCTCATCGACCGGCGCTTCTTCCGCCAGAAATACGACGCCGAGCAAGTGTTGGCCCGCTTCGCCGCCACGGCGCGCGACGAGACCGACCTGGACGCGCTGACGGCCGAGTTGCTGCGCGTCATTCAGGAAACGATGGAGCCGGAGACGGTCAGCCTGTGGTTGCGGCCGGTGGGGAATCGGTTGCCGCCGCTGGGCAAGGGCATGGAGTAACCGGCCCACCCGGCCGCCCTCAGCCGCTCAGCCCCCGCGCCTGCCTGTGCTATACTATCCGGCAGGAGAAGCGGGCATGTCAGCCGAAACCGAGATTACCCAGTTGCAGGCGGCCCTGGCCGCCCTGGAGGCCCAGCGGGCACTGCTGGGGGATGCCGTTGTCGATACCGCTATCGGCCCCATTCAGACGCGTCTGGCGGCCCTGCGCGCCCGCGCCCAATCTGGCCAGCAACGCAAGCAAGCCACCGTTCTGTTTGCCGACGCCTCCGGCTTTACGGCACTCTCGGAAATGATGGATGCCGAGGTCGTCGCCGCGATCATGAATGATCTCTGGCTGTTGGTGGATAAGGCCATTATCGACCACGGCGGCCGCATCGACAAGCACATCGGCGACGCGGTCATGGCTCTTTGGGGGGCGGAATCGGCGCGTGAGGATGACCCGGAGATGGCCGTCCGGGCGGCGCTGGGGATGCAGGCGGCGGTCGATGAGTTCTGCCGGTCCCACAACGCTCCCCTGGCCCTGCGAATTGGCATCAACACCGGCCAGGTGCTGCTCGGCGCGGTCGGCAGCATGGGCGAGTTCACCGCCATGGGCGACGCCGTCAACATGGCCAGCCGCCTGGAGCATGCCGCGCCGGTCGGTGGGGTGTTGCTCGCCCACGACACCTATCGCCACGTCCGCGGCATTTTCGACGTGCAGGCGCAGGAGCCGCTGGTCGTGAAGGGCAAGGCCAAGCCGGTGCAAACCTACATCGTCCTGCGCGCCAAGCCGCGCGCCTTCCGCATGGCCACTCGCGGCGTGGAAGGCGTCGAGACGCGCATGGTCGGCCGGGACGCCGAACTGGAGGCGCTGCGCGAGGCGTTTGCCGAGGCTATCGGCGCGTCCCAAACCCGCGTCGTGACTGTCGTCGGCGAGGCGGGCGTGGGCAAGAGCCGGCTACTCTACGAGTTCGACAACTGGATTGAGCTGCGTCCGGAGGAGATTATCTACTTCAAAGGCCGCAGCGTCCCCAACACACAACACGTGCCCTACAGCCTTTTCCGCGACCTGTTCGCCCTCCGCTTCGACATTCTCGACAGCGACAGCTCGGCCGTGGCGCTGGACAAGTTCCGGGCGGGCATGGCCGGTGTCCTGGCCGCCGATCACGCCGCCATCGTCGGCCACTGGTTGGGCTTCGACTTCTCCGCCAATGAGGCCGTCGGCCGGCTGCTGGGTACGCCGGGCTTCGCCCAGGCGGCGCAGGCCTATTTGATGCGCTACTTCCGCCGAGTTGTCGCCGAGGGGCCGGCCGTCATCTTACTGGAGGATATCCATTGGGCCGACGATCTGTCGCTCGATCTGGCGCAGAGCCTGGTCACGACCCTGCCCGCCGCGCCGTTGCTGGTGGTGGCTCTGGCCCGGCCGGTGTTCTTTGAGCATCGCCAGAGCTGGGGCGAGGACGATGCGGCCTTTCGCCTCATCCAGCTATCGCCCCTGTCGAAGGCGGCCGCCCAAGCGCTGGTCGATGAGATCCTTCAGCGCGCCGACGCCATCCCCGCCAGCCTGCGCGATCTCATCGTCAACTCGGCCGAGGGCAACCCGTTCTACGTCGAGGAACTGATCAAGATGCTCATCGAGCAGGGGGTCATCGAGCGCGACGTGGTAGGGGCGGGTCTCAGACCCGCCCCTACACCTGACGCCCCCGTTCCTACGCATGACGCCCCTGCTCCTGTAGGGGCGGGTCTCAGACCCGCCCTTACACCTGACGCCCCCGTTCCTATGCATGACGCCCTCGCTCCTGTAGGGGCGGGTCTCAGACCCGCCCCTACACCTGACGCCCCCGTTCCTACGCATGACGCCCTCGCTCCTGTAGGGGCGGGTCTCAGACCCGCCCCTACACCTGACGCCCCTACAGGCGGTCAGGATGTCTGGCGGGTGCGGGCGGACAAGCTGGCCGGCCTGAAAGTGCCCGCGACGCTGACCAGCCTGTTGCAGGCGCGCCTCGATAGCCTGCCGCGCAGGGAGCGGGAAGCGTTGCAGCGGGCGGCCGTCATCGGCCGGCTGTTCTGGGACGACTGCGTGGCCGACCTGTTGGAGATAGAGCGCGCAGCTGTTGAACCGACGCTGGAAGCTATCCGGCGTCGGGAGCTGATCTTTCATCACGAGCACTCGACCTTTCGTCGGGCCGATGAGTACGTTTTCAAACACGCCCTGTTGCGCGACGTGACCTATGAGACCGTGCTGCTGAAGTACCGGACCGAGTTCCACCGCAAGGTCGCGCACTGGCTGGAGGAGAATGCCGGCGAGCGCATCGGCGAATATCTGGGCGTCATCGCTGAGCACTTCGCGCAGGCCGGCGAGTTCGACCGCGCCGCCGGCTACCAGCAACAAGCGGGCGAGCAGGCGCTGCGGGCGGCCGCCTTCCGGCCGGCGCGGGTGGCCTTCGAACGCGCTCTGGCCTTGCGCCAACGGGGCCAGGTCGCGCCGGGCGCGTCGCTGGCCTCCTATCTCAAGATGGGCGAGGTGGGTTACCGGTTGAGCGACTTCCCGGCCGCGGCCGCGGCGCTGGAGCGCGCTCTTGCCCTCGCCCGCGACGGTGGCGACATCCAGGCCCAGGCCGAGGCGCTCAGTTGGCTGGCCCTGGTCGCCATCAGCGTGGGTCGGGTCGACGAAGCGGGCGGGCTGCTCGAAGAGGCGCTGACTCTCGCCCGTCAGGTCGGCGGGGCGACCCTGGCGCAGGTGCTCATCCACGCCGCCAACCACTATTGGCAACAGGGCGATCTCGACGCGGCCGGCGCGTATGCCGGCGAAGCCCACCGACTGAGCTACGACCTGGACAACGTGTCACTGCAGAGTGGCGCGACCCGGACACTGGGCGTCATCGCCGGCCTACGGGGTGATTTCGGCACGTCGATCCATCACTTTGAGGTCTGCATTGACCTGGCGCGCCAGATCGGCGATCGGGTGCAGGAGTCCAAGAGCCAGGCCAATCTGGGGGCCACCAAGCAGTATGCCGGCGACACCGCCGGGGCGGTGAACCACTATCGCGCTGCTTTCGAAGTCGATCAGGAGCTGGGAATGACCGAGATGATGGCCATTGACGCTCATAACCTGGCCGACGCCTATAGCATGTTGGGCCAGTTGGACGAGGGCCGGCGCTTTGCCGTGGAGTGCATCCGCCTGGCGCAGCAGGTGGGCGCGGTGCCGTTGCAACTGGCGGCGCTGGTGCCGCTGGCCGAGGTGCTGCTGCGCGAAGGCGAGACTGGCCGGGCCCTGGCGCTGCTGGGTCTGGCCCGCAGCCACCCCAGCACGCCTAACCAAAAGCAGAGCGGCATCCAGCAAGCGCTGGCCACGGTGACGCTGGCTCCGGCCGAGGTCGAGGCCGGGCTGGCCGCTGGGGCAGCGCTGTCGCTGGAGGTGGTCGTGCCAGAAATCCTGGATGGAAAGTGGTAGGGGCGAACCCGCGTGTGCGCCCCATTCTGGCCGGGAACTGGGGGAAGGTTCCAGGTTCCAGGGGCAGAGCGTTCTTTGCTGGGCCTGGACTCTTTGCCTCTTCTTTTGGCCAACAACCAGATTTCAGCAAGAGACATTTCTTCCCCTGGTCCCTGGAACCTGGCCCCTGGAACCTTCTTCCGGCCCCTTCTTCCAACAGTAACGCGCTCTAGAGACCCAGCTCCTCCGCCACCCAACCCAACCCCACCTCCTCCAACGTCGCCCGCCGTGGCGTGCCCGTCGCCACATCCCAGCCGGCCATCTCGAAGTAGGCCGTTATGCCCCGCTCCAGCTCCTCCGGGTCGAGGACGATGCCGTCCGACCGGCCGCCGCTCAGGGGCTTCTTGAATAGCTTCCCGGGCAGCGTGTCCTGGTCGCGCGTCAGCCCTTCGCGGGCGT
>WBZM01000287.1_pt2 | contig 49963 bp, 42 predicted proteins | sample 5204271 | NCBI WGS metagenome assembly WBZM01 (sample SAMN12344346, study PRJNA552823) | activated sludge metagenome | biome: Activated sludge suspended growth; feature: Nitrification reactor; material: Wastewater; isolation source: activated sludge from nitrification reactor of wastewater... | reverse complement strand
TGAGAGTTCTATCACCGATTGAATTGTATTGTTAGCACCTGTACCCGGATCAAAAGATGTATCAAGAGTTCCGTCTGTGTTTAAACGTGCTATACGATTTCTTGGAGTTCCATTGTAAGTGGTGAAATATCCTGCGATCATCAATTTCCCACTTGAGAGTTCTATCACCGATTGAATTGTATTGTTAGCACCTGTACCCGGATCAAAAGATGTATCAAGAGTTCCGTCTGTGTTTAAACGTGCTATACGATTTCTTGGAGTTCCATTGTAAGTGGTGAAACCGCCTGCGATCATCAATTTATTATTGGAGTTTAAACTTATAGAATTAACTATATTATTGAAACCTGAACCGACATTAAATGTAGTATCTGGATTCCCTGAAGAATCTAGCCTTGCTATTCGATTTAATAAAATTTCATTGTACTCAGTGAAATTACCACCAATAACAATACTACCATTTGCTAGTGGCACAACTGTGTTTATCACATTGTCAGCACCCGTATTATTATTAAAATTAATATCAAAATCTATGTTTGAAATTTTTGAATATTCAGAAACTAGACTATTGGTCAATTTTAGACTATTCCCATACATATCTGTGATAAAAGTATCGTTATAATTGAAGACAATATTATCTGTTTGATTTATTGAAGTATTTATATAAAAAACTACTTGCCTATCATTAATCTTTAAATAATCTAACACGGGATAATCTATTGAATTCAATGAAACATTTACATTAGTAGCTAGTGGTGCTCCTGAAATTATATCTATGTTCTCATCAAAAAAAGCTGTGACTATCCCAGAATTTGAAACAAAACTTAACCCTGAAATAATAGGACTTTTTGTATCAATTTTAATGTTTGAATTATAACTAAGAGAGTTACTTTGGCTAGGTTCAGGAAGAGTAAGCGCTGCATCAAGACCAAAACTAATATCCGTTATTTGCCCACCGTTTAAGCTAAGTGAATTTGAATCAATGTATTCTAAATCTTCTGTATAATTTTCATCCGTTATTAAATACCTAAAAACCAAATCACTGGTACCAGAGCCAGATATATAGTTTGCGTAACTACTAGAAATTCCAGTTTTTAATGATAGCCTGGGAGAACCAACAACATTAACCGATTTTGAAAAGGAAACTTGTATATCTAAAAATTGACCAATATCAGAATACACACCATTGCTTGTTATAGAATTTATTGAAACAATACTCGCCCTTTGTCCATCTACTGAAACATTGGCATAATGAGATAAGGAACCCTCAGTCCCTGGATTAGGTAGTAGTGTATTGGGAATTACTCCAAAGTTATCAATAATAGAACCTCCATTCAGATCGAATGAGTTACTTGATACATAATCTAAATCCACTGAATAATCACCTGATTCAATAGTATATTCAAAAGTAAGTTGGTTGGTACCACTGCCACCAACATAATTTGCATATCTATTAACTGATCCAGTTTCAAGCTCTATTCTAGGAACCCCTGTCACTGTTACTACGTCTGAAAAATTCGCTAAAATACTTAAAGTTTCCCCATATTCATAATGATTATTTATAATTGGAGTTTCAATATCTATGATTTTTGAAATATGTACATCTATGAGTGCTTCTTCGGTGCTTACTGATTGAATATGAAAACTTAACCCAGCATCTTGGTCAACAAAAGTCTGACCTTCTAACAAAGCAGAGTCGGTAAAGGTGGTTGTCGATGGTGTAGTGTCAACTAATGAAGTATATGTAGAAGATAAGTTATCAGGAGCGCGTAGATTAAGCCTAAAGGAAACCCCATTAACAACTGGATCATTTATATTAAAATTATCAAACTGACCTGTTGGTTGCCTAAACTCAAGATAATAATACTCATAGGAGTCATACCTTGATAAATACCGAGGAACAACCAAGGCTTGTACCTGCCCTCCAAACAAAGACTGAGGTTGTAATGTATATGTACCAGAAGAAGTTAAAACTTCACTATTATCTAGTGGTATCCAGTTTCTTCTTAATTTATGAACATTATTAGGATGATGAGTACTTGCACCCATTATATCAAAAGGATCTCCGTATTCACTCCATTGACAGGAGTATGAGATACTAACTCTATTTCCTTCATCATCAAAACAAGACTGTGAACGAGAGTGTCCAAAACCAAAATTATGTCCTAATTCATGCCCAACAACTCGTAACGCATAATTACCATTAATATAAACTTCATTTTTGTTTGACATACCTACAGTAGCCAAACCCCACCAAGAACATCCTGAATTTACCGGAAAAGCAAAGATAGTTGAAAAATAGTTATCTTCAATATACCCATCTGCAGATGCTGCCTGTATAGCTAAATTTTTAATTGAATTAGGATTACAACTACTACTTGAATGATTTATTGTATACCAACCAAAAACATCACCTTCGGAAGGATTTAGATGACCTGATAGATTTACTGTATCATTGTTTTCTGATAACTCAGAAAAAAATTCCCTCGTAGAATCTGTGTTTGTATATGTTATACCTTTTGCATACTCTGATGTATATGGTTCAATGGGATTATTTATGAAATTGACTAGTATAATAGCTACCTTTGCATCATTTGTTAAAGGAGCTAAAAGTTCTGTTCTTTCACTTATTTCTTCTTTATAAGATTCATTTGTCAATTTAGATACCACTATTAAATCACGAATTTTTACACCTTCAATGATTGCTTTATCATAAGACTTTATTTCTCCCACTGACTCAGAGCCGAGTATTTCATACTCTTTATTATCTTTTGACTTTATTGTTGAGTACTTTAAATAATCCTCATTACTAAATTCTTTGATTGATGGATTTCCTTCTTTTACATAACTAACAATCTCCCCTTCCATTGACACACTTTCTTCAGTAAAAAGAGACAGCTCATCTGAACGATTTTTATTTGATGGATAGACATTTTTTAAAAAATCATCTGGGGAAGTTTTCGCAAGACTATACAGAACATCTTCTCTGCTTTTTATCAACTTGTTAATATCTCTCGAGGTATTACTGAGCGATGACTCAATTGCTCTTAACTCATACACCAAAGACCGCGCAATAACTTTATTTTCTTCGTTTTTATTTACATCTTCATGCCCACTAATATCAGTATGTGCGGATACGTTAAATGAATTGACTGCTATAATTATTATTAATACTTTTACTAAAAATTTCATTTATTGGACCTTTAGGTAAATTTGCCTTGTGTTTTTAGATTAAAGTATTATAAATAATAAAATATGGATAATCAAATGCGAATAAACAAATACCTGGCTCTAAATAAAATCTCAACAAGAAGAGGTGCTGATGAGTTGATAAAAAATAAAAAAGTTTTCATAAACGGAAAACTAGCTGTACTAGGAAGTAAAGTAAACGAAAAAGATAAAGTAGAAGTAAAACAAAAAAAAGGAGAAGAGAAGGTGTATGAATACCTCGCATACTATAAACCAATAGGAATAGAGACAAGTTCGCCAAAAGAAGGAGTCTTCCCCATCGGGAGGTTAGATAAAGCTTCTTGTGGACTTTTAATCCTAACAAATGACGGAAGAATAACTGATGCGTTATTAAACCCAGATAGATTTCACGAAAAAGAATACATTGTGAAAACAAAAGAAAAACTTCGCGGAAGCTTTAAAGATAAAATGGAAGCAGGTGTGAATATTGAAGGCCAGCCTGCTCCCAACCAAAAGGGAGGGCAGGCAGGATACAAAACTAAGCCTTGTAAAGTTCAAATAATAAATGAGAACACATTCAAAATAATACTTACTGAAGGTAAAAAACACCAAATAAGAAGAATGTGTGTAGCTTTATTCCAAGAAGTCTCTGATTTGAAAAGAACTAGGATTATGAATATAAAACTAGGCAAAATGAAGCCAAAAGAGGTGAGAAAAATAGAAGGTCAAGAACTAGAAGAATTTTTGGCGAAGGTCTTAAAAGTGCATAACTAACCTTGCTCTAAAATTTAAAAGTTTTAGAATTTAAATATGAGCATAGAATCTCCCCTAGATAAGAAAACTGATCCTTTATTTAAAGACCACGAGGCTCTACCTAATCCTGCATTTGATGAAACAGAAGAATATTTACAGACCAGAAAAGAAATTGAGTCAGCAGGGTATTCTTGGAGAACCTCTAGCGGTAATGAATTAGCACCTTTAAGTCGTGATATAAATTTTATTTTTACAAGACAACCAAGCCCAGGAGATATAGAAACAGCAAAAAAAGAAGGTAGAACGATAATTCCTTTTGATTCTACTGATTTACCAAACTCTGAAGATTTACCAACATTTATCATTGTAGAAAATGGGGCACATATAGAAGAAGATATAGAAAAAGCTAGGGAAATAATTACTGGTTGGGATTCTTCAGATGGATTTCTAATAGAAGAAGAATAGATTATTTATCCAAATCTAACACTTCATCAATCCTGATTTGTTTTACAAATTCTGGTACATGAGAGACTAATATCATAGCTCCTGTGTATTTATTTAATGCTTCTGCAATTATTGGAATATGTCGGAAGTTTATATGATTTGTCGGCTCATCTAGGATAAGAAGCCCTGGTTTTAGAAGTACAAGTCTAGCAAAAGCCACAAGACCTTTCTGTCCTTCAGAAAGATTGCCTATCTTTGTACGAATAAATTCTCCAGTTATCAGAAAAGATGCTGCTACGGAACGCATCTTTTCCTCGTCCAACCTCTCTCCGCCTTCTTGCATAGCAGAAGCTAGAGATTGGTACACTGTGTCTTCAAAATTTAAAGTAGAAAAATCTTGCCTGTAGTACCCTATCCTTATTCCTTCTTTCACTTTTTCGCCTTCTGCATTTCCTGAAGCAAGCCTTTCTAGCAAAGTGGTCTTACCTATACCATTTGGCCCTTGTAGTAGTAAATGCATATTTTTCTTTAAAGAAATATTTGCTTTGTTTTTTACTATTTTCCCATTTTTGGCTGTATTAAAAGAGGATATATGTATAATCTCGCCAATCAAATTTTCTTGAGCAGGTATAATGAAGGGTCTTATTGCTTTATCTTCCTTCCTCACATCTACAATCTCTTCTTCCAAATCTTCTGCCATTTCTCTCATCCTGCGAGCCACAAGGCGAAGCCTTCCTCCTTTATGAGCAAATACATTAGCCTGATCTTTTTTAGCTTGAATTTGTTTTTCAAGCTGAGCATTTTTCATATTCTCTTTTTCTACACGCGCAGTTATTTGCTTTACAACACTAAAATAATTTCCTACATACTGCTCTATTTTTTTTGTGTGAACATCTAAATACAAGACTCCATCAGTAAAAGCATTTAGAAAGTCGGCGTCGTGAGATATGACTAGCACAGTCTTCTTGTAATTTATTAAAAAATCTGTGAGGTGAGCAATACCAGCTTTATCTAGATTATTTGTAGGCTCATCTAATAATAGTAAATCTGGATTTTGTATTATTGCAGAAGCAAGCAGAAGTCTAGCTTGTTGCCCACCAGAAAAGCTTTTGATTACCCTATCGTGAACTTTTTCGTGCCCTTTAAGATTTACAACTTCCAACACTTCATCTATCTTTGGATCTATATCGTAAACTTTGTTCTTAAAAGACTTCTCAAAAAATTCTCTCACAGTAAAATCAAGCTGATCTCTCGGAATAAATTGTTTAGCCCAAGCTATACTTACCCCATTTACAATATTTATAATCCCAGATTCTTGTTTATAGAGCCCAGCGATAAGTCCGAATATAGTACTTTTACCAGCTCCATTTTGCCCCATAAGGGTCAACTTAGTTCCTTTACGAATAGAAAAAGAAACCTCATCTAAAATAGGCTTGTTGGGTCCAAATTCAAAAGAAACTTTATCAAATCTTAAAATGACTGCTTGTTTGGATTCTTGCATAGTCAAAGATTACCTTATTTACCTTAAAATAGAAAGGCTCTTTTGATATATACAATACGGGTTTAATAATATATGCTTAGCTAGCAAATAGGTAATCTAAATTACTGAGTCTCGACTCTCTAAATTAGAAAAGAGTCGATTTCTTAAAATAACTTATCTTGTAATTTACTAAACTAACTTAAAATCAATGACTGGTACAATAAAAAGAATCACTGATAAAGGTTTCGGCTTTATAACCGCAGAAGGTCTAGCGAAAGATTTATTCTTTCATAGTAATTCTCTTGTAGGCGTAACTTTTGACGAACTAAGAGAAGGCGATACTGTTTCTTTTGAAACAGAAGAGTCTCCAAAAGGTTTGAACGCTACAAACGTACAACGCGCGTAGTCTCAACAAAAAAACCACCCTTAAGGGTGGTTTTTTTGTTTTAAGAAATTATTTTACAAGTCTAGATAAGCGAGCTTTTTTTCTAGAAGCATTGTTCTTCTTTATTACTCCTTTTTTTGCTGCTTTGTCTATAAGAGAATAAGCGCTGGAAAGTAATTTTTCTGCTTCTTCTTTACTATTTTTTGCTGCTTTTTGTACTTTTTTTATAACTTCTTTCATAGCACGCTTCTTGCTGTCATTTACGGCTTTTTTACGAAGAGAACTACGAACTGCTTTATAAGCTGATTTTGTTATTGGCATATGTGTACAATACCAAAAATGCTTTAAAAAGGCAAATTTGCTATTATATACAAATGATTGGAAGCATAAGAGGTAAAATTATTTTAAAGAAAGAAAAGTTTGCGCTCATAGAAACAAATGGGGTGGGCTACAAAGTGGCTTTATCCCCTGATGCCATATCAAGGCTGAAAGAAAATACAGAAGTACTTGTATATACACATACCCATACAAGAGAAGATGCACTGGATTTATATGGGTTCTTAGAATACGCGGAGTTAGAATTTTTTGAAATGCTTATAAATGTTTCTGGTATAGGGCCAAAGGGCGCTCTGACTATTTTAGGTGTCGCAAGTATTGATACTTTAAGAAAAGCACTTCAAACTGGTGATCTAGCTTATCTAACAAAAATATCTGGCATAGGACGCAAAACTGCTGAAAAGATGCTTATCGAACTTCGAGACAAGATTGGTAAGGATATATCTAGTGGAGATTTAAAACACGAGTTAGATGCGCTAGAAGCCTTAAAAACACTTGGCTATTCTCAAAATGAAGCCCGTGATGCTCTCAAAGATTTGCCTAGCGAATTAGACACAAATCAAAAAATAAAAGAAGCTTTGAAAGCTTTAGGTAAAAAGTAGATGCCTGAATTACCAGAAGTAGAGACAACAACAAGAGGTTTAAGAAAAGAAGTATTAGGACTTCGTATTTTAGATGTTTGGACTGATTTAGATACAAAAGATAAAAGAAAGTCTGACACAGTAGCAAATAAAAGTTTCTTTAAGAAGTTTAAAAAAGAAGTGTTTAACACTAAAGTAATATCTGTTGAGCGGAAAGCGAAAAACATTTTGATAAACCTAAATAACAATAAAACTATCTTGGTACACCTAAAAATGACAGGGCACTTACTGTATGGAAAATATAAATTTATTAAAAACAAATGGACTCCTGACGAAAAAGAAGGTAGCCCGCTATACGACCCATACAATATATTTATCCATTTAGTTTTTATTTTATCCAACAAAAAACATCTGGCATTTTGTGACACAAGAAAATTCGGCAAAATAACACTTTTAGATACAAAAACTGCTCACGACACAAAACATTTATCAAATCTAGGACCAGACCCACTAGAAAAAGATTTTGATCTTAGCACTCTCAAAGAGAGAATATCAAAAAAACCAAATGGAAAAATAAAAACAGTGCTGATGGATCAGAGCATTATAGCTGGCATTGGAAACATTTATTCTGACGAAATATTATGGCACTCAAGTATCCACCCAGAAAGAAAAGTGAGCTCACTGAACAAGATAGAGATATCCTCGATGTTAAAATATTCTAAAGAGATACTGAGTAAGGGTATAGATTTTGGAGGAGACTCAATGTCAGATTATAGAAATATTTATGGATTAAGGGGAGAATTCCAGATGCACCATCAGGCTTATAGACGAACAGGAGAAAAATGCAGAATGTCCCGAGTATTCTCGAGGGGCAGGAAAAAAGATTGCAATGGTGTTATACTGAGAAAAATTATAAATGGCAGAAGTGGACACTTCTGTAATAAACATCAAAAATAATGAGAGAAATATTAGGGCTTATTCTAATAATAATAGTTTTGTGGTTCTTGTGGTTTTTTACTGGTGGACCCCAGCGAGCTCAAATGGAACAAGGTAAGTATATGAGACCTCTTCCCCCAGTAGACACCGGAGACACTTACTAAGTTTCTAGACAAGTGTGTTAAAGAGTACTATGCCACAAGCCACAGACACATTAAGAGACTCTTTTTTACCTTTCATTGGTATCTCTACTATCACGTCACATTTTTCTAAAATATTACTTTTTATACCTTCAACTTCTGGCCCAGCAATAAAGGCATTTTTTTCTTTTAGTTTTAAATTTTTATAGTTTATAGACTTTTTATCTTGTTCTATAGCAATCATTTGAAATTTTTTCTTTTTCAATTCTTTAATAAGGGGTGAAATACTTTTTCTGTGTTCCCAAAGCATAAACTCTTCTGCCCCTAAAGCACTTTTTGCTAAATCACTTCTTTTCCTACCAAATCTATCTAAGGGCATAGGGGTGTATCCTACAAGATAAACTTTATCTACACCGCAAGCATCAGCTGTGCGGAAAATAGCTCCTACATTTTCTACGCTTCTAATATTGTAGAGTATCAAAACATTTTCTTTTTTACTTTGAAGATTTTTTTTCATAAAAACTAATCGTTTAGAAAACTTTTACTGCGAACTTTCTTGTGATAAGTAATTGCAAATCTGTGTGCTTCATTGTTGGCGAGCAAAATTTGTCTTTCATATTTTTTTACCAAAGCACTATCCCCTTTTATTTCTTTTGCTTTATGTCTGTCGTCTTTTGTAACTGCTACCACTTTTGTGTTTATACTTTTTTCTTTTATCGCTTTATTTGCCACATTTATTTGTGCTGTACTACCGTCTAATACAATAATATCTGGTAGCTTCCATTCAGTGTGACCAAACCTGCGCTCCAACACTTCAGCAAGTGCTCCCGTGTCATTAGTATTTTTTTGAGAACGAATCTTAAATTTTCTATACTCACTTTTGACTGCTATCCCGTCTTCTAGCACCACCATCACTCCTACCATATCTTTTCCACTCATATGGGCTATGTCGTAAGCTTCAATTCTAAAGTTAGGTGCTAGGTCATATTTCTTAGTATCTAGATTCAAGAGAGCTACATCTTTGATGTGTTGCAAAGCAAAAATTTGCCTCTTTATCTCGCCTGCTTTTTCAAATTCTTTTTTGTTGGCGTACAACTTCATTTCTTTTCCAAGACTTTTTAAAATAGATTTTTTCTTGCCTTCAAATAAAAACTTTATATTTTTTATATTTTTCAAAAGTATTTCATTTTGTTCTGGGGCTAATTTAATTTGTTTGTAGAATTCATAAGTACCCTTGATTTTAGACTTTTCATCTAAAAATGGAAAAATCTTTCTGACCAACTCTAGTGCTATTCGTAGTTGCTGACCATTTGGGAAAGGACCATACACCTTACTAAAACTTTCTTTAATTAAATTTTTACCCCTTACTATTAAGACTCTGGGTAGATCTTCGTTGGTGATGCAAACATAATTAAAACTTTTATCATCTTTTTCTTTTGTATTGTAGTAAGGCTGATGCTTTTTTATCAGATTCGCTTCTAATATAAGGGCTTCTAATACACTATCTACCTCCTGCCACTTTAGAGAATCCGCTTTAAAAACCATATCTACAATGAGTGGACCTCGAGTATTTATCAAATCATTAGAAAAATAACTTTTTGTTCTGTCTTTTAAAGAAGTCGCTTTACCGATGTATAAAATATTATCTCCTTTTAAAAAAAAGTACACTCCGGGTTTATCGGGTATATTTATTTTTTGCAAAAATGACTTTTTCATCAAACTATTTTCTTAAAACTTTTTTTAAATATTTACCAGTATGACTTTTGGGGTTATTAGCAACTTCCTCTGGAGTACCTTTGGCTACAAGAGTACCTCCATTTACTCCACCTTCTGGCCCAAAATCTACAACATAATCTGAACACTTTACCACATCCAAATTATGCTCTATTAGAACTACTGTATTACCTTTTGTGACTAACTTATTTAAAACCTCTAGAAGCTTTGCCACATCATCATAATGAAGTCCAACAGTAGGTTCATCTAAGAGATATATGGTCCTTTCTGTGTTTGGCCGATAAAGCTCACTAGAAATCTTTACTCGTTGCGCTTCACCACCAGAAAGAGTAGTGGCAGATTGACCAAGCTCTAGATACCCCAACCCCACAGAATTTAAAGTATTTAATCTATCAAAGATAGTTGGTATGTCTTTAAAGAAAGTAAGTCCTTCTTCTACTGTCATTTTTAGTACTTCGTAAATATTTTTTTTCTTATACTTTACAGTTAGAGTCTCTTTATCAAAACGCTTTCCTCCACATACATCACAAGTAACATAAACAGTCGGCAAAAAATGCATTTCTACTGCTATCTCTCCATTACCTTCACAAGCTTCACAACGGCCACCTTTTACATTGAAAGAAAATCTATTCGCCTTCCATCCGCGAAGTCGTGCTTCTTCGGTTGTCGCAAAAATATCTCTTATGTGAGTAAATGTACCTGTGTAAGTAGAAATATTTGAGCGAGGAGTTCGCCCTATTGGAGACTGATCTATGAGAACAGCCCGAGATAAGTATTCCGTACCAGATACCGTAGCACAGTTAAAAACTTGAGCTGTGCGATATTTTCTCTCCAATCTACCTTGTAGATTCTTGTATAAAATTTCATACATAAAAGAGCTTTTGCCAGAGCCTGACACTCCTGTGATAGAAGTCATCACCCCTAGAGGTATTTCAATGTTTAAATTTTTGATATTAAAAACTTTACCTCCTACAATTTTTATAAAACCTTTATTTTCTCTTCTTTTTTTAGGTACTTCTATTTTTAATTCTTCTCTTAAATACCCGAGCGTTCTGGAACCACTTGTATTTTTTTTAGCAGTTAATAAATCATCGAGATAGCCTGATGCTACCACATTACCTCCGTGAATTCCTGCCTTTGGCCCAATATCCACAATATAATCAGATGCATAGATAGTATCTTCATCGTGTTCTACTACTAAGATAGTATTACCTAGATCTCTTAAGTCCAATAAGGTTTTTATCAACCTATCGTTATCTCTTTGATGAAGACCTATTGTAGGTTCATCCAGTACATATAGCGCCCCCACCAAACGAGACCCTAGCTGTGAAGCCAGACGAATGCGTTGCGCTTCACCACCAGAGAGCGTGTTTGCTTTACGAGAAAGCTGAAGATAGTCGAGCCCAACATCTAACATAAACTGCAGTCGTGCTTCTATTTCTTTTACTACTGGCACTGATATTTCTTTTTCTTGATCAGAGAGTTTTAAATTTTTAAAAAACTCATGAGCATCTTTTATAGAAAGCGATGATAGATCTAAAATATTTACTTTTTTATTATTAGCTGTAAGAAAAACATTTAGCGTTTCTATGCGAAGTCTTGCTCCTTTACAATCATCACAAGGTTCATCTCCTCCAAAATATTTTGACCCAAGACCATTACAAGTAGGACATGCACCATAAGGAGAGTTGAAAGAAAAAAGCCTTGGCTCTACTTCTGGAAAGGAAAAACCGTCATTCTTGCAAGCAAACTTTGCAGACATAATAAATTCCTCTTCTCCTATTTTGATAGTCACCAACCCATCTGACTCCAAGAGAGCTCTCTCTAATGCTTCTGAGAGCCTCATTCTGCTACCATCCTTGTCATCAGAAAATTCGTGTACAGCAAAATGGTCCACTAACACCTCTATATTGTGAGCTTTGTTTTTGGAAAGAGTTATCTGCTCACGAAGTTTTTTCATTACTCCATCAAGACGAATTTCAGAAAACCCTTTGCCGAGAAGATCATACAAGAGTTGATAGTATTCCCCTTTTCTACCACGAACTACAGGAGAGAAGATACTTATTTCTGTTTCATCCCATTCAACTCCCATAACTTTGCGTTTCTTACCCTTAAGCTCTGTAGATGAAGAATTCCGAGTCGTATCGGAGCCCTTTAGGGTAAAGTGTGAGGAATTTTTTATCTGCAGAGCTTTCACTTTTTCTAAAATAAAATTCAAAATTTCTTCATTTGAAAGTTTCTTAATCTCTTCGCCACACTTTGGACAATGCGGATGTCCTATGCGGGCATACATCACTCGAAGATAGTCGTATATTTCTGTAATAGTAGCCACTGTCGAACGAGGATTGTTTGAGCGAGACTTCTGATCTATGGAAATAGCTGGAGAAAGACCAGTTATTTCGTCTACATCCGGCTTTGGCATTTGATTTAAAAATTGGCGGGCATAAGAAGAAAGGCTCTCTACATACCTCCTCTGCCCTTCGGCAAAGATAGTATCAAAGGCGAGCGAACTCTTACCAGAACCAGACACACCAGTAATAACCACCATTTTATTGCGAGGCATCTCTACGCTGATATTCTTCAAATTATGAGTCCGAGCACCTCTCACCACTATTTTATCTAAACTTTTTGAATTTTCTTCCTTTTTTCCCATTTGAACTTTATATTATAGCAGAAAATTTCATAAAAATCCTTTTATTAGATAATCTTTTCTAATCTATTCTTTAACACTGAAATCTCATCTCTAAGAATCGCTGCAGTCTCGAAGTCTAGCTCTTTGACTGCTTTGTTCATTTCCTTTTCTTTTATTTTTATTATTTTCTCATACACTAGACTGCTTCGCTCTTCATCTGACATATGTAACTTTACCTCTGTCCCCCCATCTTTTTTTGTTATCTTTCCCTTGTCTGATTTTAATTCGCTAGCATAAGCTCGCTTGAAAACTTCTAGGTCTAGTGAGAGCTCGGCATTCACTGCTTTGCCGTGCTCGCTCTCCATAGCTTCTGTTATATCGTGTATCTTTTTCAAAATAGTCTTTGGGGTGATGCCGTGCTTCTTATTGTATTCAAGCTGTGTATTTCTTCGTCTTATTGTTTCCTTAAGTGCTCGCTCCATTGAGCCTGTGATACTGTCTGCATAGAGAATTACTCTTCCCTCGCTGTTTCGTGCTGCACGACCGATGGTCTGTATAAGTGCTGTGTCACTACGCAGAAAGCCTTCTTTATCTGCATCAAGTATTCCGATGAGTGCTACTTCTGGCAGATCTAGCCCTTCACGAAGAAGGTTTACCCCCACCAACACATCAAACTCCCCTTTTCGGAATTGCGTGAGTATTTTTATTCTGTCCATCGTTTTTATATCGCTATGCAAGTACTCAGATTTTATTTTTTTGTCTTTTAGGTAAACAGATAAATCTTCTGCCATTTTTTTTGTTAGAGTTGTCGCCAAAACTCTAAAACCTTTTTTTATAGTTTTTTCTGCTTCTTTTATGAAATCATATATCTGGCCTTTGTAGTCCCCTTTTTCAACCACTCCTCGAACAACAGTCTCCGGATCTACAAGTCCTGTTGGGCGGATTATTTGTTCTACTATTTGCTCACTCTCGGAGCGTTCTTGCTCACTCGGAGTTGCACTTGTATAAATCACTTGCCCTATTCTTTTTTTAAATTCTTCATACTTTAGAGGTCTATTGTCTTTTGCAGAAGGTAGGCGAAAACCATACTCAATCAAAGTACTTTTTCGAGAAGCATCTCCGGCGTACATACCTTGAAGCTGGGGAAGTGTAACGTGTGACTCATCTATGATCGTCAAAAATTCTGGTTTACCATTTTTGTCATGAGGAAAGTAAGAGAGTAGAGTCTCAGGTGCTTCACCTTCCTTTTTACCAGATAGATGTCTTGAATAATTTTCAATACCAGAACAGTATCCCACTTCTTTTATCATAGCCAAATCATAATTTGTTCTACGCTTTATCCGTTCTGCTTCTAATAACTTTCCCTCTTTTTCAAATTTTTTTAATTGAAGGGCTAATTCCTTTTTTATAGCAATTAATGCTTTTTTCTTTTTTTTGTCTTCTGTTATGAAATGTTTCGCCGGGAAAACAAACACAAACTCTTCCTCATTTATTATTCTAGAAGATACGGGGTCTATTTTAGTTATCTTTGATATCTTGTTACTTTTAAATTCTATTTGGTACATCACAGTCTCAGAAACAGGCATAAACTCCACCCTGCCAGCAATGCTTCTAAATGTCCCTGGTGTTAAATCTACATTTGTTCTTTCAAAGTGAATCTCTATAAATTTCTTCATAAGGGCAAGTCTGTCGGACTTCATTCCTATTTCTAACTTCATATTTACTTTCTCATATTCCTCAGGAGAACCCAATCCGTAAATACAAGATACAGAAGCGACAATAACAACATCAGGGCGAGTGAGGAGTGCTTGAGTAGAAGCGTGACGAAGCATGTCTATCTCTTTGTTTATACTTGCATCTTTTTCTATATAAGTGTCCGATACTGGCATATATGCCTCTGGTTGATAATAATCATAATAAGAAACAAAATAGTGCACAGCAGCATCTGGGAAAAATGCTTTAAATTCTTGAGCGAGCTGAGCTGCGAGGGTTTTGTTGTGAGCTATCACCAAAGTAGGCTTACCCCACTTAGCAATTACATTTGCCATAGTAAAAGTCTTTCCTGTACCAGTGGCCCCTAAAAGAGTTTGCTGGTTAAACCCTTTTTCAAGCCCTTTTACTAACTGTTCAATAGCCTTAGGTTGATCCCCTGCTGGTTTAAATTCGTTTTTTAAATCAAAAACTTTTTGCATAAAATTATTTAATGGTTTCGTAAATATAGATATTTTGGTACAAAATATTATTTGCCTTTACCACTAAACCATAGCTGACAGCTGATGCAATGATTACTAAAATCAGTATATAAACTAGAGACTTTGTTGTTAAATACATTTTGCTATTTTATCATTTTAAAAAACTTTTTTCTAACTTCTTGATTTTTAGCTTTATCTCATATATATTTACTAAGTATTTTGCGCCCGTAGCTCAGTCGGTAGAGCAGCTCCCTTTTAAGGAGATGGTCGTAGGTTCGATTCCTACCGGGCGCACAAAGTGCGGGGCACTTTGTGCGAGCCACAGGCACATCGATGCTGAGGCGGGGTCGCGCAAAAATTCAGCAGAATTTTATGCATGACCACAGAGTTAGTTATTTTAAATAAAAAATTTTATGGGAATAGAAGATTTCAAAAAAAAAGAGGTGGGAGAAACAAAAGAAGGTATGAATGAATTTGAAGATTTTGATCTTCCTGATGAAGAAGCAAAAAGACTAATGGAAAAAGTGTTAGCAGAAGTAGAATTAGATAACGAAGATTAAACAATCTCCAACAAAAACTTCTCAAAAACAACCTCTGCATCTAACCCCTTTTTTCTTGCTTCTGGTAATAAACAAGAAAGTTTATTGAATGTATTTTTGAGTTTTTCAGGAGAATAATTTACAAAATTTTTCTTTAAAATCATATCTTTTATTTTCCAAGACAAGACTCCGATGAGCTCTTCCATTACCACCCCCTTATCTACTGCTTGTCTAAAATAAATCCAAAGATTCAACTTATCCTTATTTGCAAAAGCATTTGCTAATAGAAAATTATCGAATCTTTCTTTTTGGGCTTTTGGTAGTTCAAATGTTTCTATATTTGCACTTACTTTTTTAAAAGCATCTAGTGTAGCTTTATTTAATTTACTTTCAATAAAAATAAAAATATTTTCTGAATTCGCGATATATTCAATTTTGCTTAAAACAAAATCCCTTACTTCCTCTTTTTCTAAAAGAAATGGAAAAATTAACACACTTTTTTTAAAAAATAAACTTCCCCCTCGATAAAAAGACTCTATGGTCACTGGATCGAAATTATTTCGGCCAAAAGTAAAAACTTCTATTTCTTTTGTAAAAGTCTTTAGTAGCTTTTCATATTTATCAATTCTTTTTTTAGAATCATCTCCAGAAAAAAGGTATATCATAAGGCTCTTTTATAGCTTAACTGACTTTTTGTACTCAATATAAGGTGTACCAAATTTTTCTTCCAAAAGTCTCTCTTGTTTTTTTATAAATGTCAGTTTACTCAACAAAAAAGAGATGATGGTTAAGACTATTACAAAGAAAGCATTTGCTATAAAACCAAAACCGAGTGCTAAAAATAAAAGCCCCCAATGTGTAGGTGTGCGAGTATAACAATAAGGTCCACGACAAAAATGTTCTTGTGTTACATCATCCTTCTCTTTATGTAATAACTCCCTAGAGGTTTTCTGTGCCCAAATAATTAGAAGAGTTGAAAGAATAAGTAAAATAAAACCAATGGCAACCATTATATCTGTATGAAATACTCTCACCGGGAAAAAACAATCTAACAACACACCAAAAACTAAGACTATAAAATATGCAAAATAAGAATAAGCCAAGGTGCGGTGTATGACCCCTGGTTTTTGAATATTTTCTTTTTTCCCACTTTCATCCATATAGTTATTATAACACAATGTTTTACTTAATTTCTTCTAGGTTGTAGCCAGCCCCAAAATGAACCACGAGAGGTATATCTGTTTTATATTTTATGAAAGATCGTGCCAACACTGATTCCATAGCACTTTTTATAATTAACTCTGCCTTTTCATACACACTTTCTTCTATCTCATAAACTAATTCATCATGAATCTGAAGAATCAGGTGTGCTTTCCCTAAAAGACCTTCTTTTTTTAAATCTTCATTTGCATACCTAATAGCGAGTTTTATTATGTCTGCTGTGGCAGTACCTTGTACTGGTGCATTTATAGCCGTTCGTTCAGCCATATTTTTAAGAAATGGGATTCTGGATCTTATATTTGGAAAATATCTACGCCTACCAAAAAGTGTCTCTGTGTAAAAGTTTTTATTGGCAAATTCTTTCACCCCTTCTAGATAATCACGGACACCTGAAAATTGATTGAAGTAATTATCATAAAACTTTTGAGCTTCTTCTCTTGAACCTCCTAAATTTTTTCTTAAAGCAGACACCCCCATACCGTAGATAATTCCAAAGTTTATGACTTTCGCTTTTCTTCTCATTTCAGAGTCTACTTTTTCAAGAGGTACACCGAATACAAAAGATGCCACCCCTGTATGAATATCTTTACCTTCTCTAAATATTTGAGTCATCTTAACATCCCCCGAGAGCATAGCCACGACACGGAGTTCTATCTGACTATAATCAAAAGACACCAATTTGTTTCCCCTACCAGCTACAAACCCTCTTCTTATTTTTCTACCTAAATCAGTTTTTATTGGTAAATTTTGTAAATTTGGATCTTGTGAAGAAAATCTCCCAGTCGCTGCACCATTTTGTAAAAACTTTGCATGAAGCCGGCCGTCTTCTCCTACCATTTTAGGGATTACATCTATGTAAGTTGAGAGTAGTTTTTGTAGTTCCCTATAACTCATAATTTCTGTAATTATAGGATTACCTTCTTCTAACTCTTCTAATACAGAAATCTTAGTGGATAAATTTCCACTTGCTCCTTTCTTTTTGCTAGATTTCATACCCATTTTTTCAAAAAGTACTTCACCTAATTGTTTAGGGGAATTTATATTAAATTCAGTACCAGCCATTGCGTAGATTTTTTTGGTTAGCTTATCCAATTCCTCATGATACTCTTTTGATATTTTTTTGAAAAAATCTTGATCTAATAAAATGCCAAAATCTTGCATTTCTTTAACCACTGGAATGATAGGAAGCTCTATCTCTTCGTAAACTTTTTCCAAGTTATTTTCTTTTAATTTTTTAAATACATATTCGTATGCTTCTTTGAAATTTTCGGTCTTTGCAAAACGCTTTATATCTTCAAGTGAAGGATTTGATATTTCAGAATTTATAAGCCATAAAGCCACAGATGCTTCTTGGAGAAGTTTTGGGTCAGGAAATCCGTCTGATATTTCTTCTAAAAAATCATCCTGAAGATTTTTCGAGCCGGTCTGGGGATTGTTTCCTAGGACCCGAGAAAAACTTTCAGGATGATTTTTTATCCTATCACTATTATTAAAAAAATTCTTTAATCTTGAAAATAAACTTCTAAATTCAAAACGATTAAACATCTCCTCTATTTTTTTAAAATCAGCACTTTCCCAAAAAGTCTGTTCTGGTAATTTAAAATCTATTGGTGCATCTTTTCTTATTGTCGCTAAAGTCTTTGAAAATAATGCTTCTTCTTCATTATCTTTTATAAGATTAAAAATTCTTTCTGAGATGCCTATGTCTTTCGCAATATCACCTTTTTTAAAGTTTTTATATATTTCTTCTACTGTACCGTACTTTTGTATGAGCATCGTTGCTGTTTTTTCACCGATACCTTTTATCCCTATAATATTGTCCGATGGATCTCCTCGAAGCCCTTTGTAATCTGGTAAAAATTCTGGCTTGAAACCAAATCGCTCTAATACTTTTTCTTCATCATATAAAATAGTGTCGTTTATTCCTTTTTTTAAGGTGTACACTTGTACCTTTTTATCATCTACAAGTTGCATCGTGTCCATATCTCCAGAAGCTATGATTATGTTTACATTCTTAGATTTTTTAAATTGCGCAACTATTGTACCCAGACAATCGTCAGCTTCAAAACCAGGAGCGTCGTATATGGGTATATTAAAAGCTTTGAAAATTTCTCTAGAACTTTTTAATTGCGATATGAGAGCTTCATCTGCTTTTGTTCTGCCGGCTTTATAATCATCGTATGCTTCGTGACGAAATGTTTTCCCTGGTAAGTCATAACAAGCCACAATATAATCAGGCTTCAATTCTCCTATTATTTTCATCAGCATTGTGGATATGCCATATAAAGCTCCAGTGGGCTCACCTTTTGAAGATAAAAAATCTGGTAATGCATGATAGGCACGGTGAATTATAGCGTGAGCATCGAGAAGCACTAAAAGCTTTGAATTATTTTCTTTCATCAAACCTATTGTAGCATTTTAAACTGAAACTTTCTGTGCCCTTCTTTTGAGCCTGCCTGCCCTACCACTCGGTCAGGAGCAGGCAGGTGTTTTATTGAAACTTTATGATGCTTTTTTGGCATAGCTTTCTTTATCATTTCTGGCCATTCTATAAAAATTATACTTTCTGAATTTGAAACAATATCTTCCCAACCTAGGTGTAATAATTCTTTTTCATTTTTTAGTCTGTATGCATCTAAGTGAAATAAATTCTTCCAGTTCCCTTTTTTTATTGAATAGCGTTTCATAATCACAAAAGTCGGGCTATTTACTTTGGTTTTTACACCTAAAGCTTTGGCTATGTGTTGAGTGAAAGTAGTCTTGCCTGTGCCCAAATCTCCAGAAAGCCCTACTATAGTGGCGACACTTTTTTTACTTTTTAAAAGTTCTTCCAAAAACTCTTTTGCAATAATTTCTGTGTCTTTTATATTTTTAGAAATTTTGTGAAAAGTAGACATATTGAAATATTAACATAAATTTAAAAAGCCCTGTATTTCCATACTGGGCTTTTTTCTTCAATTTCAGGTCTGAAGATTACCTATTGCGCCTAGCGGGCGCTCCGCTACGGCGAGAGCCGTAAGAGTTTCCACTACAATTTGTCGTCCTTGGTTGTCCCCAAGGACTTTGGTAGTTGTAATTAGTTACAGTTCCACAAGAAGGACGCGGTCCACAATTTGACCGACATATATTTGGTTGTCCCCAAGGGGACTGATAAACATATATGTCCTTCGGGTAGTGAACCACTGTTGGCTCAACTACCACAAATTGTGGAGATGGTGCTGGTGCCTGAGTTATTGTTGGCTCAGAGTTGGTTCTTATGTATCTCATACGGTTATGACAACCGTATTTGTAAATAAAATCTTTTCCTTTTTTTGTAAGAATAAAAACTTTATCACTTGGTAAAAACTCTTGAACTTCTGCTTCTGAGTTATCTATTGCATTCCAACAGATAACTTTATCGTTGGTCTTACAAGAGAAATAATCTGAGAGAAAAAGAACTCTGACTGTATCTTCTGATGTGAGTTGATTCCAAGTTGGCTGAGACCCGAAGGCCTCTTTCTGTGTTTTTTTATCTCCAATATTTTGTGAAAAAATAAAGGAAGAAAAAAAGAAGCAGATGGTGGAAATTATGATAGTTTTCATATTTCTATTTTATTTTCAAAGAAAAAGTTAGAAAACAGAGTGATTTTGCAAAAACCAAAACCCACCTATTTTCTTATATTTTATAATATAGCATTAAATCAGTAAAAAGTCAACCCCTGTAGATTCCTTAAAATACTGTATAATTCAAGAATAAATGGCTAATTTTGATGAAGAAAAACAAAATAAACAATTGGATGACTTAAGAAGACAAGAGGAAGAACAGCTTGTTTCCCTTTTGGCAGAGACAAAGTACGGTCTTCCTTATGTAGATTTGTATAAAGTACCCATAGACAATGAAGCCCTAAGGTCTGTTCGAGAAGAAGACGCTAGAGCATTACACATAGCACCATTTAAGTTGGCTGGTAAAAATATATTTGTAGCTCTCCGTTCTCCAAACGATGCGCTAATATCAAAACTCAAGGAGGATTTGGAAAGGAAAGATTTAGTGCCTACTTTTTATATGACTTCAGAAGGTAGTATTGAAAAAGTATGGGAAAGGTACAAAGAGTTATCTATGGCAGAAAATTCAAAGATTGGTGGGCTTGATATTTCAAGTGAAATACTGAGAGAGACTGCTAAGAATATTCACCAAATGCAAGACATCACAGCTCTTATAAAAAAATCGATGGAAGAAAAGAAAGCGCATAAGATATCTAGGCTTTTAGAAATAATTTTAGCTGGTGCCATAGCTATAAATGCTTCTGATATTCACATAGAACCAGAAAAAGATAGAGGCAGACTTAGACTGAGATTAGATGGGGTACTACAAGATGTAGATTTTTTTGGTATAGATACTTACAATCTACTAAACTCTAGAATAAAGTTGCTTTCTGGAATGAAGCTTCTTTCAAATAAAGCCCAAGATGGTAGATTTAGTATCACTGAAGGTAAAGATGAGATAAGTATTCGTACTTCTCTAATTCCTGGTTCTTATGGCGAATCTATCGTAATGAGAATACTTGACCCGAAATCAATCCAGATAGGGCTAGATACTATAGGTATCGAACCACATCTTTTTGAAGTTATAGAAGAACAAATATTAAAACCAAATGGTCTTATCTTGGTCACTGGTCCGACTGGTTCCGGAAAAACGACTACTTTATATGCTTTTTTAAGAAAAATATATAACCCTGAAATAAATATTATTACTATAGAAGATCCTGTCGAGTATAGACTAGCAGGGATAACTCAGACTCAAGCAAACTCAAGTGATGAATATGGTTTCCTAGAAGGTTTGCGAGCAGCACTTAGACAGGACCCAGATGTAATAATGGTGGGAGAAATCAGAGACGGAGAAACAGCTCAAATAGCAATCCAATCAGCTCTCACAGGACACTTAGTGTTCTCTACACTGCATACAAACAACGCCGCTGGCGTTATCCCCCGTCTCATAGACTTAGGGATAAATCCAAAGATTATGGTATCTGCATTGTCATTATCTATTGCACAAAGATTAGTAAGAAAACTCTGTACTTATTGTAAAAAAGAAAAAGAAATAAATGATAGAGAATTGAGCACTATAAAAAACATTATTCAAAGTATGAAAGACGAGAACAAAGACTTGGTAAAATACGGGATAGATGAGAACAGAGCAATAAAGCTTTTCTCCCCTTCTGGTTGTGATAAATGCAATATGACTGGCTACAAAGGTAGAACAGGTATATTTGAAGCTATAAAAACAGATGAATCTATAGAAAAAATAATTTCTGAAAATCCTAGCGAAAGAGAAATAAAGAAAATAGCCAAAACACAAGGGCTACTTTCTATGAGACAAGATGGTGTGGTTAAAATTTTAAACGGTTTAACTTCATTTGAAGAAGTACAAAGTGTCGTAGATCTTTTTGAAGAATAGAAAAATTTTATAAGAACTCCTTGCAAATGGAGCTGTTTTTAGTTATATAACTATATATGGATAATTTTGAAGAAATAAAGAAAAATATAAAAAATCATTTTAGAGTATCTATTTTTGGAAGTGCTAAGGTTCAAGATGGTGACGATACATACAGGAGAGTAAAACACCTAGCAGAAGAACTGGGTAAAAGAAATATTGACGTTATCACTGGTGGAGGGCCTGGATTAATGAAAGCAGCGAGTGAAGGGCACAAAATAGGCTCAGTAGACAACGATGCTGATACTATAGGCATAGGGGTAGATTTGCCTTGGAAACAACAATTCAATGATTCAGTAGAATACAGAGAACAGCTACCTATATTTTCAAAAAGACTAGATGAGTTTATGCTCTTATCAAATGCAGCAATAGTGGAACCTGGAGGACTTGGAACATTACTCGAACTTTTCTATACTTGGCAACTAGCACAAGTTCATCATATATGTAATATACCAATAATACTTATCGGTGAAGATTGGGAAGGTCTTTTGAGATGGATCAAGGATTATCCTTTGGCTAAAAAATACTTATCTTATGAAGATTATAATTTAGTATTCCATGTAAAAAATACAGCGGAAGCTTTAGAATTGATAGATGAAGCTTATGAATCATTTAAAAAAGGCGGTGAAAATTTTTGTTTAAACTATAAAAAATATAAAATAGACTAAAAAGAAAAATCCGCCTCCTCGGTGGATGTGCTCTAAAAGCACAAAGAGCATTAATCTCTAAACAATCCTTTATGGGCTTAGCCCTTAAAGTAACAATCTTTTGAAGGATAACCCCAGAAATTTAAAAAATACCAGGATGTCCTACGCAAGATTGTATAACCTATGGCTGATTGCTTAGAGATTAATACCCTCTTAACTAAACTTGATATAATTATACTTATCTAAAAAACTAATGAAATGGTATAATGTGGATAGCGTGTTAATAATTAACACTTTGGGTAGTATAGCACAAAGAGAATAAAATGTCAAGCAATAAATCTGAAAAACTTAATAATAACGATGAATCTTATCTAGACCAAACACTTCGGCCTTCAAAATGGGATGAGTATATTGGCCAAAAACACATAAAAGACAATGTTAAAATACTATTAAAGGCAGCAGAAGAACGAGGACACACACCAGAACACATACTCTTTTACGGACCACCAGGACTGGGGAAAACCACCCTAGCACACCTAATAGCAAAAGAAACTGGCCGGCAAATGAAAATAACATCAGGGCCTGCAATAGAAAAAGTAGGTGATCTAGCTTCTATCCTAACAAACCTAAACAATGGAGACATTTTATTTATTGATGAGATTCATCGTTTAAATAAAATGGTGGAGGAAATACTCTACCCTGCTATGGAGTCTGGTGTGTTAGACATAATCATAGGCAAGGGTCCTTCTGCTCGTACAATACAACTCGACCTACCACCATTTACCTTAATAGCAGCAACAACCCGCGTAGCGTTGGTGTCTTCACCACTTCGTTCTAGATTCTCTGGAGGAGTTTTTAGATTAGAATTTTATTCAGATGATGAGATATCAAAAATTATAGACAGATCAAGTAAACTACTTGAAATAAAATTAGAAGAGGAGGCACTAAAAGAAATAGCAAAAAGAAGTAGATTTACCCCTCGTATGGCAAACTACTTTCTAAAAAGAGTTCGAGACTATGCTCAAGTATATAAAAAAGGAGATGGCTCTTTAGATCATAAAGTGGTGAAGGAAGCTCTAGCAATGCTTGCAATAGATGAAATCGGCTTAAACTCTTCGGATAGAAAATTTTTAGAAGTACTCATAGAAAAATTTAATGGTGGCCCAGTCGGGCTTAAAACCATAGCAGCTGCAATTTCAGAAGAAGAAGCCACAGTAGAAGAAGTAATAGAGCCATACCTTATACAACTCGGTCTATTAGAACGCACTGCTCGAGGGCGAATCGCTACAAAAAAAGCTTATGAGCATTTGGGATTTGAATTTTTTGAAGAAAATAAGATTAATTAAAAAAATAATTTAATTTGTATATGTCAGGACATAATAAATGGAGTCAAATAAAACACAAAAAAGAGATTACTGATGGAAAGAAAAGTAAGATATTTTCCAAACTTGTGAAATATATTTCAGTAGAAGCTAAACTTTCTGGAGGTAAAGACTCGCCAGGGCTTAGAAGCGCAATAGAAAAAGCAAAAAAAGTGAATATGCCAAAAGATATCATAGAGAGAGCTCTAAAAAAAGCAAACGATTCTAGTGTGTCTATGGAGAATATTATGTATGAAACATATGGGCCTGGAGGTGTCGGTATAATAATAGAAACTTTAACAGATAGCAGAAATAGAACAGCTCAGGATGTAAAACACATCCTAGCTGAAAACAACACGGCTTTTGCTGGTATTGGCTCAGTTTCTTGGGCATTTAAAAAAGAGATTTCTCCTGAAGGACTTATCTGGATACCCACAACCACAGTACCTGTATCAGATGAAGATTTAATTCTTTTAGATAAACTTGTTGAGGATTTAGAAAATAATGATGATGTACAAGATGTGTTTACTAATGCAGAATAAATAAAATGATAATACTAGGAATTGATCCAGGGTATGAACGGCTTGGAATAGCAGTACTCGAAAAACACAACAAGGCAAAAGAAAAAGTTATTTTTTCTGAGTGTTTTAAAACAGATGCTAATCTTCCCTTTCCAGAAAGACTTAAATTAATAGGAAATGAAGTTCAAAATATAATAAAAAAATTTAAGCCGGAAGTACTTTCTATAGAAACTCTTTTTTTAACAAACAATCAAAAGACTGTAATGCATGTAGCAGAAGTAAGAGGTGTAGTTATATACGAAGCAATTAACGCTGGTTTAAAAATATTCGAGGCTTCACCTCCTCAAATAAAAATTGCTACCACTGGATATGGTAAAGCAGATAAAAATCAAATAATTAAAATGGTAAAAATGCTTGTAGAAATAGATAACAACAAAAAAAGTGATGATGAGCTTGATGCTATAGCCATAGCCCTCACTGCACAAGCAAATATTAAAAGCATTATCTAGAGTTATCCACATATTTAATATTTTTGTCTTGCTAAAGAATTTTCTTTTTGATAAAAATATAGCAATTAAAAATTTATGTTTTTTCAAAGGTCGTTTTAAAAATTTTTTTAAAAAAATATGAGTTACGACGATGATAATCTAACAGATAGTGATGTATTTGGAGCTGATGATGATCTGTTGGATGATTTAGGAGATGATATAAGTGAGGATTTTGCTCTAGAAGACGATGAAGATCCAGAGAACGATTTCCACTAAAAAACGCCCTTAGGGCGTTTTTTAGTTTTATGTTATGTTATTTTAATAAACTTTCTTTTACCTATTTTAAACTGAGCATTTTTTGATGGTATTAAATTAAAATCTGAAACTTTTACTCCATTTAGTATATCTGTAACAGCTCCCTCTTCGACTAGTCTTTTAAACTCGCCTTTTGAAGTAAAAATTTTATCTCTAATTAGCATATCGACGAGCTTTTGTTTACCGTCAGTTTTAACTTCTATCATACTTTCTGGCACTTCACCTTTTTGAAAGGTATTCACAAACAAATCTAAAGCTTCTGTGGCTTTTTTATAATCAAAAAAAGTTTTAACTATTTCAAAGGCGAGCATTTTTTTAAACTCCATAGGATTTTCTCCTTTCTTTATTTTTTCTTCTATTTCTTTTATAGATTCAAGTTCTACATCAGTACAGAGTTCAAAACCATTTAATATCATTCCATCTTCCCAGGACATTACTTTTCCAAAAACATCTTCTGGTTTATCTTCTAGGGTTATCATATTTCCTTCTGTTTTTCCCATCTTTTTACCAGAATTATCAACTAGTAACTTTGTGGCCACAACATGCTTGTCTTTATTTATAATCTGGTTAGATAAATTTCTTCCAGTAAGCATATTGAATGTCTGGTCATTGCCACCTATTTCAACATCAACTTTCATAGCCACACTATCGTAACCTTGCATTAATGGATACATAAATTCATGTATATAGATAGGGCTACCTTCTTCGATTCTTGTTTTAAACATATCTCTCTTTAACATTTGTTCTACAGTCATACAAGAAGCTAGTTTTAAAACATCTTCAAATTTCATTTTTGATAACCACTTAGAGTTAAACTTAAACAATGCTTTGTTTGATCCATTAAAATTTAAAAATTTTGATGCCTGTTTTTTGTACTTTTTAAGGTTATCCATCACTTGTTTCCTCGTCAAAGGAACTCTTGCTTGTTTTTTATCAGGATCACCTATCATAGCAGTAAAATCACCCATAAGAAGAATAACCTTGTGACCTAGTTTTTGAAAATCTCCAAGCTTTTTTAAAGGTATAGCGTGACCCATATGTAAAGTAGGGCCAGTAGGGTCTATCCCTAAATACACAGTAAGTTGTTTCCCAGACCTTAGCTTATTTAAAAGTTCTTCTTTAATAAAGACATTTTCAACACCTCTATTAAGTAATTTTTGTATTGAATTTTCTTCTGTAATTATCTTCATAACTCGAATTATATCATATATTTTGGTACAATCACTGTTATGGATATATTAAAGAGAGTTGCCAATAATTTTATTAAAAAGTCTAAAAAATTTCTGTTTTCTAAACACAATTTTTACCTATTTAGTGGTTTTTTTATATTTTTTATAGCACTACTTATGGTTTGGGTAGCTACTTTAAAAGTTCCTGACTATAATTCTTTTGTCGATAGAAAAATAATAAATTCTACAAAAATATATGACAAGACTGGTGAAGTTTTACTCTTTGATATCCACCAAAACGAAAGAAGAACTAACATACCATTTGAAGAAATGGGAGCGAATATAAAAAACGCTACTATTGCGATTGAGGATGCTGAATTTTACAATCACAGCGGGGTGAGAGTGAAGTCTACTGTGAGAGCTGTGCTATCAAATTTATTTAATGTAGGTATCGGTGGAGGAGGTTCGACAATAACTCAACAGTTAGTAAAGAACACGCTACTAACACCAAAAAGGACTCTGGTTAGAAAATTTAAAGAATGGGTTTTAGCTGTAAAGCTGGATGCTTCTATGTCTAAAGACAAAATACTCGAGCTTTACTTAAACGAGGTTCCATACGGAGGAACTATTTATGGTATAGAAGAAGCATCTCGTGCTTATTTTAATAAGCATGCTTATGATTTATCCATAGCAGAGGCCGCATATCTAGCATCCATCCCTCAATCACCTTCTTATTTATCTCCTTATGGAAAACATTTAGACAAACTTGAGGAAAGAAAAAATTTAGTTTTATCTCGGATGAGAGACTTAAACTTTATAAACGAAGAACAATATAATGAAGCGAAAAATTCTGTTGTGGTTTTCGTTCCTCAGGAATTGAAAGGCATTAAAGCACCTCACTTTGTGTTTTATATAAAAGAATATTTAGAAGAAAAATATGGTGCAGATATGGTAGAAAATGGTGGATTAAAAGTTATAACAACACTTGATTACAAACTTCAAGAAAAAGCAGAGCTTGCAGTAAAAGAGGGGGCATTACAGAACGAAAAAGATTGGGGCGGCAGTAATGCTGCACTTGTATCAATAGACCCTAAGACGGGGCAAATATTAGCAATGGTGGGCTCTCGTGACTACTTTGATAAGAATATTGATGGCAATTTTAATGTAACCACAGCATTAAGACAACCGGGTTCTTCTTTTAAGCCATTTATTTACGCTACGGCCTTTAATAAAGGATTTACCCCAGAGACAGTCTTATTTGATTTACCAACAGAATTTCAATCAACATGTAATGCCTACGGTAAAGCACTACCTGGACACAAACAATCTGATTGCTATATGCCAGATAATTATGATGGTAAATTTAGAGGGCCAATTACATTAAGAAACGCTTTGGCTCAATCAATAAACATTCCGGCTATTAAATTATTTTACTTAGCGGGTTTGAAAGACTCACTTAAAACAGCAGAAGATTTAGGTATAAGTAGTTTATCTGATGTGAATAGATATGGTTTGACTTTGGTTATAGGAGGTGGAGAAGTTTCACTTCTTGAAATAACTTCTGCTTACGGTGTTTTTGCAAACAGCGGAGTTAAAAACAACTATACAGGTATATTAAGAGTTGAAGATTCAAAAGGAAAAGTTTTAGAGGAGTTTGAAGAAAAAAGTACCGAAGTGTTACCAAAAAATACCGCTTTAACTGTTTCTGATATCTTATCTGATAATATAAGCAGAATTCCGACATTTGGTGCAAACTCACCTCTTGTTGTTCCTGGTTACGAGGTGGCTGTAAAAACAGGTACCACAAACAACAACAAGGACGCTTGGACTATAGGATACACACCATCAATAGTTACTGGGGTTTGGGCTGGTAATAACGACAATAAACCAATGAAAAAAGGTGGTTCAGCTTTAGCTGGACCTATATGGAATAATTTTATGAAAGAAGCACTACTATTAATACAAAACGAGAGTTTTGAAAAACCTTTAGTAAATAATGATTTAAGTTTAAAACCAGTTTTGAGAGGTTCTTGGCAAGGAAATGAAACATTTTTAATTAATAAAATATCCGGTAAATTGGCTACAGAAAACACACCAAGAGAGCTTGTAAAAGAAATTGCTGTGACAAATGTACACACAATATTATATTGGGTTGATAAAAACAATATTTTAGGGAATGCTCCACAAAACCCTTCTTCTGATCCTCAATTTTCAAATTGGGAAACACCAATACAGAACTGGTGGGCTCAAAATAAATACAAATACGGATCAACCTCTGTTTTAGATAAACCTACAGATTACGATAATTCGTCTTCAGGAAACACAAATAGTATCAGCATACTGGAGCCAAATTTAGAAAAGGTATATAAAGAGGATGATATTATTTACTTAAAAATTTTAAACAACACATCTTCTACTATAAAAAAGATAGATATATTTATAAATGGTATATATTTAGGTAGTAGTACTAACCCATTTAACTTTCCTTTTGTTCCGTCAGAGTTGGATGTTTTAAAAAACGACAATGAAATAAAAATAATCTCTTATGATGCAAATTCAAACAGATCTGAAACTACTTCTTACTTTAAGGTTGAGTAGTTAATAAAACTTATCTATCTTACTTTTACCTAAAAGATGATCTATTTTAGAAGTGATTTCCTCTTTGTGTAGAAAGATTTCATTTTTATAGATTGGTTTTATGTTTAAAAATATATTTTGGTTTTTTATAACCAAATCTTCTTGTTTTATTTTTATTTTTAAAATATCTTCCAGGGTGCTTAGAATTATTTGTTTTTTATAACCTTCTTGTGAGAGTATTTTGTGAAATTTACCGAGCAGTTCTTTTATCTCTATCATTTTTTTACCTATTCATAGGCATAATCAAGTAAGTAAATGAATTATCTGATATAGGATTTATATATATAGGTTTTGTATTGTCTATTAGTTTTATAACCAAACTATCAGTATTAATAGAGTTGAAGCAATCTAAAAAATACTTATAATTAAAACTTAACTCCACTTCTTCTCCTTTTATTACAGAATCTATTTGGGTTTTATTTTCTCCAATATCGTTATTAGAAGAAGATAATTCAAAAACTTTATCTTTTGGTTTTATTAATAAGTCTAATTGATTAAATTTATCAGAAAAAATATTCGATAATTTTAATGCATTTAATAAATCTTGTTTCAAAACAACAACTTCGGTTTTGAATTCTTTAGGTATTATTTGTCTATAATCAGGAAAAACTCCATCTATAACTCTAGAAGTTAAATAAATATTTTCAAATGAAAAAGATATTTGATTTTGGTTTAGACAAATCTTTATATTATCATTGATTTCTCCAAATACCCTTAATATTTCAGGTATATTTTTATATGGTATTAATACACCTTCTATTTCAGGTATATTTTTAAGTTTTACTTTTTTCTCAGCCAACCTAAAAGAATCTGTTGAAACAAAAATAAGATTATCTTCTTCGGAATACATATATACACTAGATATTTCTTGTTTAATATCTGAAACAGAGGCACTATAATAAACAGATTTTATACCGTCAATTATTTTCTTTGATTCTATTTCTATATCCAAACCAGAGATTCTTGGTATAGTTGGAAAATCTTCGTAAGGTTGACCTTTTAATTTTATTTTACTTTTCTTTGTTTTAATTAAGAGATTTCCATCTTCACTTTCTAAAACAATATTTTCATTTTGGAATATATTGTTTATTGTGTTTGCTATCGTATTACCTGTTATAGCTACAATTCCCTCTTTTTCAACTTTAGCTGGTATTTCAATTTCTATACCTAAACTCAGATTCATTGCTCTTAGTTTTAAGGTCTTATTTGAAGCTATGAATAGAATAGAGTTTAGAACTGGTAGAGTTAAGTTCTTTCCTGTTACTCTTTCTGCTTGAGAGACTGCACTTTTTAGTTTTCCTAACTCACATTCTATTTTCATATGTTTATATTTTATATATTTAATCTATTAATACTATTAGTGTTGTGGAAATGTGGATTACTTATATTAACTAGTATTTATAACACCTACAAAGGATTTACTGTTTAATAAATAACTAATAATTTTTAAACTTTTACACACAAACTTATTTTTTACTTTAAAACAAAATATTTATTAACAATAATTTTTAAACTTTTAATAAACTTCTTATATACTTATCAACACCTATTTAAACAGGATTCTTAACTGTTCTAACTCTTGTACTAACTGCGGGTCATCTTTTAAATCGGTTTTTATTTTTAAATAAGAGTGTATAACTGTTGTATGATCTTTACCACCTAGTTTAGAACCTATAAGAGGATAAGATACATTAAAATCTTCTCTTAAAATATACATAATCATCTGACGAGCTTTTACTATCTCCTTTCTTCTTGTTTTATCATATATCGAAGACTCCTCTAGTTGATAAAAATCACTGACAGTTTTAACAACATCTTTTATAGAAACACTCTTTTTTGGTTTTATGTTGTTTTTTAAGATGTTTTTAACATCAGCTAAGCTTAAAGGTTTATTTTTTAATCTATACTGGCAAACTATAGTATTTAGACTACCCTCCAACTCCCTTATATTCCCTCTTATACTTTGTGCTACATAATCTAATATATCTGGTTCTAGGCTTATGCCTTGTTCCCTTAATTTTACCTTTAAAATAGCTAAACGGGATTCGTATTCTGGTTCAGATACATCTACTATCATACCAGCAGCAAAGCGGGATTTTAATCGATCAGCTAGTTCTGGGATGTAATTTGGGTGTTTGTCTGAAGAAAATATTATTTGCTTGTTGTTTTCATAGAAGGTGTTAAATGTGTGGAATAATTCTTCTTGGATTTTTTCCATTTTACCGATAAATTGTATATCGTCTATTATCAACAAGTCATATTTCCTATATTTTTCCTTAAAAGAATTAGCTTTATTTCCTTGAAGTGAGTTTATAAAATCAGTAGCAAATTTTTCTAGTGTTAAGTAATGTACTCTTTTATTTGGGAAATTGTTTTTTATAGAGTTCCCAACTGCTTGTATTAAGTGGGTTTTGCCAAGGCCCGTGTTACCGTAGACAAAAAATGGATTATATTTAGTACCAGGAGACTCTATGATAGCTTGTGAAGCGGCATAAGCCAGTTCATTAAAGCCACCAACAATAAAGGAATCAAACCTGTATTTAGGGTTTAAGTTATCATCTGGATTTATATATAAATCCTTTAATGGAAGTTCTTTGTTTATATTCTGATCCTTCTTATATTCTGCAGGTTCTTCTTTTGGTGCTTCTATTTTAGATATTATATACTCCACAGCACGCATATTTTCGTATGCATCAGCAATAGTCTTTGTTATTAGCTTATGGTATTTGTTTTTAAGCCAATCTCTAACGAATTCATTTGGTACACCAACATAGAATATACCCATCTCCTCTTTTATAATAGAGGTATTTTTAAACCAAGTACTAAAATTAGCCTTAGAGACACCAAGTTCTATCTCCATTAAACAATTTTTCCACAGCTGTTTTGTATCCATGAGCTAAATTATACTATGCTCTAAAGAAACAACACTTAAATTACTGAGTAAGTCTGTTAATAAAGTGTTGATAAAGTTAAAAACTTTTTTTGACTTTCATAAAAGATAAATATATACTAGTCCATATGTCACAAACATATCAACCTAAAAAAAGGAAAAGAGCTAGAGCTCATGGGTTTTTAGTTCGAAGTAGGACTAAAAACGGTAGTAAAGTCTTGTTAAAAAGACGCAGAAAAGGAAGAGCAAAGCTTTCTGTTTAACTCCTATTAAATGTTACCTAAAAAAAATAGACTAGATAAAAAAGCTATTCAAAAGGTGTTTGAGGGTAAGGTATTTTTAAACTCCCCTAACCTTTCTTTTCGTTATATTTTTGTTGAAAAAAATCAAGATTTTAAGATATCTTTTTTAACACCTAAAAGTATAGATAAAAGGTCTACAAAGAGAAATTCTTTAAGAAGAAAGGGTTATTTAGTCTTATTTAATAATAAAAACCTTATACCAAAAGGACTTCAAGGCGTTTTTATTTTTGGTAAAAAAAGTAAAATAGTATTTTTAGGTAAAAAAACAAAGATATTCAACCCAAGTGTTAATCTAGATAACGAAATTAAGTTAATTTTAAACAAACTATGAACACTTTTTTTATAAAAGTAATTAATTTCTATCAAAAAGCCATATCCCCTTTTAAGAAGCCAAGCTGTGTTTTTTATCCAACTTGCTCAGAGTATGCAAAGCTCTCACTTAAAAAATACAATTTTTTTAAGGCTTTTTATAAAAGCATTTTTAGGATTTTAAGGTGTCATCCTTGGCAAAAAAATCACATAGACTTACCATAACTTTGATTTTATACATTTTTCGTATATTATAGAGTAATGCTATCAAATATTTGGAACATTCTTTTATATAAACCTTTATTAAATATTCTCGCTTTACTTGTATTTTTTATGCCCAATGGTAATGTTGGGTTGGCTGTTATTTTACTAACTTTATTAGTTAAAATAGCCCTATTCCCTTTATCTCAAAAGTCTATAGAAAACCAAATAAAAATGAATTTACTAGCCCCAGAGCTAGAAAAGATTAAAAAAAGTGGTGCTTCTAAAGAAGAACAAGCAAGATTAACTTTTGAATTATATAAACAACATAAAACAAATCCATTTTCCGGATGTTTACTCGTCATAATACAAATCCCTATAATATTCGCATTATATTATGTCTTTTTGAAAGGGATAAGTTTTGAAGCTGGTACACTATATTCTTTTACTCCAAATCCAATCAATCTAAATATGAATTTCTTGGGTGTTGACTTGGCTCAAAAAAGTATAATTTTAGCTGTTTTAGCTGGTATTTCACAGTATTTTCAAGCTAAGTTTATGCCAAAACCAAAAACACCGGAGGGAGATGATAACTCTTTCCAGGCTAGTTTTGCAAAAAGTATGAATATGCAGATGAAATATGTATTTCCTTTTATCGTAGCCTTTATTGCTTATAGTGTTTCAGGTGCTATTGCTTTATATTGGGTTGTAAGTAATATATTTACTATAGGTCAGCAAATGTATTTAAATAGAAAGAATACTCCAAAAAACGACAATATAAGAGAAGTTTCTTTTGTAAATAAGTAAAAATATGGATAAAGATAATACAATCAACTTAATTAAAGGTTTAATACAGAAAGTTTTTGTCGATAATACTGAAATTTTAATTGAGGAAAATAAAGAAAATAATACTGTGTATTTTGATGTTACAGTAAAGAATCCTTACCACTTCTTAAGTCGTGAAGGAGAAGCTTTGTCAGCCTTAAATCACCTATCTAGAAAGGTTTTAGAAAAAAGCCTCTTCTCTCAAGAAGAAAACTCAGAAAAAAACAAAGATGGTTTTGAGATTATGATAGATATAAATGGTTTTCAGAAAAAGAAGATAGAAAATATAAAAACTATTGTTCATATGATGGCAGAGAGAGCTAGGTATTTTAAATCAACTATTGAGTTAGATCCAATGAATGCTTTTGAAAGACGCATTGTTCACGAATTCTTGTCCGATGTACAAGATTTAAAAACAGAGTCACAAGGTGTAGGCCCCTCAAGAAGAGTTGTAATTAGATATATCGGTACTGTATAAGCTTTACTTATTTAACTCTCATTCCCCAGAGGAATGAGTCTTTTTTATTTACAAAAAATAATAGCTTACCACTATCCCCTAGTAGTGGTTTTATGCCATCAATTTCTTCACCACCTTCTATTTTTAAAGGATCTAGTACAAAAGAAGCTTCACCTGTACTTGCGTTTACTTTCCAAATATCATCAGAAAAAGAAACTTCTCCTTGATACCAAGAATCAGGGTATTGATAGAAATTCTCTATAAACTTGGGCACTAAGCAATAAATATATTCACCAGAATCGTTCCAAACACACTTTTCTGCTAAAGTTCTTATACCCACTTCTATATTTTCTGAAGATGTTGTGTTAAAAATTTTTAGACCCAGGTTGTTGTTTGAATACAATACTTTCTTTCCATCGGGGCTAGTCAAAGTGATTAAGCCCTTAATACCACCTATTATTTTACTAAAATCTTTTTTGTCTGGATTTACCCCATACATATAACCAGGTACTAAGTAAGAAGGCTTTGTTGTTATTGTTATTAAATTTTTATTTGGCCAAGATGATAGCCACTCTGTAAATTTTGAATCAAAAACTTGTATTTTATTTGCTCCCGTAGCAGAAGCTGTAGTTCCTGCTACTCCATCTCTTAGATTGAATAGGTAAAATATTTTTAATCTATCATAAGCAAGAGATAAGTCTGTGATATTCTCTGGCAAGAAGCTTCCTTTTAGTTCACTAAGTGAAGCTGAGTCTGAACCTAAAACCTCTTTTTTTAATGTGCCAACAAATGTTTCTATTGTTTTGTTGTCTGTTTTTAAATAACGCATTATAACAGTGTTCCCATTGTCTCCAAAAAAAGCTTCTTCTACATTTGGTATTAGTGTATCGGTGAATTTCCTTTCACTTATTTTATCTGTAAAACTTTGGTAAATATGTCCATTTTTTGAATCTACATATCTTACAACAGAGATGCTTTCTGTTGGCGGGGTAACTGGTTTTATTTTATCGTCTTTTATTATAGTATCTGACTCGTCTTTTGGATCTGGTATATCTTGAAATCTTTCCTCATTAAATAAAGTGAAACCAGCCACAGGCATACTGGAAACCTTAAATAGAATACTAGTAGAAGTGTTTACTTCTTCTGTATTTGTATTGTTTTGCTCCCCTTCTGTGTTATTTGCATCTGTATTAGTATCATTGGTGTTTTTATTTTTTACACCAAAGTTAAAAAAATCAGAAACGAAGTTTATACCTTCATCAGAAGGGTTATCAGATTCAGTCGTTTTATTTTTCTTGAAATATAAATATCCAAATACTAAAAGGATTAGTATGATAACAAACACAAGTATTGAAATTAAGTTTCTTTTTGACATATTAAGGTGTTCTCATTATCTCTTTAAATTGACCAGCGTAGTAACTTAGTGATCTTACCGACACAGCAGAATTTGTGCCACCACCTCCGTGTACTTCTATAAATTTACCGTTACCTATGTACATTACAACATGACCTGCGTTTGGAAATCTAGAGCTTTGACCCTTTTTCCATCCAAGCAAGTTTCCGACTTCTATATCTACTCCATTTGCTTGAGTACCCTGGATACTATTTACTGATTCAGAGTTTGTACCTGCGAACATTGTAGCAGTGCTGTACCCAGAAAAACTTAAACCAGCACATTGGTAGACTTGTTTTACAAAAGATGAACAGTCCAAATATACAGTTCCACCCCCTATCTGGCCTCTTTTGCTTTGACTATAAGTAACCTTACCATTAAAACTACTTGCGATAGAAGCTAAAGCATTTACTCCACCACTGCCTGGGCAAGATATGCCAAGTGATTCTAGACTAGATTTTGCTACTGGGCTAAAGGATGTTGCTAGTTCATCACCTTCTATTACTTCAATACTCGCTTTAGGCAAGTTATCCAAGCACACATTTAAAAGTGCAGGGTTTATAGAGTTTAATATAAGATATGAGGCTAAAGCTAATAACAAACCCAGAATCGCGTGTTTTATTTTTTCCTTTCCTGATTCTTTAGATGAAATTCCTCCACTTGTTATATATTCCATTCCCCCTATAACTATCATTACCATAGCCATCACAGCACCTATAGCTATCAGGAATTTAATCACAAGGTTTAAGTATTCGCCGAAAGCACAGGTCTTTTTGGAATCAAAGCTCTCTAGCCCAGGAAGAGGTGCAAGTGCTGTATAGGTGGTGTCTGAGTTTCCTGAGCTCGCTGTAGGATCTGGGTTTACTATAACAGGACCATTGCCATTGTTTTGTGCAGCAGTGTTGTTTGCAGGGTTTGTAGGTATTCCTGTCCCTGGGAAAGTATCTATTTGAACACCGGTATTAGTTTGATTGTTTGGTATTTGATTTGAAGGAGTTTGCCCAGAATTACTAGATGGTGTTATTGGTATAGGTGTACCTGGAAATGTCTGCACTGGTTGAGCAAAAGAATAATTAAAAAATAAAGTTCCAAAAAGGAATATCAAGACAGTCACTAAAATATATTTATTTTTGAATTTAAATATTTGCATTTATTTCTTTGTTTCCATTTTGGAAAAGTGTCCTAGTATTACTTATAATAACTTTTATTTTTGCCAACCCTTCTTTCCCTTCTGCTCCTTTTATACTGAGCTCGTTTTTTGTAGTAGGGGTTGAAATTTTAGTACCGTTTATAAACCACTCAAATTTTAATGAAGAGTTACTTAAATCTTTTGGGGAAAAGAAGTACGGTACAGCTACGAGTGTAGAACCTTCTTTGTTTAAATTAAAGGTATTAGGCAAAGTATTTTTACTAACAGCCCCAGTACCTATTTTTTCGTAAAAAAGAATTTTTGGAGTTGTGTTTTGTATATTCATTTTACCAGAAGCATTTGTGTTACCAAATACATCACTTACTTTTACTTCTATTGTGTCTTGTGCGTCCAGATAACTTTGTTTAAAAGTAAAAGAACTTTTTCCCCAACCAGAAGAATTTACTTGCCCTTTGTCATTTTTTTTCCAAGTGTAAGATAAGTTGTTTGGGCTTGTTTGTCCTCTGCTTGTGTATACATAAGGCACAGCAACTATTTTAAAAGACCCCTCTTTCCCTACAAGAGCTTTACCTTTATAAAAAGGTGGCACATAAGAATCAGTAGCTTCCCATAGAATATCTAGTTCGGTAGCAGAAAGCACAATACTTTTTGTAATACTTTTTCCTTCAGCTGTATCTATTCCGATAAGCAAGCTTGTATTTTCATTATAGTCACCCATAGTAAAAGAAAGAGAAGTTTTACCTATACCTACAAGCACTTCTTCTCCATTTATAGACCAGCTTATTCTAGCTTTGTTTAAATCAATAACATAGCTATTTATTTTAGCCACTACATTTTGATTTTTTGACGGGAAAGGAGGGTTTACAATCACAGATATATCAGAATCTTGAAGTTGAGCTGAAGACTTTACTGGAGATGTAAAAAACGCTCCAAACACTAAAAGTACAGGTATTAAAATTGAAATTAAACTTCTTTGCATTAAAATTATTATAACACAACTAGGGTTTTTAACCCCCTAATTCCATTTTTTCAAAATCTTCCTTCGATTTTTTAATTGAAAGTATTTGAGATGGGTCTGAAGTTATTATCTGATCTTCTGTATAAGAAGCCACTATCTTTATGGCAACATGTTTTAGCCCAGCAAAGAATATACCCTCTCCTACTCCGGATTCTAGTAGTAAGTACTTTTCTTCGTCAGTAAGATTGAAAGTATTTTGCAATACATCTATTGTACTTGGGGATTGTTTTAAGAGTAATTGGATTGAAGAGTTTGTAACTATTGGCACTCCATATGGGGATTTCATAAAGTCTGCTGCATCTTGAGTGATTGTAGCAAGGCCTAAGTAGTATTTTCTTCCTCTTTTTGCTAGTGAATACAAAAAAGAAGCAGTATCCTCTGATTTCATCATCCACCAAGCCTCGTCCACAACCAAAAGTCTTTTCTTTAAATTTTTCCTGATTGTATTCCATATATAGTGAGTGACTATATACATAGCTATAGGCTTAAGCTCATCTTCCATATCTCGCACAGAAAAAACTACAAATTTTTTATTTATATCTACATTTGAAGGTTTATTTATAAAAGTAGACCAAGAACCTTTGGTGAATTTTGCCAATCTTTGCACCACTGACTCACTGCCCTCCATTCCTTGCAATACCATTTCAAAATCTGATAAAAGAGGTGGTTCTATATTAGCAAAATCTGATTTTGCTGTGATGTCTTTTATTGCATAAGTTTCTGTTATTGCTCTATCTACAATAGAATCTTCTTCTGGAGTAAGTCCACCGAGCATTAAACGAAATAAGCCCACTAGATTTATTGTATTTGACCTTAGTACATCTTCGGCCGTCTCGTCTTCTCTTGGTATTGGTAAATCAAAAGGGTTTATATGGTGATCTGAGGATAAAGAAATATTAAAATATCTACCACCTACTGTCTCTGCTAAATATTCGTATTCCCTTTCTGGGTCAATAACAATGACATCTATATCAAACATTAAAGAACGCAATATTTCTAATTTTGTAGCATAACTTTTACCACTACCAGATTTTGCAAATGTTACAGAGTTATAGTTTTCCAAAGAAAATCTATCAAAGATAACCAAACTAGAGTTGTGTCTATTTATTCCGTAAAGAATACCTTTATCAGATGTTAGGTCGAAAGAAACAAAAGGAAATATGGATGAAAGTGGCTCAGAGTTAAGTTTTTGGTGGATACTTAAGACATCTGTACCTATAGGTATTACACTTTTAAAACCATCATCTTGCTGGAAAAGAGCTGGTTTTATATATATAAGCTTTGATTCTAGAATTGATTTTATTTCATTTTCTATCTTATAAAGCTCTAAATCACTATCTGCATACACTGTAATATAAACACCTACATCAAACATTTTCTCTTGTGCTTGGATCAAGCTGTCACGCAGACTTTCCAGATCTTGGTAAGCAGTGTCTAGCATCGGGTCTCTCACCATACCCTTACCTTCTCGCATACTTATCTGGCTTTGTACCTCAGCTACTTTTTTCTGGAATTGTCTTAATGCGAGAGAAGTATCTACTGGGTGAACAAATATAGATACATCAAAAACCTTATCAAGGTTTATAATAGGAGAAAACCAGTTATCTACTAAGTATCTTGGGTAAGAAATTATAAAAAAAGTTCTAGCTATTTTATCTCCCAAGTCTAGTGATTTTGGAGCAATTTTTAAGGCAGAAGGAGCTATTACATCTTGTAATTCTAGGGTAGCTGATTCATAAATTTCTTGTGGTAAAACTGCTAAAATAGACGGCTTTGTCTCGTCTTTTGGTTCGTCTTTTTTACTTTTTCCTAGCAGTGTATCAAAAACTCCCATTTGAATATTATAACCCAGTTTGTTATTTATTGTGAACTTTTAAGCTTCATTTAGCGGTATTTTTCCTTCCGTTTCTCCCGGATTGAAAACTTTATAGAAAACTTCTACCACTTCTTCAGAACCTAATTGTGCTGACTTTATACCACAGCGATTTAATCCTTGTTGGATTACTCCTACCCTCTGTTCAAGTTGAGATCTTTTTTCTTCAAAATCTAATTGTGCCGCAAGCTTTGCCTCCTCTTTGCTTTTCTTAGAAAAAAGTCCACCAAACAAACCTTTGTCAGTACTTATATTTACTTGTGTATAAGGAACAATTATGAAAAAACTTTTTGTCATTATATTTACCGTATCTGTAAAGTTTTTTATAAATTCCATATACTCTTTTGTTTGTAATTTTAAAAGTGGCTCATTTTGAACTTTCATTCTGTTTTCTAATAAAAGCAAATATGGCCTTATATCCAATCTCCTAGACTGCACCGATATTTGTATTGGGAAGTCCAGTGTATTTAAAAAACTTTGGAATTGAATTATGGTAGCTTTTTGCTCATCTTCAGATTTTAGAGAAAGATTTATGGAATTAGCTAAAACAATGGCTCTTAAATCACCATTTTTTAATACCACTACCCCATCTCTTACTTCTTTGATAGGGACAAAATCTTGAGTTGCTTTTGCGCTAATTGCCATTTTTAATATATAAAACTAAATTATTTTTTTAAATCTAATACATCTAAACTCCAAGCTAAATCCCTCAATTTACTCCCTGTAAGTTTGTGAGGGTTTATTATACCGGTAACCGGTTCTATTTTCTCACCAGAAGAAGCTTTCTTTTGTTGAGGTTTCTTCTTCCATATGTATAATTTATCTTGTATTAGATATTTAAAACCAGACTCGAGCATATCTATAAAAGGCTTATCATTTGGCCTATAAAAAGTAAGCGCTAGAGATAAGCCCGCAATTATAATTATAGGTATTAATCCTATCCATATACCAAGGGCTCTATATAATATAAAACAAATACCACCACCACCTGCTAGATACACAAATTGACTAAAAGTAAAAGGGCCAAAAATTTTATCTTCAATGTCTAAAAATTGGGGTACTTTAAATTGCATACATATAGATTATAAACTATTCTGGAATTTCTCGATACGGGTCTATCTTTGGTGCTGTTTGTTTTGGCACTTCGTTTTGCTTTGAAATATTATTCAAAGAATATTCTGAGGTTGTTTTCGGCATTTGAAAAGTATTTGTGAGTTTTTGATTTGCAAAAGAAATAGTTTTCGGAGCTTCTTCTTTCTTTGGCAAAACTTCTATACCCGCAGACTTAAATATTTCTTCGTGGGAATTATCTTCTGTTTTCGGAGCTTCTTCTTTGGATTCTTTTATGTCTTTATGTAGAGACATTATGTTCTCCCGAATGTCTTTTAGCACTTTCTCATTCACTGCATTTACTAAAACTCTTGTTTTAGCTGGTTCTAACTTTAGACTTCCTTGAATGGATTCTTCAAATTTATCTGGATGTACAAAACCAAACATTACCATATGTGTTTCTAAAGAAAGTTGCCCCATCTGCTCAACAGTCAAGCTGTTTAGCTTTCCAATTTCCATAATTTTATTATCTACATCGGCAGCCATTATCGCCCATTTTAAATCCTCTGGTAAACTTTCAAACTTCTTTTGTATTTCTTCTATTGATATTTCCATATGTAAAAATTAACTTTTAATGATGTCCGCCGCCTCCTCCGTGACTTCCGCCACCTCCACTACTTGGAGCTGGAGCTGGTGGATGAGCTGCTGGTGCAGGTGCTGCTGTAGCAGCCGGAGCTGCTGGTGCATGAGGTTTTTCTTCTTTAGCAGGTGGTTTTGCCATATCCCCTTTCTTTCCATTTAGTTCAAATAGCTGTCTTTGACTTGCAGCCATTTTTTCATCGAGGCCTTTTATACTGTTTAATATACCACCTTTCTTTGTATTTTCTATTAACAAACCTTTTATTCTATTTCTTTCAGCCTCTGTTTTTGCTTTATTTAGTTGATTCTTTAAGTCAATGTCTTCAACCACATTACTGTTTATTGCTTCAGATAGTTTTTCTTCATCAATATTATCTATCGTAATGTTTCCGTTAACATCTTCTTTTATTGTTATAATATCTTTAGTAACATCACTCAAGCTAGCTTTTTTAGCTATTTGTCCTTGTTTTCCTATTATATCTCTAACTTCATTTATTCTTGCATTTATTGCATCGTACTTCTTTGTATCTGCTTCCATAGCTTTAGCTACTTTTGCTTCAGCGGAACTGTTTACCATACTTTCTCCAAGAGCTCCTGTTCCACCGAGAATTGTACCAGCAATAGGAGCACCGACTAGACCACCCAAAGCTCCACCCGTTGCAAGGGATGCAGCGGCACCTATTCCTAGTTTAGTATAACTAGTAATCTTATTATTTGCTTTCTTTGCAACATCTTCATCGTAAGAAAGAGTATATGTTCTCTCAAAATCATCTTTATTAAACTCCTCATCCTTTTCTGCTGCTTTAAGCCTTGCTTTGGTTTCTTCGCTTTCCTTATGTAATTTTTTATAAATACCTGAACCAACGAAACTTTTATCATCTACCATTCCAACCATTCTACTTGCCGCACTGTGTGCCAATGAGCCGAGTAGGTCTGTCTGACCAAGTTTGTCTTTAAATGCTGCCATTCTGTCTTTGTTTAGATCATCAACCTTTGTGTATTCCTTCGGAGGTTTATGTGCTTTATCAAATGCATCTTTATCCAAAGCATTCTCCCTGTCTTTTTGATACTGAACAACTCTTTTCTTAGACCATTCTGTGACTTGAGCGTCAGACATTGTAGATTTTAAGAGCTCCTTTTCTTCTTCAAGTTTCTTAGCATCTCTTTCAACTGCTCCTTTAAATCCTCCTTCTTTTGTACCCAAGCCAATCATCTTTGAAGAATTGAAGTCTAATCCAGTCATAGAGCTTAGTTTACTGCCAAGTTTTGTTTGTCTTGCATCAAATGTAGCTTTTTGGCCGTAGTCTATAGACTTTAGAGCCATTTTTGCAGCATAACCGCTGAGCCCTTTCTTTTTTGCTGCCTCTTTTAAGTTTTCTCCTTGAGACGCCATAAGTTTTGCAGCTCCACCACCAATGACTTTACTACCAAGCATTGCGACTCCACCAGTAGCTGCTCCAATAGCTCCACCTACAGCAAGTCCCGCTATGGAACTTCCAACTTTTGATAAACTTTTCCCTATTTCTCCAGAGTATTCAATCGCCAAATCTTTTGCTTTCATTATAAGCACAAACAAAATAGCAAAAGGAATCACAGTGTTCATTACCATTTGCATAGTAGTGTCTGTACTGGTAAAAGTAAGTCCTGTGCCAATAATATCTAAAAATAAAACTATAAGATATAAAAAGAATACAAAAATAGGAGCCATCATTGCATTTTTTATCAAATTATCCCACCACTTGCCAAAACCTAGACTCCCCAAATCCCATTCGACAGCTTTTGACATAAAAGCAACTGGAGAAAATATCATAGCAACCCATAGAGATACCACTCTTCCAACAAAAAGTACTCCCACAGAGAAAAACATATATGCCATATAGAGAGTAAGAGATATTAAAACTAAAATCATAAACAAATACAAGCCAGCACTCGCGTCATAAAGATTTCTTGTCAGTATAGTTTGGGGCTTAAATTTATCAACCACACCCACTGATATTGATTTGCCTTGTGAGTTATCTGGGAGAGGAGCCCCGTTTTCATCTACTGTAGTGATGTTGTTGTAAAAAATCTTCGCTAAAATATTTGAAGCATCTATAACTATCTTTGTGGTAAAAAGACTGAAGTTTATGATGAGTGCCATCACTATGATCATACCCACCATCTTTTTGTTGTTGTGGACATTGAGACTTAAGATAGTTTTTATCGCTACATATATTAGAGATATTATGAAAAATATATTTGCCACATCTCTTATCGCTCCCCAACCTTTGTCTATAAAAGAACTTCTGTATGATTGATCATCAAGAGAGTAATATACAAAAAAATCTAAAAAGTGTCCTGCAGCTCTTGCTATTTTTGCAGAAACTTCCCATATGATATAAAAAAATTGAACTACACAACCAACTACAGTCCCCCCTATTCCCCCTATGCCACAAGTCATATAAGAGGTGTCTTCTTTGTTTGGGTCTACTTGCCCTAAACCAGTATTAATAAGAGGTTTTAAACCCTGTTTACAGGGTATAGAAATATTACCAGGTGTAGCAGAATTACTTGGATCATCAGTTGTCCAGGCGGTAGCAGCCTGTTCACAAGAAGCTTTATTTTCATCAGAGGTTCCACCAGTGAAATCTTTGAATCCACTTGTTCCTACAACTGGTACACTCCACTGAAACCACCAAGCATCTGGGTCAGTAGTTTGAGCTAAGGCATTTTGTTTCTTAAAATTTCCACTTACAGGCGCCAAGAAAATGCTTAGCATCACAAATCCTAATATGACTTTGGACAGAATTTTATTCATTTACTATAAACAATTATAGCATTGTTTAGACACAAAGAAAGATTCTCTGTTTAAAAACTACCCTTATCTCTTGTTGAAGTAGTACTCGTATGGATTCTTGTTCTTAAAGCTAGAATTTAATCTTCTTATATCTATAATTTTATTTTTATAATACTCGTAAACAGTGAGCTTGTTTCCACTTACTCTTATCTGATAAGCAGATACATCTGGCTGAGACACTCTTATCTCTCTACCTGAAGCATCTACATAACCAAAAGCTTTAGCTAGTGCATGTGCTAGGTCGTAAGCAAATTGTTGTAGACTAAGCCCCGTCTCTAGATACCCAAATTTCATTTGTAAAATTGAACTTATCTTTATTCTTCTAGCAAACACATGTTCTATACCTTCATGGTACCTGACTATGTCATCTACATTTGGCTCTGCTGTGTCTCCTATTTGAGGATTTCTTGGCCCATTTGTGCCTGTAGGAGTGGAGTCGTTGCTGTCATCTGTACCATCATTATCATCGTCGTTGTCTGTTGTGTTTGGTATTCCGTCACCATCGGTATCATCATCGTAGTTATTAGAAACCCCATCCCCATCCATATCGGAATCAGAAATATTTGGTATACCTCCACCATCATAATCTGTAATAGTACCCACACCAGTAGGTGTACTATCTACTCCATCTGGAATACCATCATTGTCGTCATCGGAATCAGAAATATTTGGTACTCCATCCCCATCTGTATCAGGGTCTATAACATTTGGTATTCCATCCCCATCCATATCGGAATCTAATACATTAGGAAAACTATCGGCATCGTAATTCCCAAAGCTTCCCATCCCTATAGGTGTAGGGTCACTTATATCTGGAATACCATCATTATCATCATCACCGTCTTCTGTATTTGGTATACCATCCCCATCAACATCTCCATCTGTTGTATTTGTGTTTCCATCATTGTCTATATCCCAATCATTGTTTCCGTTTCCGTTCCAAGTTCCATTACCATCGTTATTGTTTCCATCACTTCCGTCTCCATTTCCTCCATCGCCATTTCCACCATTACCACCACCATTATCACCTCCATTACCACCACTATCATCTCCAGGATTTCCATCATCATTTCCCCCTCCATTACCTCCACCACCATTTCCGCCTCCATCATTATCTCCATTACCATTGCCCCCTCCATTATTTCCACCGTTGTCCCCACTATTTGTTCCATCATCTCCAGTGTTTGTGTCAGTATTATCGCTGTCATCATCCGGATCATCTGGTGGTATCGGACCTATTCCGTTGTATTTTGGAGTTTTGAAGTTTATTACTTCACCATAAAAGATTTCATCTGGGTCACTTGTCTCAGCGACAGCTCTGACTTTGTAGTGTGTGTCGGGTTCAAGCCCTTCTACTTTGAAATTTAAATTTCCGTAAACACTATAATTCCCAGGTGTGTGTACTTTTTCATTTACTCTCACCCACTCATATATAGGGCTTCCTGGGATAAATATCCCTGCTCCACCCCCCCCAGTATTTCCTGGGGTACCTAGTGTTTGAGTACTACCCGCAGTAGCTAGAATTATATATTTTTTATATTCAAAATAAGTAGTGACTTCTTTTGTAGAACTAAACTTACCTCTCAGAGTAGCTGATTTATTGTTGTTTACGATAGGCTGCACAGTTGTAATACTTGTCTTATCGCAAGTTTGGCAAGGGAGCGTGCGAAATACTTCCACATCTCCGTATTTTATGATTGTAGGGTTTGTTGCCTTATTTGAAACAACAGCGCAATAAGCATACTGCGTATTTGGTTTTAGTCCTTTTGCAACTGCATAAAAACTTCCATCAGATACCCTTCCATCTGAGTTTGGAGTCGTTGCTTGCACCGATTTCATTTTTGACCCATAGATTTCATTACAAAATATTGGAGGAATATCTACTGCAGAATATCTAAAGTATCCATAAGCTGTGCCACTTACACCATTTACACTACCATCAAAAGTAGCTTCTGTGTCTGTTAGGTTATTTGGATCGTGTGTTTTTACATTACCGATATTTCCTGAGTTGTTTTGCGAACCACCTGTATTTCCAGAGGCGCTATTTGTCTGGAATGTACCTATACCGCTATATAGGTATTGAACACCGATGTTTAAGTTTGGTGTTATTACAAGACAGTATTTGTACGAAGTGCCAGCACTTAGCCCAGAAATATTTACACTAGTACTCCAATTGTTAAACGGTCCTACAGAGGAAGAGCTGGAACTCTGGTAGTTGGTCATACTAGAACAAGAAGTTGGGTTACCAGTGGTATATCTAAAATAAACAGTTTCTGCTGCACCGTTTGTGCCTCCGGGGCTCATTACATTTGTCGCTATTAAAGTCGCTGAATTTTGGGTTATGCTAGAGGCAGCTATGTTTGCATTTGTTCCGGTTGTGCCACCTCCCCCTGTGCTACTTCCTGTTGTTTGGAAATTTAAAACAGATCCATAAACAGCATTACCAGAATCTAGTGCACAGAAATAATAGGTGGTGCCAGGTAATAAGCCACTAATATTACGGCTCAGGTTAAAAGATCCACCATTACTCACACCAGAATAACTATAACTTTGGCTACTTGTTTCTATAAAGTTTGTCATACCACTACAGCTGGCTGTGTTTGTCGAGGAGTATCTAAATTTTACCGAAGCATTTTGATTAAAGACTGAAACTACAGCATTTAATGTAGCAGAAGTATTCCCTATTAATGTAGCTGGGTTTGTGGTTATTGTTAACGCTGCTTTAGAGGTAAAAGGAAAGAAGAAAAATAGAAGAAGTATTATTTTCCCAATGAAATTTTTATTTACAAATTTTAGCATACTTTAGTATACCCCAATTGTTTGTTCAAAAGAAGTGTCTTTCTGATCATTTCCCCATTGTCCGTTGTATTGTTTTCTACCAACACTAGGTGTTTTTTTAGCGTCTACTTCTCTTAGTACATCAGTGACTTTTAGACAGTCCAACATATGCCCAGTCAATTGATCATTTGTTATGAGTCCTGCAAAATATTGTCCACATTCACCGTTTCCGTGATCTGGGTCACTAAAGCCACTTCCCCCTGAGTTGTAATTGAAGAATACCGCACTTAAAAATCCAGGACCATAACCCATACCAGTATCTATTGCTTCTGGTGCTGGCATTTGGTTTGCTGGTTCTCCGTTGCTATATTTATCAGTATATTTTTTTAATTCAGCTAATTCTGTGTTTCCCGGATTCACTGGTGTAGGCAAAGTTGCATTTGGATTAAAGTTATTATAATCATACCAAACTTCTACTGGGTATGTTGCTCTTTTTGTACTTCTTAATATCCAAGTCCTGTTTGGGTTTCCAGGAGTTGTTCTGTAATTATTTCTTAAATCTTGCTCACAACCATATTCCCCAGTAAGCAAATCATCATAAACATAAACCACTTCCTCTTTTGCATTTTTTGTTAAACTATCCACACTAGCGATATCATCTCCTGTTACCATATTTTGTGCAAGCCTTGCAAATTCGCTTTTAAAAGGTTCAAGTGCTTCTTCATAAGAAGCATAATCGGGGTCAGTTGGATCTGGTACAGGTCCGAGAGCATCTATGCCATCTTTTATATTTGAAAGTCTTGTAACTATTCCGTTTAACAATACGATTTTATCATTATTATCCGCAATAGTTTGATTATAGGCAACAGCTTTTCTAAACTCTTTTGCCGCATCCTTTGCAACAGGTGGCAAATAATCTTCTGTATAATATTTATGGATTAGATCAACATATCTATAGTATATTGCATTGAAAGCGTTTGTAACCTCTTGCTTATTCCTCAGTTTAGATGAACCTTCCCCTTCCATATCTACAGGAATACCAGTAAAAGTATTTACAACTGTTCCATAATAAAGAGTCAACAAGTCTTCGCTTTCATCACCAAAGAAATGTTCTGTTACGAAGTTTATTATTAACCCCAAAACAACCCCTATTGCAGCACCTATTACTGTACCTATTACTGGTAGTGCAGCTGTCCCTATACTTGCACCTATTACTGCACCAGCAGCGACAGCACCAGCTTTAGCTATACCAGAGGCTAGGTTTACCACATCTTCCTTTTTTAAATTTCTAAAATCATCTCTTGTTTTGGAAACAATAGTGTTTTCTACTGCATCTAGGACAGCTCTTGAGTCTCTTTCCCATCCTGGATGAGGACCAGGGATACAATAATCTAATTGAAATATAGTCTTAGTCAAATCAGTTAAAACATCATTTTGTTCTTCTAGTTTTTGTCTATAAATTCTTTGTTCATCTATAAGGGCTTGGGTCACATCTGTGCGAATATTAAAGTTTGGGTGTTCTTGCAACCACCTTCCTCCTAATTGAAATCTAGAAAAATCTTCTTCCACTTGGCTACCGTATTCCCCTGTTATAATCCCTGCCGGATTTAACAGAAAAGATCCATCAGATCCTTGTGTAGACAATCCAGAAAATCCCCACTCATATATTTCATTAGAAGTTCTGGATATTATTGCATCAAGTATAGCCACTATGGCATCATTCAAATCATCTGCAGCTAACAGATTGTTATCTGGGTAATCAACATATTTTTGTGCAAAATCTGATATTAATTGTCCTGGTGTTACATATTCCCATTTTGCACAAATTCTATTTGCATATGGTCCAGTTGGGCTTTGAGATCTTTCGGTTAATCCAGCTTGGTGTTCTTCCAACTTTAAGTCTTTTGCTTCTATTCCATAATCATCGTAGGCACACACTTGTTGCCCTAAAAACCCTCCCGCAGCTTGTAACCCTTCCCTAACTTCGTTTGCATAAGACTGGGCTGTGCCCTCAAGTCTTTTGCCTAGTTCATTTGAAGCAATTATTTGGAAACCAATAGGGTTATTGGCTGGTACAGAGGTGAGGTATGTCCAAGCACTCCAGCCTCCAGCGCTAAAATCTGCATTAAAACTAGCTACAGAGTATTGAGGAGTAGTGCTTTGTATTAGTTCATTTAAAGAGTACCTAGCATTATCAGAAAATTTCCTGTTAAATGCTTGTGCTTCTCCTTGCAGAAATGCCTTTCCATAAGGGGTTACACAATTTGCATCAAAATCCACACCACTTAGCCCACCTTCCAACATACCACTACAATCTGCAGAAAGGTTAAGTTCTGCTCCAAATTGAAGTATTTCTGTTTTTGCGATATCTTTGAAAAAAGATTTAGGATTTTCTACAAAAGCAGGACCACCATCACCACGAACACCTGTCTGAATCCACTCCACAGTGCTTAGGGTTATCTTTTGGAGCATTAGTTTTGTCACCATTCTACCGATGCTTTTAAGACAGGTATCGTTTTCTTCTAATGATTTCTGCGTTTTTTCTATTGTTGAAAGTCTTTGTTCTTGATCTTTAAGCTTTAAATTCGCTTCTTCGTCATAAGTAGGTATTGATTCAGCTTTATTTAAATCTTCTTGTAACATCTGTTCAAATTCTTCTTGGGTAGGTATGTCATCATCTGCACCTATACCAGAACTTATATCAGATATATACTGTTCATACTCGGCTTGCACACCGCTTTTTCTGAAAAGTCCTTGCATAGTATTTTGCAATTTGCTTTTACACAAAGGAAGCTGAGCTATAGCTGGAGCAAGTCCGCTTAAATAACCACCTATTCCACCACCTAAATTTGCGCCCCCAGATCCACCACTTGTGTTGTATCCTCCAGAAGTTTGGTATGTGGTTATCTGTGCTTCTGCTCTTTGAACTAGAGAAAAATAAGGCAAAGGTACAAGTAGCCCGATCATTAGGAAAATGGTTATTAAGTTATAGAAACTTTTCTTTTGCATTATCCTAGTCATTATACTATCTGCGTTTATTTTACCAAAGCTTTTTTAAAATGTTTTCTCTATTGC
>WBZM01000558.1_pt1 | contig 50003 bp, 46 predicted proteins | sample 5204271 | NCBI WGS metagenome assembly WBZM01 (sample SAMN12344346, study PRJNA552823) | activated sludge metagenome | biome: Activated sludge suspended growth; feature: Nitrification reactor; material: Wastewater; isolation source: activated sludge from nitrification reactor of wastewater... | reverse complement strand
GCCGCGCCGTCGACGTCGGTCAGGTCCGACACGGTGTTGATGATCCCGGTGCCGATCAGCAGGACCTTCTCGTGTTCCTCCATCTGCTGTCGGCTGAACGAGTCCAGCCGGGACACGACGTCGTCGGTGAACAGCGTTCCGTCGCCCGTCGACTCGACGAAGATGCCGAGCTCCGAGGACCCGCCGATCTCGTCCTGCACCTTGTGGAGGTCGGTGACGACCTTGCTGTCGGGGTTGACCCAGTTGACCGGGTCGGTCTCGAGCTTGATCGACGGCTCGACGATGCTCCCGCCGACGAACACGATGATCGACACGGCCGCGAGCGGCAGGGCGAAGCTGCCGGGCAGGCTGCCCATCTTGACGACCATCCGACCGAGACGGCCCTCGCTGAAGTCACCCGAGCGCGTCGGACTCCGGTACTCCCGCATGCCCAGGACCGCGAGCGGGTTGAGGATCGAGCTGATGCAGATGGCGACGATGCCGACGATCATCAGCCAGCCGAACGCACGGACCATCGGCACGTGAGCGATCTGCAGCGCGAGGAACGCGAACACGGCGTCGAAGGTGACGACGAGCAGACCCGGCCCGAGCCCGCGAGCGGCCTCCTGGATCGGGTGCGGCGAGTGGGCGATGATCACCTCCTCCTCGATCCGCGAGTGCATCTGGATCGCGTAGTCGATGCCGATGCCCAACATGACCGGCAGACCGGCGATGGTCACCAGCGTGAGCGGGATGCCGAGGTAGCCGGCGAAGCCGAACGCCCACACGACACCGACCAGCACCACCGCGAGCGGCAGCAGCCGCCAACGCACGCTGAAGAACAGCAGCAGGATCAGGATCATCGCGAGCACCGCGATGCCCCCGAGGGTCAGCATCCCGCCCTTCAGGTAGTCGTTGATGTTCTTCAGCAGGATCGGCGCACCCGTGGTGACCGTCGACGAGTTCGGGAACTGGAGGTCCTTGGTCGCCGCGACCACCGCGTCGGAGGTCGTGCCCTCCTGCTCGATCGACATGTTGCCGTCGAGCCGGGTGATCATCAGGGCGTGGGTCTTGTCGGGGAAGAACGGGAGGAGCGCCTTGCGGACCTGGTCGTTGTTGTCGAGCAGGAGGAACTTCACCCACGCGGGGTTGGAGAGCACCTGTTGGTCGGCCGGCACCGCGAGGAGTCGGCCCGCGGTCGCCGCCGTGTCGGCGCTCCGGGCTTGGGCACTGGCGGTGTCCCCGGACTTCTCCGCGACCTCGCTCGCGTGCAGCAGCGCCTTGGCCGCGATCGAGTCGAACGGCGTGCCGCCCTCCGGCGGCGTCACGAGATCGGACGAGAACTGCAGGGCGGTGACCGGGGAGATCACACCCTGGACGCCCTCGATCCCCTCGATCTCCTCGGTGACGCTCTGGAAGGTCGCAAGCCCTTCCGGAGTGAACAGCTCATCGACGGTGTGGCCCTCGTCCATCGTGATGACCGACAGCATCGCTTCGCCACCGAACAGCTTCTGGTAGACGACGTTGTCCTTGTAGACCTGATCCTTCGCGTTCAGGTAGCTGTCCTGGCCGGTGGCGAACTCGAGGCGGGTGATGCCGGTGCCGACCAGGATCGTGAAGGCGGCCAGCACCGCGGTCACGATCACCGCGTGCTTGCCCAGGTTGACCGCCAGCCAGGACCAGAAGCGCTGCATCATCGGAGCTGTCTCCCTCGGCTCTCGAGCGGAACGTGGTGAACCGCACCTGTCCCCAGTCGAACGGCGATGCTAGCCCGACGGAGCCGGACCCTGTCCAGCCCACCCGCCCCGGTGGACGCGACGATCGGGACCCGGTCGACCTCGGCGCGCCGACCGTGACGGGAGTCGGCCTCCCGGCGCGGGGAGACCGAGGGCGACGGTGGCCACGACCCGTCGCCCGGCGGGCACTCCGAGGGCCCGCCGGACCGCCTCTTCGTGGCCGAAGACACCGAACAGCAGCGCTCCCAGCCCTTCGGACTCGGCGGCCAGCAGCACGGCCATGACCGCGGCACCGCCGTCGACGAACCAGAACGGCACCGGCCACGCCTCCGCTCCGTCGCCCAGGCCGCTGTGAGCCTTGTCGGGCAGGGAGTAGCGCTCGACGTAGGCGGCCGGGTCGACGATCACCTCGACGAGCACCGGCGCCCGCATCAACCCGGGCCAGCGGAACCCGGGTCGGCGATCGGCGGGCAAGGTGACGTCCCAGTGGCGGGCGGTGTCCGCGCCGGCGAGCACGACCAGGTCCAACGCGTCGGTGTTGCCGGCGGCCGGGGCCCGGAACGCCGCGGCCAGGACCCGGTCGAGGACGTCGTCGGCGACCGGGTCGGGTTTGAAGTCGCGGCACATGCGCCGCGACGCGAGGACCTGGGAGAAGGCGGCCCGCCCGCCGGGGTCGGCAGGGTCGGGGCTGGCAGGGTCGGGGTCGACTCGGGTCACCCGTTGTACTTGAGGAGCTCCTCGGCCATCACCCAGCCGAAGGTGATCAGGCAGTCCCCTCGATCGGTCTCGAGATGGGTGAACTGCGCGGCGACGTCCGGGTCGACCTTCTCCGGCTTGAGCGGCTCGTGGTCGAGCACCAACGGCGCCGCCCCGTCACCGGTGACGGTGAAGGTGTGCTGGTCGTAGCGCTCGGCGTCGACCTCGAATCGCTTGGCCAGGCGACGACCCCAGGCCCGCTCCTCTCCGGACACCTTGTGGCCCGGACGGGGGACGATGTCGACCATGACCTTGTAGGCCTCGAATGCACCGGGGTCGACCATGCGGGTGCCGACCAGCACGTCCTCATCGGGGAACGCCATCAGCGCCCGGCGCAGGTTGTCGCTCACGATCGCCCGCAGGAAGCTGTCGCGCTTGGAGGTGCGCCGGATGCCGGCCACCCCGATCAGCACGCTCGGAGTTCCGCCGATCCGCTCGAGGGTCGAGAACGAGAACGCCCGGAGGTGCGCCCCCTCCCGGACCTGGGTGACCAGCACCCAGTCGCTGACCAGCTTCGACAGGAGCCCGATCTCGTAGCAGATGCCCCCGTCGGCGCAGAGGTCGGCCATCTCGGCCAGTTCCGCATCACTCAGAGCGGTGCAGTCCTTGGTCGTGACGTCGAGCGCCATGCATCTTCTCCCTGAGGTGTCGTCACATCCCGCTTCGGGGACGCGGACCCGGTTCTGGGTACACGAGTGGTCCCACTAGTTCAGTCGCCCCGACGCCCATTCGGCAAGTCAGGCCCGGCGGTCGGCTGTGGCAGATCCGCGGTCAGCCATGCGTCGCGACCCGCGTCCGGGGTCGGTCCCGGAACGGCTCACAGCACCACCGATTCGTGGCCGAGCAGCGCTCGCAGCTCACCGATAAGGCCCGTGCGGGTGTCGACCAGGTGGTCGTCGGAGAGGCGCAGCACCTGCTTGTCGCCCAGCAGGATGTGCACCTCGGAGTCGCCGGGGAAGTCGCCGATCAGCTCCTGGAGCCGGTCGATCGTGGCGTTGTCGAGGCGCGACGGCGGCAGGTGCAGCCGCAGCGGCGGGTGCTCGTCGACCTGCGGTTCGAACAGCTCGAGCTCGCGGGGGATGAACTTGGCGGTCTCGTCGCGCTTGTCGACCCGACCGGTGGTGATCACCACCGCGTCCTCGACCAGCAGGTGACCGATCTGGGCCATGGTCTTGGGGAACACCATCACCTCGACCGAGCCCTGCAGGTCCTCGAGGACGAACACGGCCATCAGGTCGCCCTTCTTGGTCCACTTGCGCTGCAGGCCGGTGATGACCCCGCCGACCGTGCGCTGGGTGCCGTCGTCCAGGTCGCCGAGCTCGAGGATCGTGCAGTCGACCTTGCGCTTGAGGGCCTGCTCGGCGCCGAGCAGCGGATGGTCCGACACGTAGAGGCCGAGCATCTCCTTCTCGAACGCGAGCCTGTGCTTCTTGTCGAACTCGACGTCGGGGATGCGGACCCGCTCGTCGAACGCGGGTCCCTCCTCCATCTCGCCGAAGAGCGACATGACGCCCATGTCGTGCTCCTTGCGACGGGCGATGGTCGTGTCGACGATCTGCTCGAACACGGTGAGCAGACCCTGACGGGGGTGACCCATCGAGTCGAACCCGCCCGCCTTGATCAGCGATTCGATGGTGCGCTTGTTGAGCACCTGGGTGTTGACCCGTTGGCAGAAGTCGTAGAAGTCCTCGAAGGGGCCGTTCTCGTCCCGCTCCTCGATGATGAGCTCGACCAGGCCGGTGCCGACGTTGCGGACCGCGGACAGGCCGAAGAGGATCCGGTCCGCTCCCCCGTCGAGGTTCGCGCCGTCGCCGTCGGGTTCGGGCACCACGGGAGCGAAGTCCGACAGCGAGCGGTTGACGTCGGGGACGGTGACCTCGATGCCCATGGCCCGGCACTCGGCCAGGTACACCGCGGCCTTGTCGAGGTTGGTCTTGACGCTGGTCAGAAGCGCAGAGAGGTACTCGGCGGGGTAGTTCGCCTTGAGGTAGGCGGTCTGGTACGCGACGAAGCCGTAGCCGTAGCTGTGGCTCTTGTTGAACGCGTAGTCGGCGAAGGGCTCGATGATGTCGAACCAGGCGGTGCCCAGCTCGGCGCCGTAGCCGGTGGCCTCGCAACCCTCGACGAACTTGGTGCGCTCCTTGGCGATGAGCTCACGCACCTTCTTCCCACACGCCTTCCGGAGGTTGTCGGCGTCGGCCAGGGAGTAGCCCGCGAAGCGCTGGGCGATCCGCATGATCCCTTCCTGGTAGATGCACAACCCGTAGGTGTCGCCGAGGATCTCCTCGGCGTCGGGGTGCAGGTAGGTGACCTCCTGCCGGCCGTTCTTACGGTCCGCGTAGTCGGTGTGCATGTTCGCCGCCATCGGACCGGGCCGGTACAGGGCGACGAGGGCGGCGACGTCCTCGAACTCGGTCGGCGCCAGCGACCGGATGAGGGCCCGCATGGCGCCGCCCTCCAGCTGGAACACGCCGATCGTGTCGGCCCGACGCAGCAGCTCGTAGGTGGGTTCGTCGGTCAGGTCGACGTCGTCGATGTCGACCTCGACTCCCCGGGTGCGCCGGATCAGCTCGAGCGTGTCGGAGATGACGTCGAGGTTGCGCAGGCCCAGGAAGTCCATCTTGAGCAGGCCGAGCTCCTCGACCCCGTGCATCTCGTACTGGGTGACGACCGGTGCCTCTTCGATCGGCACGCCGGACTCGGGCTTGCGCTGGATCGGCAGGTACTCGGTCAGCGGCTCCTTGGTGATCACCACCGCGGCGGCGTGGATGCCGTCCTGGCGTCGCAGCCCCTCGAGGCCCTTGGCGACGTCGACGACCTCCCTGGTCTCGGGGTCGGTCGCGTACATCTCGCGCAGCTCGGCGGCCATCTTGTAGCCGTCGACGAACTTGGGGTGCTCCTCCAGACAGGCGTACAGCGGGGTGTCGCGCCCCATCACCAGCGGCGGCATGGCCTTGGCGACCTTGTCGCCCACGATGTAGGGCTTTCCGAGCACCCGCGCCGCGTCGCGCACCGCGGCCCGGGCCTTGATCGTCGAGAAGGTGACGATCTGCGCCACGTGGTCACGCCCGTATCGCTCCGCGGCGTAGCGGATCATCTCGTCGCGGTAGCGGGAGTCGAAGTCCATGTCGATGTCGGGCATGGAGATGCGGCTGGGGTTGAGGAACCGCTCGAACAGTAGGTCGTACTTGATGGGGTCGAGGTCGGTGATCCACAGCGTGTAGGCGACCGCGCACCCCGCCGCGGACCCACGGCCGGGACCGACGCGGATGTTGGCGTCGCGGGCGTGGCGGATCAGGTCCCACACGATCAGGAAGTAGGAGCTGAACCCCATGTCGCCGATGACCTTGAGCTCGTAGGCCAGGCGTTCGACGACGTTGTCGGGCAGCTGGTCGCCCCAGCGCTTGCGGGCGCCCTCGAAGGTGAGGTGCTCGAGGTACTCGGCGTCGTCGGTGAAGCCCTCGGGCAGCGGGAAGTTGGGCAGCTGCGGCTTGCCGAACTCGATCTCGACGTTGCATCGCTCGGCGATCCACAGCGTGTTGTCGCAGGACTCGGGCGCCTCGGCGAACAGGTGGCGCATCTCGGCCGCGGTCTTCAGGTAGTGCTCGTCGCTGTGGAACTTGAAGCGGTCCGGGTCGCTCATCAGCGAGCCGGTCTGCACGCACAGGAGCGCATCGTGGGACACGGCGTCGTCGCGGTGCACGTAGTGGCTGTCGTTGGTGGCGAGCAGCGGGGCCTGGAGCTTGCGGGCGATCTCGAGCAGCTGCGGGTTGGTGCGGTGCTGCTCGGGGATGCCGTGGTCCTGGATCTCGACGAAGAGGTTGTCGCGTCCGAAGATGTCCTGGAGGCGGGCGGCCTTGGCCAGCGCCGCGTCGAAGCCCTCGTTCATGAGCGACTGCAGCACGTGGCCGCCGAGGCAGCCGGTGGTGGCGATGACGCCCTCGTGGTGCTCGGCGAGCGTGTCCCAGTCGACCCGGGGCTTGTAGTAGTAGCCCTCCATGTAGGCGCGGCTGGCCAGCTGGATGATGTTCCGGTAGCCGACGTCGTTCTCGGCCAGCAGCGTCAGGTGGTAGTAGAGCTTGCGGCCACCCTCGACGTCGCCGCCGGAGTCGTCGACCTTGCCCCGCCGGGGCGGGCGCTCGAAGCGGGAGTCGTGGGCCATGTAGGCCTCGGTGCCGATGATCGGGGTGACCCCCGAGTCCCGGCAGGCCTTGTAGAAGTCGAGGACCCCGTACATGTTGCCGTGGTCGGTGATCCCCATGGCCGGCTGGCCGTCCGCGACCGCCGAGGCGACGACGTCGCCGATGCGCGCCGCGCCGTCGAGCATCGAGTACTCGGTGTGCTGGTGCAGGTGGACGAAGCTGTCCGGCACCTCTCGCTCCCTGTGTCGCTCCCCGGGACGGTCGCCACCCCCGGCCGTCCGCGCCGGAGCGGGGCGACGGGGTCCACAAACGACAGTCGTGTGATTCCGCCTCCGAGTATCGCGCGACCCGCCGACGGTGTCCTCCGGGCCGCTCCCACGAGCCCTCCCCCACCGAACTTGTAGCCCACAGGTCGCCGGGCGACCTGCCAGCTACAACAACGCAGCCGGATGGCTGGCGGGCAGTTCAGGAGCAGCGCTGGGCGACCAGCGTGTAGCCGATGTTCAACTCGAAGGTCAGCAGTACGGTCCGCAGATCCGGTGTGCTGACCGCGTAGATCTCGCTGTAGTCGTCCGGCCACGGCCGGAGCGCGGCGGTCCCGATCGGGATCCGCCGACCGTCGAGGGTCAGCACTCCGATGTCGGCCAGCTCGTGCCGGTAGTTGTACGGCACGGCCTGCACGGCCTCGCCCGAGTTGGACACACCGACGATCGCCGGCGGGTAGCCCCACGCACCGTCCGGCGCCTTCACCCCGGTGCCGGTCGAACGATCCCAGAGGACCGTCGTGAGCACGCGGGGGTTCCCGAACGGGTCGTCGCCCTGCAGGACGAGGTGCACTCCGTCGTCGCTGACGGCGGCCACTCCGAGTACCGGGCCCGGGAACGCGGCGCTGGCCGCGGCGATGTCGGGACCCAGGTCGGTGCGCTGGCCGGTGTCGAGCGACACCATCGTCCCGAAGTCGAGGGTCTGGCGTCCGCCCGAGGACACCCAGGGACTGCCGGTCAGCACCCACCCCGGTGACTCCCACTGGGCGATCACGGCGTCGGTCCCCGCGTCGGTCACGGTCACCATGCGATGCCAGATGTGCGGCTCCGGACCCTCGCGGAAGGACTGCGTCCACACGATCCGACGTCCGTCCGCGCTGATCGCCCGAGCGTTGGCCGGGTAGGCCACCCCGGGCGGTGGGGCCGCCACCGTCGGAGCCGCGATGTCGGTCACCGTTCCGGTGCTCGCGGACCAGCGGTGCAGCACGCTCGGCGGGTCGGCGGGCGTGGCCGCTCTTCCCTCGCGTCCGAACACGACCCGGCTCCCGGCGTCGTCCACACCCACGAGGACGCGACGGTCGGTCGGGGCCGTCGGCAGCGAGCCCACCACCGTCGAGGGCGATCCGGGCTGCACCGTCCGCAGCGACAGCACCAGGTCCGAGCCCAGCACCCGGGACAGGACCATGTGGGCGCCGTTGGGCGACACGGCCCGGGCGAGGGAGAACGCCACCGGGTCGGTCGGCTCCAGGACCACCTGCTGGCGGGCCGGGCAGGCCGGCGGAGGCTCCGGCGGGGGTGTGCATGCCGCCGCGGCTCCCAGCAGAACTGCGGTCAACCCGACGGCCAACGACGCCCGAACCCGTCGTTGTCCACCCCCCACAGCACCCGCTGCCGCAGCTTCAGTTCGGTCGATCCAGCGCATGGGAACCTCCCTCGTCGCCCTGCCGCGGATCGTATTCAGTGCGCCGGATCGAATCACTGGGGACGACTCCCCACTGGGTCACACGGTCGACACCCGCCGAACTTGTAGGTCAGCGGTCACCACAGCGACCGTGGGCTACACGTTCGCCGGGAGCCGCCGAACTTGTAGGTCAGCGGTCACCACAGCGACGGTGGACTACAAGTTCGCCGGGGGCCGCCGAACTTGTAGGTGAGCGGCCACCACGGCGACCGTGGGCTACAAGTTCGGGAACCGTCGGGGCTGCGCGGCGGGCGCCGACGGCCTCAGATGTAGCCGGGGCCCGGACCGGGGGCGGGCTGAGGACCGTTCGGGCCCTGCATCAGCTGACCCCGCATCCCCTCGAGCTGCTGGCGGGCCGACATCTGCTGGGCGACCAGCGCCGCCTGGATCCCGTGGAACAGGCCCTCGAGCCAGCCGACCAGCTGCGACTGGGCCATGCGGAGCTCGACCTCGGAGGGCACCGTGCCCTCGGGGAAGTCGAAGGACAGCTCGCTGAGCTCCGACGCGAGCTCGGGCGACAGGGCCGTCTCGAGCTGGGCGATCGAGCGCTCGTAGATGTCGCGCAGCTGACTCCGGGACGGCTCGTCCAGCGACGTGCTGCGGAGCTCTTCGAGCAGCTGCTTGACCATGGCCCCGATGCGGATGATCTTGGCCGGTGAGTTGACGTCGGGCACGACGTCCTCGTCGCCACCACCTGAGTCGCCCCCGTCACCTGCACCGTCGGCGTGGGGCCCGCCCACCAGCGGTGCCGCCCCGCCGGCGATGCCCCCGGGCGACGCCGGCGGCGGCTGGACGGCGTCGGGTTCGAGCACCTCGGGAGGCGTGGTCACTTCGTCAGCCATGGGTTCGACCCTACCCCGCGACCCGTTCCTGGCCGGCCCGACCGGCTCGGCCCGATCAGTCCGTGCGGGCGACGAGCAGCGGGACCATGACCTCGGCAGAGGTCATGGAGCCGTGCCGGCCGAGCAGGTGGAACGGCCCGGTGTCGGCAGGGTCCTCGTAGGCGATCGGCTCGCGGGCGACGAGGGCGACGTCGCCGAGGCGGGCCAGCGCCCCGGGCAGGACCTTGGGCCCGAACCAGCAGTCGTCGACGACCTGCTCGCGGGTCACGACCCACGCCTCGTGGCCGTGGTGGCGCTGGGCCGCTTCGTACAGGGAGGTGGCGGCGCCCGGATGGGCGTGCAACCAGCGGAACCGGGCCTCGCCGGACTGGTGGCGGACGTGGCTGAGCACCTCGGGGTGCGGCGGGAACACCCGCTCACCCACGTCGACCTGGCCGTGATCGGACGTGATCACCAGCGCCACACCGGGGGGCAGCTCGTGGAGCAGGTACTCGACCATGCGGTCGACGAACACGAGCTCGGCGTCGTAGACCATCCCGAGCCCGTACTCGTGGGCCACCTTGTCGATGCCGTCGTAGTAGGCGTAGACGAACGGCTCGCCCGTGTGGACCTGGTGCAGGATCTCGGCCACCAGCGTGGACGGCATCCGGTACGGGACGTGGCGACAGCCCCCCAGGTGCGCCCGGGTGAAGCCCGTGTCACGGAACTCGGCGCGCACCACTGCCGGGGGGCGGTGTCCCTCGAAGGCGAGCTCGTGCTGGATCGACTCCGGCGGGATGGACTCCCGGGCGTCGCCCTTGGAGGTGGTCCAGCGCAACACGTTCAGGATGTCGTCGCCCTCGACCGACATGCGATAGCCGATCACCCCGTGCTCGCCCGGCGGCAGCCCGGTGGCGATCGAGGTCAACGCGGTGGCCGTGGTGGTCGGCGCGATCGTGGTGATCGGAGCGGCGTTCATGGACGACAGGCCCCGCAGCATGCCGATGCGGTCCTGCATCTGCTCCCAGCCAAGGCCGTCGAGGACCCACAGCACCACCTGGTCCGCGCCGACGACGCCGTCGGGGAACCAGGCCGGCACCCGATCCGGGTCCTCGACCAACGGGGTCATGACGTTGCACGTGCATGCGCCCTCGTAGTCGGGCAGCACGGGGAGGTCCACCACCGCGGGCTCCTTGCTGGTCACCGACTCCAAGTTAGCGGTCCCCGAGCACCGAGGGCGTGTCGGTCACCACCGGTCCGACCGGGACGGACCGGTGAGCTGCGGGTGCCTACGATGGCCGACGTGAAGGTCTCCACCCGCGGCGACTACGCCTGTCGCGCCCTGCTGTCGTTGTCGCTGCACGGCGACGACGGACCGACCTCGGTGCGCGACATCGCGGAGCGGACCGGCCTGCCCCAGCCCTACCTCGAGCAGATCCTGCTGGCCCTCAAGGGTGCGGGCCTGGTTCGCTCCAAGCGCGGGGTCGGCGGCGGCTACATCCTGGCCCGCGACCCCGCCGAGATCGACCTCGCCCAGATCGTCTCCGCGGTGGACGGCCCGATCCAGGCCGGCGACTTCGGACAGCCCCACACCGACGGCGCCTGCGACCACGAGGGCCAGTGCGTGCTGCTGACCGTGTGGCACGACGTCGGCGGCCACATGCGCCGACTGCTCGAGGGCTACACCCTGGCGCACCTGGCCGAGGTGGCCCGGGGCGAACGGCCCTGGCCGGGCGCCTAAGCCTGACTGGGCCCGCCTGAGCCCGCCTGCGCGACAGCGGTGACGCGGGTCAGGCGTCGGCGGCGAGCTCGGCGGAGGCGTCGATGACCCGGCGGGCGAACTCGACGGCGCCCTCGGTGAGCTGGCCGCGCCGGATGACCATGCCGCCGCGCACGTCGCCCCGTCGGTCCTCGATCTCGGCGGTCAGCTTCTCGAGCGTCCGACCGGGGTTGATCGCGTAGGTCACGAACACGTAGGTGGGCTTGCCGCCGAGAAGCGGGAGCTTGGCCAGCTTGCCGGCCCCGCCCGGACGCTGACCGAACAGGACGAGGCCGTCGACCCAGGTCCCGACGATCACCACGTCGGACTGCTGCAGCGCGGCCAGGTCGACCTGGCGACTGGAGCACTCGCTGGCCTCCCAGCCCTCCTGCTGCAGCTCGGCGACCATCGTCCGGGCGGCGGTCCGGGTGTTGCCGGTGAGGCTCTCGTGGATGACCAGGGCGCGCATGGGCTCATGCTCCTGTGTGAGGTGTCGTCGGGTCAAACGACGTGGCCGATGCCACCGTCGGAGCCACCGTCGGAGCCACCGTCGGAGTCGTCGCCCGGGATCCCCTCCCACCGAGGTCGCAGCGATGCGAGGACGGCGGCGAGATCCGCGGGAAGCGCCGCCTCGTAGGCGACGTCGTCGCCGGTCCCCGGATGGACGAACGACAGCCTCCGGGCGTGCAGGAACGGGCGGGCGACGTGAGGTCGCCGATCCGGCCCGCCGTACAGCGGATCGCCGACCACCGGGTGGCCGATCGATGCCAGGTGCACGCGGATCTGGTGGGTCCGGCCGGTCTCGAGGTCACAGGTCACCGCGGAGACCGGAGTGGGACGGTCGCTCGCGTCGGTGCTGAATGTGTGCTCGAGTCGGTAGTGGGTGCGCGACGGCCGACCGTCCGCGGCGACGGTCATCCGCAGTGGGTCACGCCGGGAGCGCCCGATCGGGGCGTCGATCACGCCGTGAGGGTGCTCGGGGTGTCCCCGCACCAGGGCCGTGTAGGTGCGTTCGACCGCGTGGGTCGACAGCTGGTGCACCAGCGAGTCGTACGCGTCGGGGGTCCGGGCGACCACCAGGAGGCCCGAGGTGCCCCGGTCCAGGCGGTGCACGAGCCCCGGCCGCTCGGGCTCGCCGACGATCACCCCGCCGGCGGGGTCGAGGTCGGGGAAGCGGGCGACCAGTCCGTGGACCAGGGTGGAGCCACGGTGACCCGGACCGGGGTGCACGACGAGTCCCGCGGGCTTGTCGACGACGATGATGTCGTCATCCGCGTGGACGACGGCGAACTCGACGTCGGGGTCCGCGGCCACGACCGTCTCGCGGCGGGTCGGACCGACGGCCAGCACCAGCCGCTGGCCGACCGCCACCCTGGTCGAGGGCTTCGAGATGGTCGTCCCGTCGATGCTCACCCCGCCGGAACCGATCACCTCGGCGGCCTCGGAGCGCGAGCAGGGCACCAGGGTGGCCAGCGCACGGTCGATCCGCTCGCCGTCGAGGGCGTCGGGCACGGTCTCGTCCAGGAAGGCGGGACCGTCGCCCATCACCGGGCCCCGGGCTCGCCCGTGCCGGTCGTGTCCTCCGAGGAGGGTCGGACGCCGGCGTCGCCGCCAGCCCAGTCAGTGGAGACCGGCTCCGTGTCCGGCTCCGCGCCGGCCGGGACGGGTTCGTCCTCGACCGGCTCGCGCAGCAGGAAGATGGCGATGAGGATCCCGCCGACGACGACGGCGGCGTCCGCGATGTTGAAGATCGGCCACCACTGGACGTCGATCCAGTCGACGACAGCGCCCGACAGGAAGCCCGCCTGGGCCCGGAAGATGCGGTCGAACAGGTTGCCGAAGGCGCCGCCGATCACGACGCCGATCAGCACGAGCGCCGCGGTGGAGCGGACGCTGCGTGCCAGCAGCACCAGGGCGACGACGATCGCCAGGACGACGAGGGAGATCCACCGACCGGCCCCCGACCCGGTCGAGAACGCCATCCCGGTGTTCTCGGCGTAGTTGAACCGGAGGGTCCACACGACGTCGATCGGGAGCTGGTCCTTCAGCCGATCGACCGCCCACGCCTTGGTGAGCTGGTCGAGGCCCAGCACCACGAGCGCGGCACCCACGACGATGCTCCAGCGGCGCGTGCTGCTCACGGTGGACGGGGTCGTCATGGTCGGGACCGGCGCATCGACGCGGAAACGGCGCCCGGGCGTCAGCGGAAGCTGCGCGTCTTGTACTCGACGCGCTCACGCGCCCACGGGATGGCCCGGAGCCGCTCCTTGGGGATCGGGTCCCCCGAGTACTCGCAGATCCCGTACGTGCCCTTGCCGATCCGCTCGATGGCGGCGTCGATCTCGTCGATGGTCTGGCGGGCCTGGGCGGCACGGGCCAGGTCGAAGTCGCGCTCCACCGCCAGGGTGTCGCCCTCGCCCGACTCGTCGTCGAACTGGACGTCGCCCGGTTCGCGGTCGAAGGCCAGGGCCTCGGCCTCGGCCCGCAGCGACTCGGCCTGTTCGTGCAGGGTTGCCCGCTCCTCCAGGAGGAGGGCTCGCTGCTCGTCGAGGAAGGCCTTGTCGAACGGGTTCTTGGCCGGTGCGGCCTTCTTGGCCGGTGCGGCCTTCTTGGCCGGAGCGGCCTTCTTGGCCGGTGCCGCCTTCTTGGCCGGAGCGGCCTTCTTGGCCGGTGCCGCCTTCTTGGCCGGTGCCGCCTTCTTGGCCGGTGCCGCCTTCTTGGCCGGTGCCGCCTTCTTGGCCGGTGCCGCCTTCTTGGCCGGTGCCGCCTTCTTGGCCGGTGCAGCCTTCTTGGCCGGTGCAGCCTTCTTGGCCGGAGCAGCCTTCTTGGCCGGAGCAGCCTTCTTGGCCGGAGCAGCCTTCTTGGCCGGAGCCGCCTTCTTGGACGATGCGGTGGTCGATCCGGCGCGCTTGGTCGCCATCATCGGCCTCCTTCCCTGACGGGTCGATGAGCTGGGCCGGGCGCCCAGATGGTCGGGGAACCTTAGCCGCGGCGCTCCCCACCGGGGCGCGACCAACCCCCGAGCCAGCACGCCCCACACCGCCCGGCCGCCGCGCAGCACCGGGCGCAGGACGACGCCCACTCCGGGGAGCTCGATCAGGCGGCATCCGTCGTCGACGTCGGCCGCGGCCGCAGCGGTGGGGGCGACCGCCGCGATCTCGTCGCCGTCGGGGCGCGGGAGGTCGGCGACGACCGTGGATGCGGGGTTCAGCGTCGCCAGCCGAAGCGCCGGTTGCGGGAGTCGCCCGACCCCTCGAAGAACGCCGTCATCGCCTCGTCGTCGGAGTCGTCGGCCACGTTGACCGCGTCGTCGAGGTCCTGAAGGTAGCGGTCACGACCCGAGCCGGTCACCGGTTCGGCGATGATGTGCGGCGACGTGCGGCTCGACGGCTCGTCGGCGAGGGAGATCGTCTCCTCCTGTTCGTCCGATCCCGAGGCCTGGAGCCGTGACCAGCTCCCGGGACCCCAGTCGCCGGACGCCGCGTCGACCGCTTCGGTCGCGGGTCCGCCGTCCGCGCCCTTGTCGAAGTCGACGACCCGCTCCGCGGTCGGGGCGGAGGCCGCCGTGGTGCTGCCCCCGGAGGGAGCGGCCGGCTCGGCGACGACGGGGGCCTCCGGCTCCACCGTCGACGCCTCGACGACCTCGTCGACTCGAGGTGCGGACGGCTCGGGCTCCTTCGTCGGTGCCGACGCCGCGGTCGGGCCGCCCCGCTGGGAGATCACCTCGTCGGGCGGGATCGACATGGTCGGTCGGGCACCGAGACGGTCGGGGTCCGACGCCAGGAGCGTCAGCTCCTCGGCGGTGCGGGTCAGGTCCTCGCGGTAGCCGGCCAGGCGGGCCTCGAGCTGCGTGATGACGTCCGCTAGCTGCGAACGACGGCTCTCGAGCACCTGCACCTCTTCCGAGGCGCGCTCGCGACGGTCGGCGAACTCGCTGTCGGCCTGGGTGCGGGCCCGACGGATCAGCTCCTCGGCCTCGGCCTGGGCCTCGGCGAGCTGGCGGTCGGCCCGGGTCTTGGCCTCGGCCAGGAGGTTCTGCGCCTGACCGCGCGCGTCGGCCTCCATCTGCTCGGCGGTGCGACGCGCCATCAGCAGCGTCCGGGCGGCCTGTTCGACCTCGGCCTCCTCGCTCATGGCCGTGGCGGTCGCCGCGTTGGCCTGGGCCTCGGCGACGGCGGCCTGGGCACGGGCCTGCACCTCACCGGCCTTCTCCTCGGCCGACGCGGCCCGCGCCTCGGCGTCGGCCAGGCGGCCCTCGGCGACCGACGCCCGCTCCTCGGTGTGACGGACGCGCACCAGCAGCTGGGCCAGGGCGGTGCCGGCGTCCTCCATGAACGTCTCGACCTGCTCGATGTCGTAGCCCTTGCGACGCTCGGTGAACTCGGTCTTCTCGAACAGCTCCGGCGTGAGATCCATGCCGGCGATGCTAGTCGTCAGCGGTCGTCCGTCACCGAACCGTCACGGGCTCGACGGCGACTGCGCCGCGGCCGACCTCACCGGGCGAGGCCGGCCACCACGTTCTGCAGGACCATGATCACGACGAAGACGACCATGAACGACATGTCGAGCATGGCGCCTCCCAGCCGCAGGGGCGGGACGACCCGGCGCACGGGGGCGAGCATCCACTCGGTGCAGACCACCAGGAAGCCGTTGACCTGCTCCATGAAGGAGCCGCCGGGCGGGAACCAGCTCAGCACCGCCCGCAGGACGAGCAGGATGAGCAGGGCGTTGAGGATCCAGGCGACGACGATCATGGGGTTGGTCCGGGTCGGGGGAAGACCGGCTCAGCGATCCTCGCGGTCCAGCCCGCCTTCGCGGATCCGCCGACGGTCGTCGTCGGAGACCTGGGCGCCGGCCGGGGTCAACAGGAACACCTGGTCGGTGACGCGCTCCATGTTCCCCTCGAGCCCGTAGCAGAGGCCGCTGCCGAAGTCGATGAGACGCCGCGACAGGTCGCGGTCGACGCCCTGGAGGTTGAGGATCACCGGCTGGTTGCGCTTGAAGGTGTCGGCCACCTCCTGGACGTCGTTGAACCCGGCGGGGTTCACGACGTGGGGCCGGCTGACACCGGGGAGCGGACGAACGACACCCCGCCCGGAATCCGCGTCGGAGCCCGGGGCGGACGAGATCACGCGGACCCCGCCGTCACCGTCGCCCTCATCGGCGGCCGGGGTGGGGACGGACCGCACGGTGCCGGCCCCTCCGTTGGCGCTCCGGCGCGGAGCGGCGGCCGGACGGGAGCGCGGCGCGGCCGCGGTGGGGTACACGTCGACGACCTCCTCGTCGTCCACGTCGTCCTCCCACTCGTCGTCGAGCGGGGGATCGGCGTACTCGGCGTCGTAGTAGGGGTCCTGCCCCAGCCCGAGCCACGAGCGTGCGTTCTTCATGAAGTTCGACATCCTCGCTCCTCGGCCGCGGAGTGTAGTGGCGTCAGACCCGGCGGGACGGACGCCCGGTGGGGCTGCGACCCCCTGGACCGACTCCGGGAGCCCGGTCGGAGGTCCACCGGCTCAACGCGGGGCACGGGGACCCACCAGGGCGGACCCCACGCGCACCATGGTCGACCCCGCCTCGATGGCGACGTCGAGGTCGTCGGACATCCCCATCGACCGCTCCTCGAGTCCGAGGTCGTCCGCGATCGAGGTGAGCAGACGGAACCCGGGCCGGGCCTCCTCGGCCGGGCCGGGCGGCCCGACACCCATCAGGCCGCGCACGTCGAGACCCCGACCCCGGCAGTGCTCGACCAGCGCGGGAACGTCCTCGGGTGGACACCCACCCCGGCCCGCCAGTCCGGCCAGGTCCACCTGCACGAGCACGGCGGCGCCGGGAACCCGCTGGGCGATGCGATCGGCCAGAGCGGCGCGGTCGACCGACTGCCACAACGACACGACCCGATCGACGAGCCGGACCTTGTTGGTCTGCAGCCGTCCGATGAAGTGCCACTCCGGGGTTGGACCGATGAGCGCCGCGGCCTTGTCGCGCAGCTCCTGGGCGTAGTTCTCGCCCAGGCGGGTGAAGCCCGCGGCGACCGCGGCGGCGGCGACCTCGACGGGGTGGCCCTTGGTGACGCAGACCACGGCGACGTCGCGGTCGGTGAGCTCGGCGATCCGGCTGCGCAGCTGCGCACCCCGCTCCGCGATCTGTTCGACCAGCGCACGCTGCGGCGGCGCCGGCGGGGGCTCGTTCAGGGGTGCCACGGGTAGTCGTGGTCGTCGGGGGCCAGCCACACCACCGCCGCCTGGCGGCCCTCGTCCTGCCGGGCCCTCCACGAGAAGAAGCCGTCGTCGAGAGCGGTGCACGGCACCACGGCCGGTCCCGTCCCCACCCCGCTGTCCACCCCTGCCCGGGCCAGAGCGGCGCGCACCCCGGCCCGCAGGTCGAGGGCCGGCTCGCCGTCGAGCGTGGTGGCCGCCAGCTCGGGGCCGAGCCGTTCGCACAGCTCGTCGAGCTCGCCTGCGCCGAAGGCGTAGGCGGCCGGCGAGATGCACGGTCCCAGGTCCCAGTCGAACCTGTCGGCACCCATCCGGCGCATGTGCTCGACGGTGCCTTCGACCACGCCGGCGGCCAGTCCCCTCCACCCGGCGTGCGCGGCGCCGATGACCCGCACCGGCTCCCCGGTCACCGGGTCGGCGCCGTCGCCGACCAGGACGACCCCGGCGCAGTCGGCGGTGTGCACCGCCAGCACCGCCCCCAGAGTGGTCGTGACCGCGGCGTCGGCTTCGGCCCCGGTCCACTCCCCCGGGGCATCCACCTCGACCACCCGGTCGCCGTGGACCTGGCGCAGCCACGTCCACGGGTGCGGCGCCACGCGTCGGCGGCGCTGCTCGAGCTCGGCGGAGGAGGAGAAGCCCACCTCGGGAACGCGCAGCGATCCGACCGCGGCGTCGGTGAACGCCATGTGCACCGACGGCAGACCGTCGGAGTGGAGGACCTCGCGTCGGGTCACGACACCGGCGGTCGGGCCCCGGAGCTCACTTGAGGAAGGACGGGACGTCGAAGTCGTCGTCGCCGCCGAACAGCTCGTCGTCCTCCTCGTCGCCGCCGAACACGTCGCCGATCGACGACGGGCGGTCCTCGCTCCGGGGAGGTCCGCCGGCCGACGTGGTCGGTCGACGACTGCCCTTGGACTCGTCCCAGCGCTCGAAGCCCGCCGCGATCACCGTGATGCGGACCTCGTCGCCGAGCTCGTCGTCGATGACGGCGCCGAAGATGATGTTGGCCTCGGGGTGCGCGACCTCGTGGATGACCTGGGCTGCTTCGTTCACCTCGAACAGGCCGAGGTCCGATCCGCCGGAGATGTTGAGCAGGATCCCGCGGGCACCGTCGATGGCGGCCTCGAGCAGCGGCGACGAGATGGCCTGACGCGCAGCGTTGAGCGCCCGGCCCTCGCCGGTGGCGTAGCCGACGCCCATGAGGGCGGAGCCGGCGTCGTTCATGATCATCCGGACATCGGCGAAGTCGGTGTTGATCAGACCCGGGGTCGTGATGAGGTCGGTGATGCCCTGGACGCCCTGCAGCAGCACCTCGTCGGCCATCTTGAACGCGTTGAGCACCGAGGTCTTGTCGTTGGCGACGGTGAGCAGTCGGTCGTTGGGGATGACGATCTGGGTGTCGACCTTCTCCTTGAGCTTGGAGATGCCCTGGTCGGCCTGCACCGAGCGGCGACGCCCCTCGAATCCGAACGGTCGGGTGACCACCGCGATGGTCAACGCACCCTGCGACTTGCCGATCTCGGCGACCACCGGAGCGGCGCCGGTGCCGGTGCCGCCGCCCTCGCCGGCGGTGACGAACACCATGTCGGCGCCGCGGAGGACCTCTTCGATCTCGGCGCGGTGGTCCTCGGCGGCCTGGCGGCCGACGTCGGGGTCCGAGCCGGCGCCGAGGCCCCGGGTCAGCTCACGACCGATGTCGAGCTTGATGTCGGCGTCGCTCATCAGCAACGCCTGGGCGTCGGTGTTGATGGCGATGAACTCGACGCCCTTGAGCCCGGCATCGATCATCCGGTTGACCGCGTTGCAGCCACCTCCACCGATGCCGACCACCTTGATGACGGCGAGGTAGTTCTGCGGGTTGTGGGCCATCGGTCTCAGACACCTCCAGGAACCGGGGCGCGATCTCGGCCCGGCGATGCGGCACGTGACAATACGGCCGGCCGAGGCACCGGGGCAACGATGCTCACCCCGGCGCTCCCGGCTCGGATCCTCGTCGGGTCGACCCGGGAGCCGTCGTGGTCGACACCGCGGCGGTCCGACGCGTCGCGGTCGTCGTCGATGTCGAGGTCCGTCCGGAGCGCGGATCAGCGGTCCGGGCGTTCCCGTCGGGCTCGGTCCGGGCCGGCACGGTCGTGGCGCCCACCGTCGGCGGGCCCGGGTCACATCCCCGGTCCCGGCTGATGGTCGGCCGCGACGGCTCTCGCACGTCGAGGACGTCCAGGCACTCCATCCTCGCGCCGGCGACGATCGACGCGGCCGCCAGCAGCTTGGAGGCCAGCTCGTCGGCCGGGCCGAGCTCGACGGTGCCGTCGGATCCGTCGACCGCCGGATCGGCCCGGAGCGCCATCGACAGGTTGCCCCCGGCGTCGAGGGTGACACCGGCGGACCGGGAGCGCAGCGGCTCCGGGAGCTGCTCGAGCACGACCACCACCGACGACAGGCTCTCGGGGAGGGCCGAGCCGACCTCGAGCTCGGAGACGGCGGAAGGGTCCTCGACGGTGACCGTCGGCAGACCTTCGGGTGTGGGATCGTCCTGCGCGAGCTCGGCCAGGACCCGGCCGCCCCGGCCGATCAGGACGCGACGCTCCCCGCCGGCGAGCACCGCCAACGGGGACTCGGCGTGGAACACGACGCGGATCGTGCCGGGCCACTCGCGCTCGACGCGCGCCGAGGCCACCGACGGCAACGCCATGATCGAACGACGCGCCGCGGCCAGGTCGACGTCGACCATCGCGTCGCCCCGGTCGATGCCCGACGCCTGTCGCAGCTCGTCGCGGTCGATTCCGTCGGGCCCGTCGACGACGATGCGGTCGACGTCGAACCACGCCGACCGGCTGAGCGCTGCCGCGGACGCGACCAGGACCACCACGGCCAGGGCGACGAACAGCACGGCCCGCCGACGTCGGCGGCGGTCGGCCTGGACCGACCGGCGCCGATCCCGGATGCGCGGGTCCTCGCCCGGCTCGGCGTCGACGACCCGGGGGGTGGCGTCGCCGCTCCGGAGCCGGCCCCGATCGGACCGCTCCCGGCTCGCTCGGCGCGGCGGGCTCAGCGTGTCGGTCACAGGTCCGCCTCGACCGCGTCGGCGAACGGGGGGAGCCCGACCATGCGCGTCTCGGGGTGCAGGTCGACGCCGTGGACCCGACGCACCTCCCGGGCCACCGCGACCATCAGGGCGAACACGTCGTCGGCGGATCCGCCGGCATCGGCCTGGATGAAGTTGGCGTGCTTGGTGGAGACCTCGGCGGTGCCGACCCTCATGCCGCGGCAGCCGGCGGCGTCGATCAACCGTCCGGCCGAGTCGCCCGGGGGGTTGGTGAACACCGATCCGGCGTTCGCTCCTCCGGGCTGGTGCTCGCGCCGCCACCGCACGATCTCCGACAGCAGCTCCTCGCTGCGGGTCCGATCTCCCGGCCTCAGCCGGAGATCGGCGTGGAGCACGACCTGATCGGCGCGCACGCTGGAGCTCCGGTAGGCCAGGTCGAGCTCGGCGCTGCGCACCACCTCATCCTCCCCGGTCCGCAGGTCGATGAGGCGGACCCCCACCAGAGACGCGGCCATGTCGGCGCCGTGACCACCTGCGTTCATGCGCACGGCACCCCCGATCGAGCCCGGCACTCCGACGGCCCACTCGAAGCCGGTCAGACCCGCCGCGACGCTGCGGCGTGCCACGACAGGCAGGGATGCGGCGGCGCCCGCGCGCACGATCACACCCGCGGCATCCTCCGGTTCGGTCGCGGCGCCGCCACCGGTGCTGTCGGGCCCGGCCGCTCCGAGCACCTCGATGGCGGCGAAGGCCTCGCCGAGCTGCACGGCGATCCCGTCGAAGCCGGCGTCGCCGACGAGCAGGTTGGACCCCTTGCCGACCACCAGGACCGGGAGGTCGCCCCGCCGCGCCACGACGTCGTGCAGGTCCTCGATCCGGTGGGCGACCACCAGCCACCGGGCGGCGCCGCCGACCCGGTAGGTGCTCAGCGCCCCGATCGGAGCGTGCTCCACCCACGGCGTCGTCGGCGGGCTCACCGGCGCTCCTGCGTCAGACGTTCGAGCACCCGGGGGCCGACGGTGGTGACGTCTCCCGCTCCGACGGTCATCAGCAGGTCCCCCGGGGCCAGCACGTCGACCAGCTGCTCGACGACGTCGTCGAGGGTCGGGGCCCACAGCAACGACCGGCCCGGATCCGCCGCCAGGGTGGAGTCGACCAGCAGCCTGCCCGTCACCCCGGGCCTCGGCTCCTCCCCCGCCGGGTAGATGTCGGTCAGCACAAGGAGGTCGGCGTCGCCGAAGCAGGCGCCGAACTCCTCCCACAGCGCCTGGGTGCGCGAGTAGCGGTGAGGTTGGAACACCGCCACCACCCGCTCGTAGCCGCCGCTGGCTCCCGCGGCGAGCGCGGCGCGGACCTCGGTGGGCAGGTGGGCGTAGTCGTCGACCACGGTGACGCCCGCCGCGGTGCCCTTGCGCTCGAAGCGTCGGGCCACGCCGCCGAAGTCGGCCAGGGCGGCCGCGGCGGCGGTCACGTCGAGGCCGAGCTCGTCGACCAGGGCGAGCGCGGCCGCGGCGTCGAGCGCGTTGTGACGTCCAGGAAGCGGCAGCTCGACCGACACGCCGCCACCTCCGGATCCGCTGTACCGCCCGGCGCGGGCGGTCCCGACGAGCGTGAACCGGCTCCCGTCGGCTCCGAGGACCAGATCGGCCACCCGATGATCGGCCCCCTCGGCGGTGCCGTAGGTGACCGCGCCCAGCGGGGCGGCCAGATCGGCGGCGACCGGGTCGTCCGCGCACACCACCCGGGGTCCGTCGGTGCCCGACAGGAACTGGCGGAACCCGGAGCGGAGCTCGTCCCAACCGCCCCAGAACTCGAGGTGGTCCGGCTCCACGTTGGTGACGATCGCCCCGACGCGGGGAGCGGACAGGAACGACCCGTCGCTCTCGTCGGCCTCGAGAACCAGGTGCCGGCCCGGCCGCCACGCGGCGGACACGCCGCCGAGGGCGGCGACCGGGGCGCCGGTGAGGAACGAGGGGTCCTCCCCCGCTCCCCGCAACGCGGCGACCAGCAGCGACGTGGTGGTGGTCTTGCCGTGCGTGCCGGCGACCGACAGCAGCGGCTCCCGGGCGGCCAGGGCCGGCAGCAGGGCGGTGCGCCGCAGGACCGGCACGCCGCGTCGGAGCGCGGCCAGGACCTCGGGGTCGTCGTCTCCCACTGCGGAGCTGATGCCGACCGCGTCGAGCGGGTCCAGGGCCGCGACCCGATCGGGGTCGTGACCGACCCACACGGCGACGCCGAGGTCGGCCAGACGGGCCAGGGTGGGTGAGTCGACGGCGTCGCTGCCGGTGACGATGTGACCCGACTGCGCCAGCAGCGTGGCGATCCCGCTCATCCCGGCTCCGCCGATCGCCACGATGTGGATGTGGCGTGGCACCGACAGGTCCAGGGACGGTCCGTCCACGTCGGCGCCGTTCCTACCGGGGGCGGGCATGGGTCTCGACCAGGTCGGCGACGGCGGCGGCGGCGTCGGGCCGACCGAGGGAGCGGGCGGCGTCGGAGCGGGCGGCGAGGTCACCGGCCAGCAGACCGTCGACCTCGGCGACGAGGCGGGCGGCGTCGAGCTCGGCGTCGGGGACGAGCACCGCGGCACCGGCCCGCACGAGCGGACCGGCGTTCGCGCTCTGGTGGTCGCGGGTCGCGATCGGCAGCGGGACGAGCACTGCGGGCACGCCGAGCACCGCGAGCTCGGCCACCGTCGTGCCGCCGGCCCGACACACCGCCAGGTCCGCCGCGGCCAGGACCAGGTCCATGCGGTCCTCGTAGCGCACCGCCCGGTACCACAGACCGTCGGGCCCGCCCCAGGACGGCTCCCGGCGGGCGGCGTCGGGACGGTCGTCCCAGTCCCGGGAGCCGACCACGTGGTGGACCGCCAGGTCGGAGCGTCCGGTCCACGCCGAAAGGGCGCCGTAGACCGCCTCGTTGATGCGTCGGGACCCGAGCGATCCGGCGAACACGACCACGACGGTGCGCCCGTCGGGCAGGCCGAGCGTCCGGCGCGCCGCCGCGGGGTCGGGGTCGGCCGCCACGGCCAGGATCTCTCCTCGGACCGGGTTGCCGGTCACCACGGCGCCGGGCAGGTCGGTCTCCTCGAACGGCACCGCCGCGGCCCGGGCGAAGCGAGCGACGAGCCGGTTGGAGGCTCCGGCGCGGGCGTTCTGGTCGGCGAGCACCAACGGCACCCGCCACAGCACCGCGGCCAACGCGCACGCCGCGCTGGCGAAGCCGCCGAGGGCCAGGACCACCGCCGGCCGACGACGTCTCACCAGGACGATCGCCCGGGCGAGCGCGACGGCCAGGCCGAAGGCGGCGGCCACGTTCTGCAGGGTGAGCCGGCGCTGCAACCCGCGACCGGGCAGCAGCGTGATGGTGAATCCGGCCTCGGGAACGAGCCGCGACTCGATGCCCCGCTCGGCCCCGACGAAGTGCAGGGTCTCGGGGCGATGCCCGCGGTCGACCAGCTCCCGTGCGACCGCCAGACCCGGCAACACGTGTCCGGCGGTCCCGCCGCCGGCGACGATCGCCCACGTCGGGGGCGCGGCCGACACGGTCAGGCCTCCCGGGCGACCGACAGCAGGATCCCGACCCCGACCAGCGACATCAGCAGCGACGACCCGCCGTAGGACACGAACGGGAGGGTGATGCCCTTGGTCGGCAGGGTTCCGACGGTGACGCCGATGTTGATGAGGGCCTGGACCCCGATCCAGGTCGTGATGCCGAAGGCGACCAGTCGGGTGAAGCCGGTGCGGGCGCGCATCCCGATCGCGCAGCCGGCGGCCATGAACACCACGAACAGCCCGAGCACGATCAGGCTGCCGACCAGGCCGAGCTCCTCGCCGATCACCGCCAGGATGAAGTCGGTGTGCGCCTCGGGAAGGAACCCCCACTTGGAGCGCGCCAGGCCGGGTCCGGTGCCGAACACCCCGCCCGACGCCAGGCCGATCTGCGACTGCCACAGCTGCCACCCCGCGCCCTGTCGGTACTTGTCGGGGTCGAGGAACGCCAGGATGCGCGTCACCCGGAAGCGCTCGAGGCCGACGATGGCCAGGCCGCCCAGGCCGATGGACACCCCGGCGATCGCCCCCAGCTTGGGCAGCGGCGCACCGGCCATGAACACCATCGCCAACGTGACCGCGCCGAGCAGCATCGTCGTGCCGAGGTCGTCGCCGAAGACGACGAGTCCGCAGGTCAGCCCCGACCAGATCAGCACCGGTCGCAGGCCCTCCCAGGTGCGCACGTCGCGCCCCTTCTCCGACAGCAGGCGCGCCAACCACAGGATCAGGGCGGGCTTGGCCAGGTCCGACGGCTGGAACTGCATCGAGCCCGCCCCGACCCATCGGGTGGCGCCGTTGACCGAGATCACGAACGGCAGCGCCGAGCCGGTGGCCTTCTGCGCCAGCACGCCGAGGGCGACGTAGCCGAGCAGGGCGACCGAGACCAGCATCAGGGGCAGAGCGACCCGGTCGCGCCAGATGCGCCACGGGACCCGCGACGCCCCGTAGGCCGCCGCGACGCCGAGGACGAGCCAGACGGCCTGGCGCATCACGATCCCCCAGCTGTGGCCGAGGGTGCGCACCGCGGTGACCGACGACGCGGAGTACACCATCACCACGCCGAGACCGCACAGCAGCGCAACGGTGACCACGACCATGGTCGAGGGGTCCGGTCCGCGCCGGACGACCGAGATCTCGGGACGCCGAGGCGGAGCGGCCCGACCGCTCCGCGCCGCGGCCGTGGTCCGGCCCCGCTTCGTCGACGATCCCGCCCCGCCGCGGCGGGTGGCGGTCACGTCGGCTCCTCGAAGTCGGCGCGGGCCCGGACGCATGACGCGAAGTCGTCGCCGCGCTCGGCGTAGGAGCCGTACCAGTCGAACGACGCGCAGCCCGGCGACAGGAGCACGACGTCGCCGGGCTCTGCCAGCTCGGCCGCGGCGGCGACCGCGGCGGCCATGGAGTCCGCCGGCCGGCCGGGCCGACCGGCCAGGGCGTCGAGCAGGTCGGGGCCGGCCTCGCCGATGCCGACGACCGCCCGGATGCGATCGGCGCCGCGTCGCAGCTCGCCGAGGTCGAGGCCCTTGTTGCGACCGCCGGCGATGAGCACCACCGACTCGAAGCCGGAGACCGCCGCGAGCGTGGCGTGCGGCGCGGTGGCCTTGGAGTCGTCGTAGTAGCGGATGCCGCCGGAGGTTCCGACCAGCTCGACGCGGTGCGGAAGGCCCCGGAACCCGACCAGGGCGGCGCGGACGCCGTCGATCGACGCTCCCCCGGCCAGCGCGGCCGCCGCGGCCGCCAGGGCGTTGGTGCGGTCGTGCGGCAGCGAACGCCACAGGTCGGCCACCGCCACCAGATCGACGGGCGACGCGTCGGGACCGGCGACTCCGACCAGCACGCCGTCTCGCTCGTGGAACGGGACCGGCCTCCCGTCGATCACGGCGTCGAGCCCGACGCGGACGAACCTCGGGGCGTCGGGCGCGTCGGCCCGGGCGAGCGCGTCGGCGTCGACCACCGGGTCCTCGGCGACGACCACGGCGGTGTCGACCGCGGTCTGGTCCCGCCAGATCCGGGCCTTGGCCCGCCGGTAGTCGTCCAGGGTGCGGTGCACGTCGAGGTGGTCGGGGGCGAAGTTCAGCCACACGCCCACGCTCGGGGCGAAGCGGCGGCTGTGGGCCAGGCGGAACGACGACGCCTCGACGACGAACACGTCGATGTCGTCGCGGGCGATCGCCTCGACCAGCGGGGTCTCCAGGTTCCCGACCGCGGCGGCGCGCACCCCGGAGCGTTCGAACATGGCGGTCACCAGGGTGGTGACCGTGGTCTTGCCGTTGGTGCCGGTGATGGCGACGACGGGCCGGTCGTCCCAGGCGCCGGCCAGGTCGAACTCGCTGAGCACCGGCCGGTCGTGGGCGGCGGCCGCGGCGAACAGCGGGTGCGTCTCGGGGAGTCCGGGAGCGGGCACGACCGCGTCCACTCCGGCGACCAGGGCGTCGAGCTGGTCGGCCGACGGTCCGAGCACGACCTCGATCCCGAGGTCGTCGGCCAGCGTCGACGCCGAGTCCGGCGACGAGTCGTCGGAGGCCACGACGGCCACACCGTGGGCCACCGCGGCGCGGGCGACCGCGAGGTTGGTCAGTCCGAGTCCGTGCAGGAGCAGGGACCGCTCGGCGAGCCCCGGCGAGGTCATGCGAGACCGCCGGCGCGGATGAACTCCCGGTAGAACAGCCCGAGGCCGACCGCGGTGGTGGCGCCGGTGAGCATCCACCCCCGGATGATCACGGTGGTCTCGGGCCAGCCGCCCAGCTCGAAGTGGTGGTGGATCGGCGCCATGCGGAACACCCGCCGGCCGGTGGTGCGGAACGACGCCACCTGCACGATCACCGACACGGTCTCCATGACGAACAGCAGCCCGAGGATGGGCAGCAGCACCACCGTCGAGCTGCTCAGCGCCAGCGCGGCCAGACCGGTGCCGATGGCCAGCGACCCGGTGTCGCCCATGAAGATCTGCGCCGGCGCGGCGTTCCACCACAGGAACCCCGCACACGCGCCCATCATGGCCGCCGCGACGACCGCCAGATCGAGTCCGACGTTGATCTGGTACATGCCCGGGTGCCGGAAGATCCAGTAGCCGATGATCACGTAGGCCGAGAACACGAAGATGGCCGACCCGGCCGCCAGGCCGTCGAGGCCGTCGGTGAGGTTGACGGCGTTGGACGAGGCGAAGATGACCAGCACCGCCCACGCGACCCACACCCACTTGCCGAGGGTCCAGCCCAGGTCGTCGAAGCGGCCGAAGCTGATCGTCGTGTGGACGTTGGTCCGCCACAGGATCACCAGCGCGAAGCCGACCGCGACCAGCAGCAGGCCCAGGGTCTTGGATCGCTTGTTGAGGCCCAGGTTCCGCTCGTTGCGGATCTTGATCCAGTCGTCGAGGAAGCCGACGGTCCCGGCGCCTGCGATCGCGCCCATGGCGGCCAGTCCGGTCCAGGTGAACACGCCGTCGTAGAGGTTCGACGCCAGGTACCCGCACAGCCCGCCGGCCACGATGGCGACGCCGCCCATGGTCGGCGTGCCGGCCTTGACCGTGTGGCCCTCGGGGACGTCCTCGTGGATGGGCTGGCCGATGTGGCGTCGGGTGAGCGCGCCGATCAGCAGCCGGGTCCCCACCAGGGTGACCAGGGCGGCGATGCCGGTGGCGAGCAGGAGACGGATCACGACGGTCCCTCCGTCGATGCGAGCAGCTCGGCGGCGACGAGGCGGTCGTCGAAGGGGGTGACGACGCCGGCGACCTCCTGGCCCTGCTCGTGGCCCTTGCCGGCGATCACGACCACGTCTCCGGGGCGGGCGGATCCGAGCGCGACCGCGATGGCGGCGCGCCGGTCGGGTTCGACGACGGGGTCACCGCTGCATCCTGACCGGACCGCCTCGAGGATGCGAAGCGGGTCCTCCGAGCGGGGGTTGTCGGTGGTGAGCACCACCACATCGGCGTGCTCCGAGGCGACCGCCCCCATCCGCGGGCGCTTGGTGGCGTCACGGTCCCCGCCGCAGCCGAACACGACCAGGACCCGACCGGGGCCGAGCTCCCGGGCGGCGACGAGCACCGCCTCGAGCGCGTCGGGGGTGTGGGCGTAGTCGACGACGACGCCGAAGTCCTGACCGGCGTCGACCCGCTCGAAGCGGCCGGGTACCACCGGCAGGTCCGCGAGCGCGGCGACGATCGAGTCCTCCTCGACGCCCAGCGCCGCGCACGCCTCGGCTGCGAGCATGGCGTTGGCGACGTTGTGGCGCCCGGGGAGCGGGCAGCTCACCGACCGTCCCCGCCACCGGAAGCTCGACCCCGTCACCGTCGAGGTGACCGGCTCCGCGTCGGCGACCGACACCGCCACCATCGGGTGACCGGGCGGAGCCGAATCCATCAGCAGTCGCCCGTGGACGTCGTCGACGTCGACGATGCCCCGCCGGGACCGGCCCGCCTCGAACAGCTGGGCCTTGGCCGCGAAGTAGGCCTCGGGCGTCCCGTGGAAGTCGAGGTGGTCCTGGCCGAGGTTGGTGAACACGGCCACGTCGAACACGACGCCGTCGACCCGGTGCAGCGACAGGGCGTGCGACGACACCTCCATGGCCACGTCGGTGACGCCGGCGGAGACCAGCTCGGCCAGCCGGGCCTGCAGGTCGGGGGCCTCGGGCGTCGTGCGAGCCCCGGTCAGCGTGCCGATCGCCTCGACCCGACGCCCCGCCGCGGACAGCACGTGGGCGACCGCGGACACGACGGTCGTCTTGCCGTTGGTGCCGGTCACCCCGACGGTGCGCAGGCGCTCCGCGGGGTGTCGGTAGACCTCGACGGCGGCTGTCGCCATGGCGGCGCGCACGTCGTCGACGACGATCTGCGGAACCGAGCGCAGCGGACCGTCGGGGTCGGGGTCGCGCTGCACCAGGAGGGCGACCGCTCCCGCGGCCACGGCCTCGGCTGCGAAGTCGTGTCCGTCGGCATGTTCGCCGACGACGCAGCAGAACAGGGTGCCCGGACCCACCCGGCGTGAGTCGTGGGTGACCGACCGGAGCGGGACCGCCGATGCGGAGGCATCGCCGTGGAGCCGTGCGCCGGGGTGCGTGGCGTCGAGCGCGGCGAGGAGCTCGCCGACGGTCACGGCCGCGGCAGCCCCGCCGCTGCTGTGACCCTCCTGCGTCCCGTCGTTTCCGTCGCTCTCGTGTGGATCCACGCTCGTCTCGCTACCGCTGCTGTCCGGAGCCCGGACGCGACGTCCGACCGGAGGGAGCAATGGTGGTCGACGGGGAGCGGGAACTGGTGGAGCCCCCGCCGTTGCGACCGGGCAGCAGCGCCCGGTCGGTGGCCGCGGCGGTGGACCCGGCCGGAGCGGAGCGCACCGGGCCGGCACCGTCCGCCGACCCGGCGTCGGTCGTGGTCGGGGCGATCGACAGCTCGCGGATCGCCAGCCGGGACAGGTCGCTGAACACCGGACCGGCAGAGGTCGAGCCGGTCAGGCCCTGGGCGGTGTCGAAGAGCATCACGGTGATCGACACCTGCGGACGATCCGCGGGCAGGTACCCGGCGAAGGTGGTCACGTGGTGGTAGGTGCCGTCGGGCCAGACGTAGGCGTCCTTGGCGTCGACCTTCTCGGGGCTCGGCATCCGGCCGGTGCCGGTCTTGGCCGCGACCGGGTAGCCGGGCAGGCTCCACTGCTTGCCGGTGCCGACCTGCACCACGGCCTGAAGCGCCCGGCTGACCCGCGCCGCGGTCGACGCCGAGACCACCCGACGGGTCGGGGCCGCGGAGGCCGGGTCGAGCCGGCCGTCGGCGCCGATCGTGCCCTGCACCAGCCGCGGGGGCACGTAGATGCCCTGGTTGGCGATCACGTTGAACGCCGACCACAACTGCAGCACGGTGGTGGACTGGAACGATCCGATCGAGGCCGCGGCGGTGTCGGGCGGGGTCCACTTGTCGACGTCGGGCAGCAGACCGGTGCTCTCCGCGGGCAGGTCGAGGGCGGAGACCCGCCCGAAGCCGAAGTCGACCAGGGCGGCGTGCAGCTTCTCGGCCCCGAGGCGCTGGGCGATCTGGATCGTTCCGACGTTGGAGGAGTGCGCCACGATCTGGTCGACGTTCATCGTCTCGACGGCGTGGGCCTCGTTGTCGCTGAACTCGCGGTCGTAGACCTTGATCCGGGGACCGACGCTGAAGGTCGAGTGGTCGTCGATCACGCCGGCCTCGTAGGCCGCAGCGGTGGTCACCAGCTTGAACACCGAACCGGCCTGGTAGGCGTCGGAGAACGCGAGCGGCCGTGACGACAGCTCGATCGCTCCGGTCTTCTCGTTGCGCTCGACGCCGGCGACCGCCAGCAGCTCGCCGGTCGAGGGTCGTCCGACGATGGCGATGCCGCCGGCGGCCCGGGCGTTCTCCGATCCCTTGGTGAGTATCTGCTCGGTCTCGTACTGAAGCGTCCGGTCGAGGGTGACCTGGACGTCGGCCCCGGGGCGGGGGGCGGTCACGACCCGGTCGCCGCCGGTGATCGTCTCGCCCTGCGCTCCCCGTTCGACGACCTGCTCGCCGGGAACCCCCTTGAGGACGTCGTCGTACTTGGCCTCGACCGCAGCCCGCGGGCCGGGGCCGTCCGGCCCGACGGTGCCGATGACGCGGACCCCGGATTCGCCACCGGGGTGCACCCTTTCCGATGTCGGATCGAGCAGGAGCACGCCGTCCATGTCCTGTTCGGCGAGGGAGCGGGCGGCCTTGCGGGCGACGTCGACGTCCGCGTAGCGCACGACGCGGACCCAGCGGGCATCGGCATCCGCGTCGAGGAGGGAGTCGACGACGTCGGCGGGATCGACGTCGAGCAACTGCGCCAGGCGGGTTCCGAACTCCCGGAGCATGGCGTCGTCGCTGATCCCGGCCCGGGCGAGGACGACCTTGTTGACCGCCACGGTGGTGCGGGGCACCGAGATGGCCAGCTCCGAGCCGTTGCGGTCGAGGATCGAGCCCCGCGGCGCGGGGATCGACTCGGTGCGCTGGCGCTGCTGCAGTCCCTCAGCGGCGAGCGTCGAGGCATCCGCGAACTGGACGCCGACGAGCTTCACCAGCGGGAGCAGGGCCAGCACCCCGAACGCGGCGACCATCCCCCACAGCCGGCGGCGGGTGCGGACCGGGTCCGCCATCGGCGCCGGGACGCGACGGCGACCTCGGCTCGGGGGTCGCGTCCTCGGCGCCGGTCGACTCATCGCGCCGCGCCGTCCGGGGCCGCGGGGGTGATCGTGGAGGGAGCGGGGTCCGACCCGCTCGGGGACGGTTCGCTCGGCGACGGTGCGCTCGGCGCCGTGTCCGCGCCGGTCGGCGACGTGACGGCGGGGACGACGGCGATCGGTCCGGGTTCGACCAGACCCTGGGCCCGGGCCACCTCGAGGACGTGCTCGGGCGACTCCGCCTGGATGACGGAGATCCGGAGGTCCCGGTTGTGGTCGCGGGCCTCGGCGGTCTGCTCGACGAGCCGGTCGGCCTCCTCCTGCAGGGCGATGCGCTGGCTCTGGATGGCCACCGACGCCACGAGGGCGGCGAAGGACCCGAGCACGCAGAACACCACGGTGGCGCGCCAGCCGATCTCGCGGCGGGCCCCGGCGCTCCGGGCGATGAGGCGCAGTCGCGGCCCGGCCGACTCCTGGGGGAGCGGCCGGGCCGACGGACGCGGGCGCGACCGAGCCGACGCGGCTGCGGTCGCGCTGCGGGCGCGCGGCGATCGGGCTGCGGTCACGCCGACTCCGGGATGAGCCGCTCAGCGGCCCGCACCCGCACGCTCTCGGCCCGACGGTTGAGGGCGACCTCGGCCTCGTCGGCCTTCCACGCTCCCCGCTTGAGGAGGCGGACCGTCGGTTCGGCGCCGCACACGCAGGGCAGCGCGGGCGGACACGTGCACCCGCCGGTCTCGGCGTCGCGCAGGGTCTGCTTGACCATGCGGTCCTCGAGGGAGTGGTACGACATGACGACCATGCGGCCGCCGGGGGCGAGGACCGCCATGGCGCCGTCGAGCGCCTCGGCCAGCTGGTCGAGCTCGCGGTTGACCTCGATGCGGATGGCCTGGAAGGTGCGCTTGGCCGGATGGCCGCCGTGGCGTCGGGTCGCCGCGGGGATGGCGGAGCGGACCACCTCGGCCAGGTGACCGGTGTCGCGGATGGGGCGGGCGTCGACGATCGCCCGGGCGATCCGACGGGCGAAGCGCTCCTCGCCGTAGGTCTCGATCACCCTCGCCAGCTGCGGGAACGAGTAGTCGTTGACGACGTCGACGGCGGAGAACGCCTGGCGGCGGTCCATCCTCATGTCGAGCGGCGCGCCGGAGCGGTAGCTGAAGCCCCGCTCCATCTCGTCGAGCTGCGGGGAGGACACTCCGAGGTCGAACAGCACGGCACTCACTCCTTCGGTCGCGGGGTACGGGTCCAGGTGGGACGGGTCTGACGGGTCTGTTGCGGAGCCGGAGCCGCCGACGGCCTCGCCGACGATCCGCTCGAGCTGGTCGAACCCGCTGCGCACGATGCGGACGCGGTCGCCGAAGCGGGCCAGGCGACGGGTGGCCGCGGCGATGGCGACGTCGTCGCGGTCGAGGCCGAGCAGGCGCAGCCCGGGGTGGGCGTCGAGGACGGCCTCGGCGTGGCCGCCGCCGCCGAGGGTGGCGTCGACGAAGATGCCGTCGGGGACGTCGCGGAGCAGCTCGACGATGAGCTCGACCATGACCGGGGCGTGCTCGAACGGCGGGTCCGGGGCGGCGGGGTCATCGGCCACGGGCTCCTGCTCCGCACAGACGGGTCCGGTCCGGGAGCTGTCCCCGGTGGTCGATCCCCCGACGACGCGACGACCGCCGGGATGTCTCCCCGGACGGCACGGAATGGCGCGGACGGAGCTCTGGGCCAACCCTCACGTCGGCCAGGGGATCGGCCACCGGGCACAGCGGCGGACCAGGGTTCAGGATCGGGATCGGGATCGGGTTCGGGGACTGAGCCGGGGCCGACATCACAGGAACTCCAGCGACCGGAACTTGTCGGCGATGCTCGGCCCGGTCGCTGCCTGCGCCGCGACCGCCGCTTCCCGTCGGGCCCACTCCTGCCGGGGGAACACCGCGACGAAGCGCACCGATCCGATCAGGGTCACGTCCTTGCCCAGCCCGACGTGGTCGCGCAGCTTGGTCGGCAGCGAGATGCGGTTCTGTGCGTCAGGGGTGAACGTCGAGGTGAGCGAGAAGATCCACTGCAGGTCGTCCCGGGTGAACTGGCCGCTGTCCTCGAGCTTGCGCCGGTAGCGGCCCCACTCGTCGGTGGTGAACAGCGCCGCGTAGTCCTCGACCATCGCGGCGACGCCGCCGCCTTCGAACGCGGACCGGAACATCGACGGCATGACCAGACGGCCCTTGCCGTCGATCGTGTGCTCGAAGGTTCCGTAGAAGTCCACGCCCGCTCCACTTGGGGCTCGTCAGCTGGGAAGGTGAGCCCTGGTGCCCCCCATTCCTCCCTTTCGAGCCACCCTAAACCACTCTCCTCCACCACACAACGTTTACAGCGGTGTAGTTCGCGCGCTTCGCGCGAATCCCCCACCCCACCCCGCGTTCTGACGACAAGTCACGACACAGGCGGTACTCAGATGTCGTCAGAAACTCGGTGGCGGGGGTGGGGCGTCAGGGAAGGACGGGGAGCAGGCGCTCCACCACGTCCCAGCCGTCGGGGACGACCGCCCCCGCGCGCTCCACCAGCGCGGAGCGCAGCGCGTCGGGTCCCGCCCCGTCGCCCCACTCCGACCCACCCACACCCGCACCCGCCAGCAGCCCGAGCAGCGACTCGGGATCCCACCGGCGGTAGGCGAGGCACTGGAACCGCGCCCCGGCCCGGGTCCGCCGCTGCGAGATCCCCAGCACCTTGCGACCGTCGAGCACCAGCTCGCCGGGTCCGACCGCGGCGAAGCAGGCCCGGGCCCCCAGGTCCCGGTCGCTCCAGCGCCCGTCGTGGCGGACCAGCCGACCGGAGTCCTCGAAGGGGCCGAGCCCGAGCGCCCGGACCCAGAGCTCACCGACCCAGGCGGCCGCCCGCACGACGTCGTCATCGGCCAGGACGTCGCCGGCCGGGACGACGAGGTCGACCCAGACGTGGTCGTCGGTCCCCAGCAGCACCGCTCCCCCGCCCGAACGTCGACGGGCCAGATCGACGCCGGAGCGGCGACCGAAGCCCTCGTCGACATCCGCGGAACCCTGCGAGCTGCCCAACACCAACGCGGGCCGGCTCACGTGCTGCACGACCACCGAACGACCGGCCACCGGGTCCCCCACCGCCGCGTCGTGGAGCTCCTGGGCGGATCCGCGCCGGTCCTCGAAGCGCCACGTCGACCCGAGCTGATCCGGCACCGCCCCAGTCTCGCCGTTCGGGCCGGCCCACCGGGAACCCACCCGCGGGCACCCCGTCGCGGACGCTCTCGCCTGCGTAGGCTCGGCCGGGTGAATCCATGGGGACGACGACGCGCCGCGAGGGTGATCGTGTTCGACCCGCAGGACCGGATCCTGCTGATCGAGGGTCGGGACCCGGCCGGGCGCAACGCCGGAGGCTGGTGGGAGATCCCCGGTGGGGGCGTCGACCGCGGCGAGGAGATCGAGGCCGCGGTGCGCCGCGAGCTGTGGGAGGAGGCCGGCATCCGCGACGCCGACATCGGCCCGTGCGTGTGGACCCAGCAGGTCGACTACACCTTCGGGGGCTGGCACTTCGAGCAGGACGAGTGGATCCACGTCGCCCGCTGCGATGGGACCAGCAGCGGGCCCGGCGGCCTGGAGCACCTCGAGGCGATCGCCTTCGGCGAGCAGCGGTGGTGGGCGGTCGAGGACGTCGTGGCGCACCGTCCCCGCACGATCCCGTACCGGATGGTCGAGTTCATCGAGGACCTGGCGTCGGGTCGGTGGCCGGAGTCCCCGATCGACATCACCCCCGAGGTCCACCACGTCGAGGCGTGGCGCAACCACGACCGTTGACACGGCACCCACCCCGCCAGCCGCTCACCCCAACGGACGGCTGCGACACCACTCCAGGTAGGTGACCAGCTCACGGCCCACCTCACGGGCGTCGACCCCTGACCCATCGCCGCCGTGGGCTGACCCGTCGCCGCCGTGGGCGGACCCGTCGCCGCCGTGGGCGGTGACCATCCGGAAACGGAGGTAGGCCGGGTCGGGCAGGGGCAGGTGCGGCGGACGCCGCCACCACCCGTCGGGGGCCAGCACCAGGGCCTGGCGCACACCGGTCCACCACAGATCCGGCCGACGCAGCACCGCCAGCACCGCCCGCGGTGGGACACCGATCCCGGAGCGGCCACCGCGGCTCACCGGACCCCCACGTCGTGACCAATCCCACGCCAACCGACCGCGGCCGCGCCGATGAGCGGTCCATGGGCTCCGCACCCCGACGGCACCGCCCGCGCCCCCCGGGAGAACTCCAGGCGGGCGCACCGGTCGAGCTCGGCGTTGGCCGCGTCGAAGAACACGCCGCCGAAGCCGAGCGCCACCGAGCCGGCGACGACCGCCAGACGGAGGTCGAGCAGGTTGGCCACCGAGGCGACCGCCCGACCGACCAGTCGCCCGACCCGGATCCGCATCTCCGGGTCGGCCTCGGCAGCCGGCCGACCGGTCGTCGCCGCGATCGCGGTGCCCGACACCTGCGCCTCGAGGCACCCGGTCGCCCCGCACCCGCACCGACGACCGAGCGGGTCGACGATCACGTGTCCGATGTGGCCGGCGTTGCCCGCTCCGCCGTCGAGGAGCCGTCCGTCGAGGACCAGGCCACCGCCGACCCCGGTGGAGACGACCATGGCCAGGTAGTCGCTCACCCCACGCGCCGCTCCGACCCACCCCTCGCCCAGCGCAAGGGCCTTGGCATCGTTGTCGACGAAGGTCGGCAGCCCCGACCACTCCGCCAACCGCCGGCGCAGGGGGAAGCCGCGCCACACCCCGATGTTCAGCGGCGACACCTCCTCACCGCCGGCGGTCATCGGTCCGCCGCAACCGACCCCGACCGCTCGCAGGTCGTCGCGTGGCACGCCTCGCTCGGCGGCGGCGTCGAGGGCCCCCGCCAGCAGGTCGGTCACCAGTTCGAACAGCTCGTCGGCGTCGGTGGCGACGGTCAGCCGTCGACCCTCGGCGACGATCCGTCCGTCGTCGGCGACCACCGCGGCGCCGAGCTTGGTCCCCCCGACGTCCAGAGCGAGCACCGCGGCCATGGGGACCGACGGTACCGGACCCCGGGGTCGCTCCCGGCACCGGCGACGCCCCCGTCGAACGGGCCGCGATGGCAGAATCGGGCCCACATGACCACGATGGACCCGACGACCACCCCGGCCGGGCCCGGCCGCTCGTTCTCGGCGATGTTCGACTCGATCTGCTCGAACATCGCCGTCGCCGTCCGGGGCAAGGACGACGTGATCCGCCTGACGGTCACGTGCCTGGTCGCCGGGGGGCACCTGCTGATCGAGGACGTCCCCGGCGTCGGCAAGACCACGATCGCCAAGGCGTTGGCCCGGTCGGTCGACGGGCGGTTCGGCCGGGTCCAGTTCACCCCGGACCTCCTGCCCTCCGACGTGCTCGGCTCCTCGGTGTGGAACCAGAGCAGCGGCGCCTTCGAGTTCCGCGCGGGTCCGGTGTTCCACCACCTGGTGCTCAGCGACGAGATCAACCGGGCCTCGCCCAAGACGCAGTCCGCGCTGCTCGAGGCGATGGCCGAGGAACAGGTGACCGTCGACGGGACGACGTACCCGCTGCCGCGACCGTTCATGGTGGTCGCCACGCAGAACCCGCTCGAGCACCAGGGCACGTTCCCGCTGCCGGAGTCGCAGCTCGACCGGTTCCTCATGCGCCTGTCGGTCGGCTACCCGGACCGCGTCGCAGAGACGGCGCTGCTGACCGAGACCGACCACGACGACCGGCTCGCCGGGTTGGGGCCGGTGGTGAGCACCGAGGACGTCCTGGCCATGGGCGCCGCCGCGGCCGGGGTCTTCGTCTCCGACGCGTTGGCCTCCTACCTGGTCGAGTTGGCCGACCGCAGCCGACGCTCCGGTGCGTTCGCCCTGGGGATGTCGCCGCGGGCGGCGCTCGGCCTGCTGGGTGCGGCCCGGGTGCACGCCGCGGCGCAGGGCCGCACCTTCGTCTCCCCTGACGACATCAAGGACCTGGCGGTCCCCGTCCTCGCCCACCGGGTGCTGCTCGCCACCGAGTCACAGCTCCGCGGCGTCACCGCGGCCGACGCGGTCGCGGACCTGCTGCGCACGACCCCGGTCCCGGGTTGAAACGACCGCCGTGCGTCCCACCCGAGCCGGAGTCGCGGTGGCGGCCACGATCCCCCTCCTGGTCGCCGGGGCGTGGCTGCTCGGACAGCCGGAGCTCGCCGCGGCGGCTGCCGCGGCCGCCGCCGTGCTCGTGGTCGCCGCGGTGACGGTGAGGAGCCGTCGGCCCACCCTCGAGCTGGGCCGCACCCTCCATCCGGCCCGGGTCGCGCTCGGTGAGCCGTGCGAGGTGCACCTGTCGATCCGCAACGCCGGTCGCCGCCGGACCCCGGTGCTCGCACTCGACGACGACGCCGGCGTGTTCGGCCGGGCCCGACTCGGCATCGCCCCCGTCCCCGTCGGCGCGACCCGCGACGCGTCCTACTCGTTCCCCACCCATCGACGGGGCCTCCACCCCGTGGGTCCGCTCACCGTGGACGTCGAGGACGCCTTCGGCCTGGTGCGCTCCCGCCGGGTCATGGACGACGCGCGGACGCTGATCGTGCTGCCGCGGACCTGGACGTTGCCCTCGCTGCCCCATGCGCCGGGCGACGAACCCGAGCACGGCACCCGGGCGCTGAGCTCGACGTCGACGGTCGACGAGGAGTTCGCCTCGCTGCGCCCCTACTCCGTCGGCGACGACATCCGGCGCATCCACTGGCGCACCACCGCCCGGGTCGGCGAACCGGTCGTGCGCCAGTACGACCAGCCGTGGCAGCGTCGCAGCACGATCCTGCTCGACGTGCGCACCCTGGCTGCGACCGGATCCGGGACCGACGGCACGCCCGGGACCGACAGCACGCCCGGGAGCGATCCCGCCTTCGAGCGGGCCGTGTCCGCCGCGGCCAGCCTGGTGGTCCTGGCGGCCACCGACCGCGAGATGGTGCGGCTGGTGCTCACCGACGGGAGCGACAGCGGCTTCGTGCCCGCGGCCGAGTCGGTCGAGGAGCTCCTCGACCGACTCGCGGCCACACGCCCGGACCCGAGGGCGTCGCTCGCCGGCGCCCTCGCCGGACTCGGCGCCCGCCCGAGCGGACGCCTGGTCACCTGCACCCGTCACCTCGAGCCCGGCGAGCGGCGGGGCTGGGCCCGTCACACCGTCGGATACGGCATGCGGGTGCTGCTCAGCACCGGCATGCCATCACCCGGTGAGACGAGCGACCGGACCGACTCGACGTTGGAGGTGACCTGGGTCGACGACGGCCCCCTCGACCGGGCGTGGACGGCGGCCGTCGCGCCAGCGACACCCAGGGAGCGGGTCCGGTGACCACCCGGCACCGCGGCGACGCCACGCCGGGCGTCCTGGCCGCCGCCGAACTCGGGCTCCTGGCGGTCGGCCTGGCGACCGTGCTCGGCTTCTCACGCCTGTTCCTGGGGACCCGGTACCTCGGCCCGCTCGCCCTGGCCGTCACCGCCAGCTGGGCCCTGGCGCTGATCACCCGCCGGCTCGGCTGGGGCGTCGGTCGATCCGCACTCGTCTCGACCGTCAGCGCCCTCTTGGTGCTGACCTGGACGTTCGCGGCCCACACCACCTGGGCAGGGCTGCCGACGCCGACCACGGCGGACTCGGTCCTGACCGACGTGCAGCGGGCGTTCCGCGGCTTCTCCCGAATGGTCGCGCCCGTGCCGGCCACCACCGGGTTCCTGGTCCTGCTCGCGATCGTGATGTGGGCCTTCACCTTCTTCGCCGACACCGCCGCGTTCCGCTTCCGGGGTCCGGTCCAGGCCGTCATCCCGTACGCCTCGGCGTTCATCGCCACCGGGGTGCTCGCCCGCGACAGTGGACGGGTGGGCGCCGCGATGGCGTTCCTGTCGGGGCTGGCCATCTACGCCGTCACCCAGAGGGCCCTGCGCGCCAGCGAACGGCGGTGGATACCGGGACAGGCCCGGAGCGGGACCACCGCCGTCGCCGCCGGCGCCGCAGTCGCGGTCGCCGTCGCGGTGGTCGTCGGTGTGGTCGCGGGGCCGCTCCTGCCCGGCGACACCGAGGCCGTGCTCGACCTGCGGGCGGTCGGTCGCGGCGGCGGACCTCGGACCGTCGTCAGCCCGTTCGTCGGCGTGGGAAGCCTGCTCGGCCCGCAGAGCGACACGGTCATGTTCGAGGTGACCAGCACCGAGCCCGCCTACTGGCGCCTCACCGCGCTCGCCCGCTACGACACCGACCGCAACATCTGGACGTCCCGCGGCTCCTACCAGGAGGTGGACGGCTCCGAGCTCGCCGCCGCCGGGCCGGCGGCGGGCACCGTGGACCAGGCCTACCGGATCGAGGGCCTCGGCGGCCCGTGGGTGCCGGCCGCGTTCGAGCCGGTGGCGATCGACATCGACGCAGAGGTCAGCTTCGACGCCCGGACCTCGTCGGTCATCACCCGGGGCGACTCGCTGCCCACCGGGACGCGGTACCGGGTCGAGTCGGCGTCGGAGCGCCTGGACCCCGAGGACCTGAACGCGGCGCACACGCCCGACCGCGTGGGTGCCGAGTACCTCGACGACGCCGGCGTCTCACCGCTGGTCGCACGCATCGCCCGGGAGCAGGTCCAGGGGGCGACCTCGCCGTATGACCGGATGATGCTCCTGCAGCAGTACTTCCGCGACCACTTCGAGTACGACACCGCGGTGGACTACCGCGACGACGTCGACCCCGTCGCCGCCTTCCTCGACCGCCGTCGGGGGTTCTGCCAGCAGTTCGCCTCGACGTTCGCGCTCATGGCCCGCTCGCTGGGGGTGCCGTCCCGGGTGGCGGTCGGCTTCACCCAGGGCGACGCGGTGGGCGCGGTCGACGACGTCACCCCCGGCGACGGCTCCGACGGATCGGCGGCACCCGCGACCCGATACGTCGTCCGCGGCCGGCACGCCCACACGTGGCCCGAGGTGTACTTCGACGGGGTCGGCTGGGTGGCGTTCGAGCCGACCACCGGCCGGGGCAACCCGCAGGCCCAGAGCTACACCGGCATCGAGCCGCAGCAGGCCGAGGCCCCACCCGCGCAGGCGGCGACGACGGCGCCGGCGACCACCACGACCCTCCCGATCCCCGGCAGCACCGCGGTGCCCGGCGACCAGCTCGACACCGTCGCCCCCGATGCGCCCGGGCCGGGATCCGCTGCCGGTCGACCCGCGTGGCCGTTCTGGGTGCTGGCAGCGGGCGGGGTGCTGGCAACGGCGGTGCTCGTCGGCCGCGTCGCCCGCCGCCGAGGGCGCTTCGCGGGGCTCGCCTCGGACCCGAGGGGTGGTCGGGTGGCCGTGGCGTGGGCGCGGGCCGTCGAGGACCTCGCGGCTGCGGGTGTCGCACCCGGCGCGGCCGAGACCCCGACGGAGCTGGCCCGCCGCGTTCGGGACTCGGACGTGTTCGGCGCGCTCGACGAGCTCGACCGCCCGCCCGGCCGACCGGGCGACGACGCGGCGGACCGTGACGGTCCGGACCGTCCGGACCGGGCCGCGGTCGACGCCGCGGTGGACACGCTGGCGCGCATCGAGACCGCTCGTCGCTACGGACCGAACCCACCCGACGACGACGATGCGCTGGCCGCCGAGCAGGCCGCATCTGTCCTGCACCGGGCGGTGTGGTCGATGCTCGGCCGACGGGACCGGGTGCGTCAGCTGGTCGGATCGACCGGTCGGTCCTGAGACGGCCCGGCCGTCGCACCGCTCAGTCGGGTCAGGCGTCGTCGTCCTTGGACGTGAACCGGTCCCGGGTCCGGCGACCCGCACCGTTCACGTATCCCCGCAGGCCCGCGGCGCGCAGCGCGTGTCCGGCCTCGCCGATGCCGGCCCGGCCCATCCGCCGGGCGGCCCGCTCGACGACGATGGCGCACGCCACCATGGCCAGGAAGCCGGTGAAGGCCAGGATCACGCTGACGGTGAGGAGGAAGATCGTCAACGCGAAGGCGGCGATGAAGCCGACGATGCCCCAGCGGAGTTGACGGAGCGCGTGCGAGTAGATCGTCGTCGAGCCGACCTGGCGGGCCAGGTCGGGGTCGCTGGCGCGCAGCTGACTCTCGATCTCGCTGAGGATTCGCTGCTCTTCCTCGGAGAGCGGCATGGGCGGTGCCCCCTCGCTGCGTCGGACTCGTGGGTCGGACCCGGTTGCGTCGGACCGGGCTGACGGAACCGATCCGGCTCCGTCCGAATGTTCCCACACGCTACCCGGCGACGCCACGGCATCGGCCGTCAGGTGCCGGCTTTCCCGCGCGACCTCGGCGGACACGTCGTCGAGGTCGGCCGTCGCGGGTCGGTTCCGCGCTCACGGCGTCGACGGTGGGCGGTCGGGTCCCCACGGTCCGCGAGGTGTCGGAGGGCCGGCGGCGGTGCCCGGGCCATGCACCAGGCGTCCCGGCCCGATGCTCGACGGTCCGAACCGCCGGCGTATGGCGTCGACGGCCGCGGTGGCCGCCTCGCGGTCCGCCTCGCTGACCAGTGCCGGAGCTCCGTCCCAGGTGCCCTCCGAGGTGCCCTCCGGCTCGAACCCGTCGAGCGCGAGCTGCTCGGCGGGCGCCTCACGGGTCAGGTTCGTGGTGCCCACGCCGAGCAGTCGGACCCCCCGCTCGACCGGCAGGGTCGACAGCAGGGCCCATGCCTCGTCGCGGACGCGGTCGGCGCGATCGGTCGGGACGTCGAGGGTGTGCGAGCGGGTCACGGTGTCGAAGGTGGCGTAGCGCAGCTTCACCTGCACCGTCCGGGCCCGCACCCCGTGCCGGCGGAGGCGTGCGGCCACCGCGTCGGCCATCCGCACGACGTCGGCCCGCAGGTCGTCGATCGCCCGCCGGTCGGTCGGGAACGTCTCCTCGTGGCTGATCGACTTGGGCTCCTGGTCCGGGACGACCGGCCGATCGTCGATCGCGTGGGCCAGATCGTGCAGGTGGCCACCGGCCGCCCGACCCAACGCCCGCTCGAGGACCTCCCTGGGCACAGCCGCCAGGTCCCCCACCGTCGCCACCCCGAAGCGCTGCAGCTTGGCCAGCGTGGCGGGCCCCACGCCCCACAGCCGACCGACGTCCAGGGGGTGCAGGAACGACAGCTCACGGCCCGGCTCGACCACCAGGACGCCGGCGCCGGGCGAGGACCCGTCCGGGCCGACCCGGGGCTTGGCCGCCGCGGACGCGAGCTTGGCCAGGAACTTGTTGGGTGCCACCCCCACCGCACAGCCCAGGCCCTCCTGGTCATGGACGTGCCGGCGGAGCCCGGCCGCGATCTCCGTCGGCGGTCCCTGCGACCGACGGGCCCCGGTCACGTCGAGGAACGCCTCGTCGAGCGACAGCGGCTCGACCAGCGGGGTGACGGAGCGGAACATGTCCATCAGACGGGCGGAGACCTCGGAGTAGTGCGCGTGGTCTCCCGGGAGCAGCACCAGATCGGGGCACATCCGTCGGGCGCGCACCGACGGCATGGCCGACCGCACGCCGAACACGCGGGCCTCGTAGGACGCCGCGGCGATCACCCCCCGGTCGCCGGTTCCGCCGACCGCCACCGGCCGTCCCCTCAGCTCGGGTCGCCGGAGCAGTTCGACCGAGGCGAAGAAGGCGTCCATGTCGACATGCAGGATGTCCCGACCGCCCACCGGGCCAGTCTCGCACCCGCGTCCCGAACCCGGGGCGGGGCCGCCCACGCGCTCATCGGCGTCGCACCCCGCTACCGTCAGCATCCCATGCCTACCGACCGCTCCGACCTGAAGAGCCTCCTCGCCGCCGACCGCGCCGCCAACCGCGACTCGGGCAAGGGCCGGCTCGTGACCGCTGCGTTCCGCCTCACCGCCGCCGCCCGCGACCGTGGCGACGGAGGGTCGCTCGGGCGGGTGGCCACGCTGGTCTACCGGCTGGGCATCGACTGGGTGCTCGGGATCGACCTGCCCCCCGAGACGAGGGTGGGGCCGGGGCTCGCGATCTTCCACGGCACCGGACTGGTCGTGCATCCGACGACGGTGATCGGCTCCGACGTCATGCTGCGCCACGGCATCACGTTGGGCGCGGCCGGTGACGGCCGGACCGGCGACGAAGGGACCGGACCCCGCATCGGCGACCGGGTCACCATCGGCGCGGGTGCGATCGTCCTCGGCCCGATCACCGTCGGCGACGACGCCGTCATCGGAGCCGGCGCGGTGGTCGTCGACGACGTCCCCGACGGAGCGGTCGTGGTCGGCAACCCGGCGCGGGTCGTGCGCATCCGGGAGCGGCTCCGATGACCGACCGCGACGCAGTGCACGTCCTGGTCGTCGCCCACGGGCCGCCGCTGCGGGGTGGGATCGCCACCGTTGCGCTCGACCTGGTCGAGGACCCGGGCCTCAACGACGAGTTCGACATCGAGTTCCTCAACACCGCCCAGAACGACGAGGCCCGTGGTCGGTTCTCGCTCGCGAACGTCCGGCGCGTGACCCGCGACGCGGTCGACACGTTCCGCCGATCCCGTCCCGGCACCGTCGTGCACACCCACTCGGTGCACTACCCGGCTCCGGTCGTGTGGCGACAGGTCGCGGTCGCGGTCGCGGCCCGCCTGCGGGGCGCCGCGGTGATCAACCACAACCACGCCCAGCCGCCCTACATGGAGGGGCCGGGCCAGTGGGAGGTCGGTCGGGCGAACGCGTGGGGATTCGCCGTGCTCGACCGCCTGGTCGAGGCGACCGTGCTGATCGCGGCGGCCGGGGTGCCGAACATCCGGCGCTACATGGCGACCTCGCCGCTGCCTGTGGTCCACAACTCGATCGTCGTCGGCGAGGTCGTGGCCTCGTCCGCGGTGCACGAGCCGCCGGTGGTCCTGTTCATCGGGGAGCTGCTCGAGCGCAAGGGCCTGGTCGTCCTGCTCGACGCCGTCGACCTGCTGGCGGAACGGGGCGTGGTGGCCGGCGTCGACTACGAGCTGCGGATCATCGGCGACGACCGCCCGGGTCTCGACCCGCTCAAGGACGAGATGGTCGCCCAGGTCCGGGCCCGCGGGTTCGGCGACGCGCTGACCGGCCCGCTGGAGCGCGCCGAGGTGTACCGCCACCTCTCGGAGTCGGACCTGTACGTCTTCCCCACCTTCACCGAGGGCCAGCCGTTCACGGTGATCGAGTCGCTCGCGTCGGGCGTCCCGTTGGTGGCCACCGACATCCAGGCGATCGCGAACATGATCGAGGACCCGACCCACGGGCGGCTGGTGCCCATCCGCGACGCGGCCGCGGTCGCGGACGCCGTCCAGGCCCTCCTGGCGGATCCCGACGAGCGTCGGCGGATCTCGATCGCATGTCGGGAGCGGGCCCGGGAGCGATTCGACCGCCCGGTCTTCCGCGCCCGGATCGCGGCGTTGTACCGCGCCGCGGGCAACAACCGGGGTCGCCGCGCCCGCCTCCGGGCCGGGCGGGCCCGCATCGCCGCCATCGACCGCTGACCTGCCCTGCTGGGCCGTGTTACCGGCCCGCACCGGGCCGGGCGCGAGTCGGACCGGCGCGGGCCTAGCGGTTCGGGCGCTCCACCCGGAACTCGTCCGGTCGGGTGCCGCGGATCACGTAGGAGTAGGTGCGGGGATCGGTCCAGCGGTTCTCGAGCCAGTCGAGCAAAGGCTCTCGCACCCACGGGTGCGAGTCGCCGAGGAGCTCGACGCACGCGGCGGAGGCCGCCCAGGCGGACCCGACGACGATGCCGTCGGGGTCCGACCCGATCGAGAGCTCCCCGGCCACCGCGACGGCCCGGTGGACCTCGACGCGGAGGTTCCAGCCGAGATCGGGAGCCGATGCCTCGATGTCGTAGAGGAGGCCTCCCCAGCGGATGACCCTCAGCCCGGTCTCCTCGGCGACCTCACGGGTCAACCCGTCCAGGGGCTCCTCGCCCTCGTCGACCACACCGCCCGGGGTGGTCCAGTCCGATGTCCCGTTGGGTCGTCGGTTCTCGACCAGGAGGACGGCGCCGGGGGGCAGGTCGTCGGGGAGGCCGGGGAGGTCCCCCGTCTCGATCACCGCGCTGGCGACGGTCCAGGCTCTCACCACACCAGCCTGCCCGAACGGCGGGCCCAGCGCCGCCCTGCCCTGGTCGGTTCGGCCTGGATCCACCGATGGGTGGGTGGTGTCTTGGCGGAGGGTGCCTCTCGCCTTGGGGTCATGCGGGTGCTCGAAGCCGAACCGTCCGCGACGAATCCGGGCCCAGGCCTTGCATGATCGAACACGTGTTCGATATGATGGTGGGCATGGACGGCGGGACCACCATCATGGAGCGGCCAGCAGCTGCTGGAGCTGGCGGTGCTGGTGGAGTGGTTGTGGACGCGATTGGTGATTGGGAGTCGCGTCTGCGCGAGTTGGATGATCGCATCGGTGTGCTGTCCGCGCAGATCCACGCGTTGGACGCGGAACTGGTCGGTGTCCTCGCCGAGTACGACGCGGTCGGGGGATGGCAGGGTCGGGGGTGGCGGTCCTTCGCCCACTACCTGTCGGTACGCACGAACTTCGCTCCTCGCGACGCGGAACGTCTGGTGTCGATCGCAGCGCGCGTCGATGAGATGCCGTCCCTGCTCGCCGCGGCACGCGGCGGGCAGGTGTCGATGGGGGTGCTCGCGTCCGCCGCGAGGGTCGTCACTCCAGACAACGAAGCGAGGGTCCTCGACGTCGTGCGGGCCTGCACTCCACGTCAAGCACAACGGGTGCTCGCCGCGTACCGGTCACTACGCCCCACCACCGATGACCACGGCCTCTACCGGATCGACGGCGCCCTCGACAAGCTCACCGGAGAGCTGCTCGAACAAGCCCGACGGGCCGTCATCGCCGAACTGGAACGGACCGGCACCCGCTCACACGCCGACAAGCCAGCCGACACAGCCGAAGCCTCCGACGCTGGGGTGGGGGTGTCGAGGCGGTGTGTGAGCGCGGTCGAGTCGATCGCCGCGATGGCATCCATGGTGTTGGAACACGCGTCGGGTGCCGGGGTGGGTGACCGTGGCGGTGAACGTTTCGCCGTGCAGGTCGTCTGTGACATCGCCGCTCTCGCCGAAGCGCTCGGCATCGACATCGACGCGAACGTGGCGGTCGGTCTCGGTTCCCGTGCCTATCTGCCGCGCACCGGAGCACACCTGAACAACGCCGAGTTGTCACGGGTCCTCTGTGAGGGAACGTTGCAGATGTTGGTCGACCACGACGGCCAACCACTGTGGCTCGGCACGGAGAAACGCTTGTTCAACCGTCACCAACGCCGCGCTCTACGCCACCGTGCCGGAGGCGTATCGGCGTGTGAGTTCCCGGGATGTCCGACCACCCGTTTCGTCGAAACCCACCACATCGCCGGAGTCGCCGAACACGGTGGTCTCACCGACCTCGACAACGGTGTCTTGTTGTGCAGCTTCCATCACCACGAACTGCACCGGAAACGCTGGCAGATCATCCGGAACGGCAGCCAACTCACCTTCTACGACCGAACCCGCTGCCTCGGATCCGCCGGCCCGCCAGGCCCGACACCCGGACCACACGCCGATGTTGCGGTGCTGCCACACCAGACACACCCACCCGAAGCGCCACCGGGCATCGGGGCTGATTCGTGTCGCTGCCACGGCGGCGGCGAACACCTCACCGCCTACGCCCTCGACGAACTGCTCCACCACCTCCTCACCGCCGCCTGAGGCGTCGGCTCCGCCGATCGGCGGAACCAGGATCAGTCTCCGGCCGGGGTGCTGTCGGAGGCGTCACCGAGTCGGACCTGCACCGGACCGGGCGACCCGTCCTCCATCCGCTCCTGGAACGCGGCGTCGTCGATGATGACGCGGGGCAGCTCTGTGCTCGGGGCGAGGGCCGCGGGTTCCTCGACCCCGGGGGTGGGGGTGGCCGCGGACGAGTCGTCGACGTCGAACACGAGCGCGCCGGCGGTGGTCGAGGCGACGAGCACACCGACCACCGGCACCACGGTCCGACCGCGCAGCAGCCGGAAGCGCTTCTTGACCGGTTCGGGCCGGGCGACCATCAGCGACAGCAGCTCGTCCTCGACGGTCCGCCGGTCGCTGTCGAGCGCCTCGGCCAGCACGTCGAGGTCGCCGAGTCGGAGGGTGACCGTCGTGCCGGGCTCCTGGCCCCGCATCGAGTACACGAGGGCCAGGTACTTGCTCAGCACCTCCTCGCGGCCCGCCGCGGTGTCGTGATCGGGCAGCTCCGCCCGCGAGCCGTCCGCGGTGATCAGACCCTCGTCCAGGTCGATCACCAGCTGGCTGCGGCTCGGCACCATCGACGACGTGCGGACGCCGTACAGCTCCGACAGCGTCTTCAGGTCCGACTCGGAGATGGCGCGGCGTCCGGTCTCGATCTCGAGGAGATCGATCTCGTCGAGCGAACCGCCCATCTCCTCGCTGACCTCGGCCACAGTGAGGCCCTTCTCCAGACGGGCCTCGGACAGGAGGCGACCGAGGCGTCGCGGCGGTACCAGGAGTTCCATGGTTCCCGATCGGCGTTCGGCCGGCGATCTTGAACTTTCCTCACATCGAGGCCGGGGTTCGGACCACGCCGGTGCCCACTCGTATCATCGGCGCCATGGCCGACCGTTCGCCGACACCGCCCCCCGGCACCGACCCGGAGTCCGCGCTCCCGTCGGTGCTGGCCCGTGCCCTGGCGTTCGGCGCGATCCTCGTCGGAGGGGCGGCCGGCGGGCTGATCGGCTACGCCTTCGCCGACCTCGGAGGCTTCGGCGGCGCCGCGGTCGGGCTCGTGACGTTCCTGGGAGCGGTCGTCGGGGCCGGTGGGGTCGCCGTGGTCGCGGTGCTGACCCTGCGCGCCCTGGGCGAGTGGGAGACGATCCGCCGCCGCGACGACGCCACCCGACGCGGACCCGGCCGGCCCCGGTCCGCGTGAGCGCCGAACCCGCCGACCTGCTCTCGTTGGCCCGACGAGCCGCGGACGCCGCGGTGGCGACGGTGCGGGAGCGGCCAAGCGCCCTCGAGGTCGACACCAAGTCGTCGAGCACCGACATGGTCACCCAGATGGACCGCGCCGCCGAGGAGACGATCCGGGCCGTGATCCTGGCCGATCGACCCGATGATCGGATCGTCGGCGAGGAGATGGGCGACCGCCCGCCACCGACCGGGGCCGACGACGCGGACGCGGTCACCTGGTGGATCGACCCGATCGACGGCACCACCAACTACGTGTACGACCACCCGGGTTGGAACGTCTCGATCGCCGCCGAGCTCGGCGGCCGGACCGTCGCCGCGGTCGTGGCGGATCCGACCCACGGCCGCACCTACTCAGCAGTCCGTGGCGGCGGAGCCGAGGTCAGCGACCGGCCCGGACTGCTGCGCCTGGTCGATCCACCCCCGCTCTCGCACGCCCTGGTCGCCACCGGCTTCTCCTACGACCCGGCCCGTCGCCATCGCCAGGGCCTCGTCGTCGCCGAGCTGCTCCCCCGCGTCCGCGACATCCGGAGGATGGGCGCCGCCGCTCTCGACCTGTGCTCGGTCGCCGCCGGGCGGGTCGACGTCTACTTCGAGGTCGGGCTGTCCCCCTGGGACATCGCCGCCGGGTCCCTCGTCGCCGAGGAGGCTGGCGCCCGGGTCGCCGCCATCGACGGCGGACCGCTGGGGACAGGCTCGGTCCTCGCCGCCCACCCGGCGCTGTTCGACGAGGTGATCGGGCTGCTCGACGAGCTGGGCGCCGCCTCGGTCTGAGCCCGGCTCCAGCGACTGCTGCGGGCCGCTGTCACCAGCACCCCCTCCGGATGGTGGACAATGGCCGCCGTGGGCACGCGCATCCTGACCGTCGAGGACGACGAACGAATCCGCACCTCGGTGAAGCTCGCCCTGGAGGACGAGGGCTGGCAGGTGCTCGAGGCCGAGACCGGCGAGGACGCCATCGCCACGTTCACCCGTGAGCCGACCGACGTCGTGTTGATCGACATCATGCTCCCCGGCATCGACGGCTTCGAGGTCTGCCGGTCGGTGCGTCGCCTGAGCGACGTGCCGATCATCATGGTCACCGCCCGCGCCGACACCCACGACGTGGTCGCCGGCCTCGAGGCCGGAGCGGACGACTACCTGACCAAGCCGTTCGTTCCCAAGGAGCTCTCGGCGCGCATCCGGGCCCTGCTGCGCCGGGCCCGCCCGACCGTGCCCGGCAACCCGCGGCTGCGCTTCGGCGACCTCGAGGTCGTCCCCCAGGAGGGGGTCGTCACCCGGGCCGACCAGCCGGTCCACCTGACCAAGACCGAGTTCCGCCTGCTCGTCGAGCTGGCCAACCACCCGGGCACCGTGTTCTCGCGGGAGGACCTGCTGGAGAAGGTGTGGGGTCACGGCGTCTTCGGCGACGGCCGACTGGTCGACGTCCACGTCCGGCGGCTGCGCACCAAGATCGAGGCCGACCCGGCCGACCCCCGCCACGTCGTCACCGTGCGCGGGCTCGGCTACAAGCTCCAGCCGTGACCGACGCCGCGTCGGCTCCGGCCGACGCCCGGCTCCGGCGTGGCATCCACCCCGGCCTCCGTGCCCGCATCGCCATCGCGGTCGCGCTCGTCACCCTGCTGGCGTCGGTGGCGGTGTCGATCACGACGCTGACGGTCACCCGACGGACCCTGATCGACCAGCGCGAGGAGTCGGTGTCGCGGCGCGTGCTCGCCAACGCCCGCACCGTCGAGGGGTCGGTCGGGCGAGCTCCGACCCAGGACGTCCAGTCGGTGCTGTCGTCGCTCCCCGACGCCGGCAAGCCGTCGGTCATCCTGCCCGGCGACGGTCGGACGGTCGTGGCCAGCCTGGACACCCGCTTCGGGGTCGACTCCATCCCCCGCGCCCTGCGCGACCAGGTCGCGGCGGGCGACAGCGGCATCATGCGCGTGGTCATCGACGGCCAGCCCGTCGTCGCCATCGGAGTTCCGCTCAGCCAGACCGGCGGCTCCTACTTCGAGGTGTACCGCCTCGACGACATCGACGCCGGGTTGCGGACCCTCGGCTTCACACTCGTGCTGTCCACCGCTCTGTCGACGGTGGCCGCGGGTGCGATCGGCTACTGGGCGAGCCGGTACACGCTTCGGCCGCTGACCCGCATCGGCGAGGCGACCGAGGCGGTCGCCCTCGGCCAGCTCGACACCCGGCTCGACTACGACGAGTACGTCCACGACTCCGACCTGGCCCCCCTGGTGAC